>Ga0255752_10003767_pt1 | contig 15652 bp, 11 predicted proteins | sample 011ome_25_FD_179952 | JGI IMG/M metagenome (GOLD analysis project Ga0255752, IMG submission 179952) | Coastal salt marsh microbial communities from the Groves Creek Marsh, Skidaway Island, Georgia - 011512CT metaG (version 2) | ecosystem: Environmental > Aquatic > Marine > Intertidal zone >...
CTAATTTATGCGCAAGAAAAGCGCCTGCTCACATCGCTTTCAGTGCTGCGCAGCCGTACCTTCGAACACCCCGGCATCAAGTTCAACGCGCCCCTGACACCCAAATGTCACAAACACGCCCTCATCCGTGATCACGAAACCAACAAGCTGCTCAACAACCAATCCGTCAAGCCTACCTTTTTTAAAATTTAGAACGTTCTCTCCCGGATACCCTCTGCTGACCAAGCTAAGCCTCTTGCTGTGACTTAAAAGATCTCTTGCTTAATTGTCTTTCGGTTTACCGCAAACAAATTTCATCCCGATTACGTATCGTCTTAACCTTAAAAATAATGTTGTACATTAAAAAGAGGAAAGCTTCCAGAGCCCAATCGTCATTAGCTGTGCGGATTAGCGGTGAGGGGTGAGGGGTAAAGGGTAAGGGTAAGGGGTAAAGGGCGAGCAAGAGTAAACACCCTTCTTCAACATTCAGAAAAGTATCGTTGTCCATAGAAGTTCCGTAATCCCCTCTTTCCCGGTTTCCTTCACGAGATAAATAAGTTGAGCATTAGAAATTCGGCCATTTGTCTCTAGAATCCAAGCTCTGAAAGATCGGGGCTTAATGCAGAGCTGTGGTCAACTCAAAACCGTGGCGCCAGTTAGTTGCGTGGGGCGCTTAACATCGCGACTCCCAAACACAAACATCAGTTTTTTACCAGATCATTTATTTTAGTCGATGGCCGCACGCCCTTTTCTGCACTCCGAAACGGGCGGTTGAACCGTTAAAGTTTCAAAAACTATCTCAAAATCTCTATTGGAATGGCCTTTCGCTTCATAAAAAAGTACTTCTCGTAAGCACGAGAAATTGGATTACCCATTTTTCACGCGGATCAATATCAAATTTTTTATGTCATTTTCGGAATAACTTGGCAATTCCCCTCTTCAGTGCAAACATGGTCCTGCCAGTGAAGGCACAAAACACAATCCAAGGAGGAGGTATGAGAACAATTATTGTATTTGCGTTAGCACTCACCGTGTCACCGTTTGTTTCAGGCGATAATCATGACAACAGTTGGCGCGGGGTGGATCTGGATCGGTGGTTTGGCGTTCAGTTCGAGGTCTGCAAATTGCGTCCTGGGAAGACAATGAGTGATGTAATGAAGCTGGATAATGAAGCAAGGAAGCAGTTTGCTGCCAACACTCAAGGTATCTCATTGTTAAGACTGACCCCAATGTTCAGCCATGCCATGCCGGGCGATAGTGCTGCTGATTACTTAAACATCGTCATGGGTTCTATTCCTGATATCGGCGCGAGTTGGGACAAATGGATGGCCTCTGAGTCGGCTCAGAATCTAATGGCGAAGTCGAACGCGGTCGCGGAATGCACGTTCAAATTCGCAAGAGCAAAAAATCGTGTCGCCAAAATTGACGCATTGGACGCGTCTCCCAACCGGCTAATGTCACTGGAATGGTGTGCAAAGCGAGATAACATTCAGTGGGACCAGCTGGTTGAGCGCCACGACGCGTGGGAAGCGGCCTATGCAGACGATAGTCCAGCCATGGCGTGGAACATCGTAGCGCCGAGGCTCGGCTCTGGCGAAAGACAAGGGCATTTCATGCACATGGTGTCTTATGCAAATGCGACTCAGCTCATGGCCAATGAGGAATGGATAGCGAATGGCGGTGGCAGCAATGCAGTGCGCGGGTACCGAGATGGATACGCCACGTGCGAGGATCCAGCCATCTATAACGCGACCTATGTATATCGCAATGAATAAGCCTTCGTGGCTGACTTAGGCGAAAAAGTCAGTAAGGGCCGCCCACCGGGCGGCCTTTTTTATGAACCTTCGATGATCAGGTATGCAATCAAACCGATGAGGATGAACGCGTCGATTCGCATCACTCGCCAGAAGGTGCGCTTTGATTTCTCAAGATAGGTTTTTGGATCCACTATAACGAGGCTCCGCTCAATTCCTTCAGTTTGCCCTTTAAACTGTCTGCCCAATGACAGACAGTTTTTTCACCCCCTCTCCCCTGCCTCATCAGCGCTCGGGATTAACGCTCAGCTTTAACTGGGCTTTAGGCGACCTATCCGCATCAGTCCAGAGCCAGCCGGATCCGGGCTCGTTAAGGCCCCTTTTCTCATTCCTCACTGGAAACAGATCGTTGCTCAATGTACTCCTCGATCGATTCCGCCGTCGAGCGCGTAGCGTCGGTGCCGATGGCGCCAGCCACCAATGACTCGCCTTCAAAGCCGAACAAATAACGGATCAGGAGGAGTCCATCGGTGAGCGGTCCTGCCGCACCATCTCCGTCAATATCCAGTTCTAATAAATTGCCCTCGATGTAAGTCGCGATCGAATCGCCAGTAAAGCGAAGCGCTTCGCTTGAGGTCGCGCCGGTGGTTAATGCCTCCTCTTCAAAGCCGAACAAATAACGAATTGCCAGTAGTCCGTCTGTTAGCGCCCCCATCGATCCATCTCCGTCTAAATCAAACGTAAAACATCCTGAGCCACAGGACAGTGGATCGAGTGGATCGAGCGGGTCGGTACCATTCGCCAGTTCCTCCTCATCACTCACCCCATCGCTATCATCATCGGCATCACAAATATTGCCCAAACCATCTCCATCAGTATCCATTTGATCAACATTTGAGATCGACGCGCAGTTGTCACTGTTATCGCCAACCCCATCTCCATCTTGATCCGTCGTCTCGCTTGGATCATTTGGCAATGCATCAGCATTGTCGCCAACCCCATCACCGTCTGAGTCTTCTGTTTCGGCAGGGTCAAGGGGAAAGGCGTCGCTGTCATCTGCGACACCGTCAGCATCATCATCAGTATCAGCGGTCATTCCTGATGCTTGGCAAGATGTATCACACTCGTTGGGTATGCCATCACCGTCAGTGTCGAGCCGCCCATTGAGACTGATTAAAGGAAACCCATCACGGTCATCGAGCACGCCATCACCGTCATCGTCCTTATCTGGCGCCATACCTGCTGCTTGGCACGCTTCATCGCACTCGTTTGGCCTGCCATCGCCGTCAGTGTCGAGCCGGCCATCAAGGCTGATCGAGCTAAATGCGTCGTTGCTGTCATCAACGCCATCACCATCGTCATCAGCGTCTGCAGTCATGCCCTCCGCCTCGCAGACTGAGTCACAGTCATCAGGAAAGCCGTCGCCATCGGTATCTCGGCGACCATCAAGACTGATCAGTGGATATCCATCGCGCACATCAAGCACACCATCACCATCATCGTCAGCGTCTGCAGTCATGCCCAAGCCTTGACAATCCTCATCGCAGTCATCCGGCGCTCCGTCTCCATCGGTATCTAAGCGGTCGCCCAGCGCCACCAAAGGAAAGGTATCTCGATCGTCCGAGACACCATCGCCGTCATCGTCGGTATCAGCATCGTTGCCCACGCCGTCGCCATCTGTATCGACCGACTCGGTGGCATCGAGCGGCAAATCATCATCGGTATCAGGCACACCGTCGCCATCGTCATCTGGATCGCTGTTATTCCCAATGCCGTCGCCGTCAGTATCGACCGACTCGTTGGCATCGAGCGGCAAATCATCATCGGCGTCGGCAACCCCATCCCCGTCATCATCCGCGTCGGCCGTCATACCCGTAGCCTGGCAATTCTCATCACAATCATCTGGCGCGCCGTCACCATCGGTGTCTAATCGGTTACCTAAACTGACTAAAGGAAAGGCATCCTCGTCGTCTAGAACATCGTCACCATCGTCATCTGGGTCGCTGGTATTTCCAATGCCGTCGCCATCCGTATCAACAGAGTCGGATGCATCGAGTGGCAAATCATCATCGGTATCAGGCACACCGTCGTCATCGTCATCTGGATCGCTGTTATTCCCAATGCCGTCGCCGTCCGTATCGACCGACTCGTTGGCATCGAGCGGCAAATCATCATCGGTATCAGGCACACCGTCGTCATCGTCATCTGGGTCTTTGTTATCGCCGATACCGTCATTGTCGGTATCCACTGACTCGGTCCCGTCGAATGGAAGATCATCGTCATCATCTAGTACACCGTCGTCATCATCGTCGGCGTCACAGGCATCACCTTGCCCATCGAGGTCATTGTCTGCTTGGTCCGAGTTTGTTGTCAGCGGGCAGTTATCGATGTCGTCTGCACTGCCGTCATTATCATCATCCGCGTCACTGTTATCGCCAATACCATCATCGTCGCTATCCACTGACTCATCGGGGTCCAAGGAGAAATCATCGTCATCGTCCAGCACACCATCACCATCATCGTCGGTATCGCAGGCGTCACCTTCGCTATCAAGATCCGTATCTAGTTGATCGGCATTGGTGACAAGCGGGCAATTGTCTTTGGAGTCAACCACTTGGTCTCCATCATCGTCGGCATCGCAAGCATCGCCTAGGGAATCACCATCAAGATCTGATTGATCCGCGTTTGCGACTTCGGGGCAATTATCGACCGCAGCGACCCTGCCATCTCCATCAATATCGTCACTGGTTGTTTCGCCACCTTGTATTCGGTCATCAACGGTGTTGTTGGAATAGCGGTCGTCACGCTGCTGTCGAGAAAAGGCGTCGTCAAATGCAGCCACCGAACTGGTCACGAGCACGGACGACGCGCCTGCGCCATCAAATGACAGGGTGTAATCAATGGTGTCGCCCTGGGTAAGCGCCGCCTTGAAACAGATGACGGCCTTATTATCGAGCTCGCACCCCTCTGGCAACGTCGATGATGGAGCAAGCTCAGGCAGCGTGTAGGTAACGATCAACACATTGTTCGCGGTATCGTCGACCAACTGCCCTCCGTTATTGACAACCGAAACGTCGACCTCGTAGGTGCCACTCGCGCCACGCACTCCCGGATGGGTAATCGCAAGATCGGTGCCGCCAAAACTGGCCGTCGCAAAGGGGATCCAGATTGTGTACGCAGCCTCCTCTCCCCTAGTCTGCGAGCAAGTATCGGAGGTATCGCAGTTGGTGTCGGCAACTCGCGCAAAAATGACGTCTCCAGTGTCAACTGCAAGGTTGTAGGTCTGCAGTTGGTTCGTATCGTTCTGAGTGAGCACAGCGGTGATCTCTAGCCCCGATTCGTCAAAAAAGCGGACCTCTGGACTGATCCCATCTCCTAACGGCTGCAACTGAAGTTCCAAGGTCGCAGGCTCGGAAGAAAATTCGTCTTCCGATACTCGAGCAGAAAATTTGTACCAGTCCACGTCAAAGGGTTTAGCGAGATTACTCTGGGTCGGTGCGAGCGCACCCACCGCGAGCGGCTCCGCGTCGACCAACCGGTCGTTGGGCTCATACTGATCACCGGGGAGCCGGGGATTGGTCCCTTGCACTTCTTCCGCGGCATTGTCGACGGTGTCACCATCGATATCATCATCGCAGGCGTCGCCGATACCATCGTCATCGGTGTCGAGCTGATCGCCATTGGCAATGCCTACGCAATTGTCGATCTGCGCTTCAAATACCCGAACCAGTCCTGACCCTGTACTTAGTTGAGCACTGCCAATGGCTAATCGGTCGCCGTCGGGCGTCATGGCGACGGACCAGCCGCTGTAGTCGAAGGCAGCTTCTCCAACGATGGTGTCACCCACTTGAACCCAATCAAGTGCGGTTTCGTTCCAGTCGAAAACTTTGGTGTATCCCCTCGAACTCTGCCCGTACTTTGATGAGGCAGCGAGGCGCCTGCCGTCGCTAGCTATCGCCACCGCATCACTGAAAAAATCCGATTCCGCGTCACCATCGATAGGCGAGCCCTCAGCAACCCACTGCTCAGCAGTTTCATCCCATCGATATACGTAGAGGCGCCCGGCTCTATCAGCACTAAAATCTGCGCTTGGGGCTGAAATCGCGAGCGCTTCTCCGTCTCCAGACAATTGAATGATTGACCCAATTCCTCCGGCGCCGACAATTTCGATAGTCTGGCCTCGTTGTGCCCATCCATCCTCATCACGGGTGAATACTTGCACTGCGCCCTCGTCATCATCGAGGGACTGACTTCCTACCGCTAAGTGCGTTCCATCGCGAGACATCGAAACGCCCTCACCGAAATATTGATTCGGCTGAGCACCCGTTAATAACTGACCATTGGTTTGCCAGGCCTCGTCATCTCCACTCCATAGATAAGTGTGAACTGCGCCTTGATATTCACCCTCTGCCGATTCATCGCTATACCTTGCCGCGGCGATCGCTAGCAAGGTGCCATCTGCAGAAAGGGCAACCTCCTGACCAAAGTTTGATCCACCTGCCCCGATTAGTGTCTGGCCCGCTTGGCGCCAGACTTCCCCTGTCCAGCCGTATATCCGAACTTCGCCGGTGGGGGAACCTAATGGCCCAAAACTCGGGGCACTGATAGCGACTATGCGTCCGTTGTCTGAAAGCGCGATGGCCTCGCCGCTCCAGCTATTTTCTGCGCCATCGATATCCTCGCCGCGCTGAAACCAATCTGCGGTATTACCATCCTGCCCGTAGATCCTGACCTGACCGGCTCTAGATCCCCCATCTGCATTCCACCTCGCCCCAATCGCAATCGCATCGCCCACCGCACTCAGTTTGATACTGCTCCCGGAATGGTCGCCTTCAGCTTCACCAACAATGTCCGCCCCCACCTGCACCCATGCGGTGTCATCCAAGACACCATCTGAATCTGCGTCAGATGCGTGAACATTTGCAGCGAGCACTGAAAAAAACAGTACTACTAGCAAGAAAGTAACTCTGTCCAGGGTTTGATCCAAAGAGGGTAAGCAGGAGGAAAAAGGGCGATACACGGCAAACAAGCTCCCATCAAATCTACACTGATAATGATTCAATGCGATAAGAATTTGAAGCATTTTAAAGAAATTCACTTATTGCTCATCGCACTGGGCCTAACGACAAGTAGCGAAGCGCGGGCCGTCGTGGATAAGACGTCTTACCTAGCGCTCATCTTTGCGGGCGAGGGATTTTGACCTAAAGCTTTCAAATCGGGCCCAGAACGAGCTGACAATCAACAGCGGTTAGCAAGAATAAACACCCTTTTTCATCATTCAGAAAAGTATCGTTGTCCTAAGAACTTACTTTTAATCCTCTCTTTCGGGCGACTTTAGCCAAGGGTTGCATGCGTTGGGCATCAGGAAATAGGCGCATTGCCTCTTGAGTCAGCCTCTGGCAGATCGCGACCGTCATCGATGTGTAGTCGATGTCACGGAAATCAGAATAGCGTCGATTGTTGGTCGTTCAGATCTAACGGCGGTGAACGAAGCTCTGGATCACCCAATCGAACTAGGTCCGAGTGCTTTAGTGCTTTAGGTGCTTCAGGATCTTTAAAATGCTTGCGCGGAAACGACGACGAAGGTCTTAAGGCTTGGTTGCGACGACAAAATGTTCGAGTCTGAACAACTCGTTTTCAGGTAGGGCTCTACCCACCGGGCTAAAGTACAAGGTGTTGAGATCATCTATAGTGATATCTTGTCTAACGCTATACCCCCCTTCTGCAAGCAGGTTTTGCATTTCCTCTGCTGAGTAGAATGAAATCCATGGTTCACCGACTTTCGCTGATAAATCTTTAATTCTCTTCGCCCGTTTTTCAGCATTCGGGTAACCCCGCCCGAAGCACGCCTTTGGATCATCATTTAGCAGTCTATCGACATAAGATAGAAAAAAGGTTGAATGGACATTTTGAGTCAATGGCGACAGTTCCTGGAGCGTTGAGCGAACGGCATCTTTTGTGATGTATTGAGAGACGCCCTCGAGCGTGAAAACGGTAGATTTGTCTTGCTCGAAGCCGGCCGCTACCAGCGATTCTGTTAATGACTGGTAAGAAAAATCGACGGGGACATAGATCACGTTTTCTCTATAGGCTGAGTCCCCATTGAGCTTAGCGCGCTTTCTTGTCTGAACTTCGAGCTGATCGACTTCAAAAATTTTGAGCGAAGGTGGTAACTGAAGGCGGTGGCCTCGCATGTCGTACCCGGCGCCCAAAATCACATACTGTTCGACACCCTCCCCGGCCGTTTTTTCAATCAGATCATCGATAAAGCGAGTGCGCGCAATGAGGTGCTCATGAAAACCTGGCGCAAGTCTTTGTCCCAACCAGACGCAAAACCGGTGACCCATAAGCTTAATCAGGCCAGCGCCCAAAACAAATTTCGCGGCGTACGGATCGTTGATGACTCGCTTGTCAGCGGCGGCTAAAGATTCGATTAACCGTTGTTTGGCGACGCCTTGAGCAGTGCCGTCTTTTGTGAAAATCGAGTTTTCCATCGTTATATCTGGCACTGAATTGTCGGACTTGTTGAATTCTTATACCTCAGAATCGATGGAAAGCCTAGCCATAGTCAAAAGCGTCGCCTAGATCGAAGGCGTTTACGCGTTCAAGCTAACCATAAGCTTCCAGTTACGGGGTCAGAGGTTAGTAAGAATAAACACCCTTTTTCATCATTCAGAAAAGTATCGTCATCCCTGGGAGTTGCTTTCAATACTCTCTTTCGGGCGGCTTCATCTACGAGTTGAATGAGTTGAGCATCAGAAATTCGGCCATATGTCTCTAGAATCCAAGCTCTGGTCGATCGAAACCGTCATCGATGGGTAGTCGATGTGCCGGAAATCAGAATAGCGTCGTTTGTTGGTCGGCCAGGTCTACTGGCGGTGAGCGGTTTTGTGGGTCAACTGGCCGATCCAGTCCCAGGTGCTTCAGGATCTTCTGAATAACATCAGGATCCTCTATAGATGCAATGATCCTGACGGGCCCACCACACTTCTCGCATTTCTCAATCTCGATGGCGAACACACGCTTAAGCCGCTGCGCCCAGGTCATCGAATAGACCTTTGGTTTCAGGTTCTCTTGTTCTTCCACCGGTTTCTGCGGAACAACATATTCGCGCAGTTTACTGTTGTACGGAAGGCCGCCCCGTGAGAACACCCCGTGAAACCGTGTCAGATTGACCCTTGGTTTGGGTACCAGCGCCGCCAGCCGCCCCATGAATTCCATGGGACTGAGTACCACATGAGTGGTCCCATCATCGTAAGGTGTCTTCAGCGCGATGACGACGTTGCCGTTGTGGGCAAGGGAAAGGCGCTTCTCCGCAATAGCTGGCCGCGTAATGTACCGGCACAAGCGCTCAAGCTTCTTGCGCTGATTAGACTTGCAGGCGATACCAGCATGCAAAGAGAAGCCAGCTTGTTTGGTTACCAGGTCGTCGCCCCTTCTCTGTTCGGTCCTGACAGGGACTGTCTGTAACGTTAGCGCTTTCCGTCCCGCATTGGGACCAAATGCCAGGCGATAGGTAATAGATGCACCGACAATCGCACCCATGGCATCTTCCTCGTCCTGGATCAGATCCAGGTGCTCTAACTCCGCATCACGAACCAGGTAACCTGCCTTTTCCAGAAACCGCAAGACGCGCCTGGCAATTGCGTGGGCAATAACATCTAGGTCATCACAGGTAGGCGGTTTGACCGGCCAGAAGTAGCCGTTGGCATCGTAGACACCGTTCAGATAAAGCATGTGGAAAAAATTTATCGAGTTTTTTGTAATTAATCGGATCGTCCCAAGCCGCCTGACCCAGATAATAAAACGGCTTGGGCGTGCCAGCCGTAATCACCTCGGGCGGCACAGGCACCATCCAACCATCTAAAGCCATTGATTTAGCCACTCGATCATCTTGCGCCGCCAACATGAGCGCTGTGGCGCCGCCAAAAGAATGGCCAAACACGCCGACGTCATCGGTTGCAATATTCGCCCACAGGCTGCCAGCCTCACCACTACGACGGGCAATTTCATCCAGCACAAACACGAGATCCGCAACTCGGGTTTTCAACTGGGGTAATCGAAAAGCCCAAAAAGCATCTCCCGTCCGATTTTCGGTGTCCGATGACCGATAATCCGCAACCGTCCCATCGGCAAAGATCGTCAAATAAGCATCATAGGCGTGATCGACGCTGATTACGGTGATGCCGTGACTGGCCAAAAGCTCGGCTTGGATTGTATTCTGGTTTTTCATACCGCTTAGGCCATGGGAAAACAAAACCAGCGGGCGCTTTTGGCTGTGCGGCAGCAACGGCGCATTCAACATCGAATTGGTTTGCACCCGCTGCATATGCGCCACCATAAACCGCGGCAGACCCGACTGATACGAAATCATATCCAAGCGACGTTCGGGATAGTCCAAGTAAGGCTGCCGGAGCGAATCATCGCTTACGCCTGCTGGATACCAAATTTGGCCGGCCAAACGGCGTTTATCCTTTGGGTCCTCGGTGAAGGGCTCCTGCCGCGCCCCATCGACCCATTCAAAATACTGCGTACCGACGGCGTGGGGGCCTGAAGGCACCCGGCAGATCATCCAAAGGAAATACTTTCGAGACCAAGGTCGAGCACCCGGACCCCAGCAACCCCAAAATAACGGCGGCGATTGATTGAAATTTCATAATGGTCCTAGTCTTTTAGATCAGAGATAAAAAAAAGGCGCTCGCTTTGAATTCAAATCAGGAAGCCGCTTCGGCCACACAGTCTATCGCAGCTAAGGAGCGTCTTTCTCCGTAACCGCGTTAAAGGAACTCGGGATTTTCAAACATACCCGGGTTGGCTTGTTCACGTACAATCCACCTAACCAAGCAGGGTCACCATAGATTGATAGACCCAATCACTGGTAATTAAAACACGCTTACGATCAATTCGTAACAGGGATTACTCAAAACAGGACTCGCATCCCTTCACACTAACTTGAGTGCGTCTAGGAACGCTCCTTGATCGCCAAAGAAGGTTTTTGCCCTATCCAAGAACTGCTCTTGCGTAAGGCGTTGGGTGACACTTACCTTTCCTAAATTCGTTCTAAGCAGGTCCCGCGTTTGAGCTTCTGTAAGCTGCCATTGATCAGGGTCGTAACCTTGAACCAACGCTTCTCGCAAAAACAACATCTGAAGACGCGTTAACCGAATCCCGCCGCCAGAAACTGGACTCACTAAGATATTTCGCTCGGCTAGGGATGGGTCTTCCGTAAGGATATGTCGATTGAGCCTCTGGGTTTGAGCGTGTGATGCAATCGCCTCGGCATCGCTCTGCACCAGCGAAACCAGGTTTAGATCAGACAAAACCGCCAAAGCTTGTCGGGTACGACCGATTGAAATATTGGCCATCATCAACGCTCGTTGAACTTCTGCTACCGATTTTATCTGGTAACAATCCAAAGAATCGAACAGCCTGCTATAAATAGTAGTATTTAATTTCACTCGGCCAACATTTGTTCTGATGTGTGACGGTAGTCTTGGCTTTTGTGCCGTCATCATTACACGCGTCTGCTCTAACTCATCAGTGCAAAAAGTATTCTCTAATAATCCATTTCTTTTAACCCAATAGTCACGCCGAAACTCTGTATTCAACATATAGTCTGTCAGGGTTTCACGCAAAACGGCGTCGTCTACGTCCTTCAGAGCGACACGCTGGTCTTTCGTTAAATTCAAGCTGTTGATATTTCGAAAACAATTTGCTTCACCAACAAACGTCATGTTGGCTCCCATGAGTAAGCCTGCCATGTCCCTAAAGCTCATAGCATCATGATTTTCATTCAAAAACTCATGGGCTAAGTACCGCGCAGAATCACCTTTCAGATTTTTCAGTAATTCCATAACCGAGGGATTAGATTTCTGGTACCGCGGACTTAAGTCCAAAAGTTCTGATGCTTGTTTAAAGGCCCGCAGGACACCTTCTCTCCGGCTCGTTTTGTTCTTCGCATCCTCAGAAAACAAAGTCACAAGATCTCTAATTTCACTTTTCCGACGACTGCCGGGCAACGCGTTATAGCTAACGTAAAGCACGCCCCCAGGCCTGAGTTTTTTTTGAAGAAAACGGACAATCAGGCTCCGGTTTTTGCTTGAAATCCAAGACCAAACTCCATGCAAGCCGATAAAGTCAAAATCGGGCAGATCTGCTCGCTCACAAAACGCCTCAATCGATTCATCTAAGAGCTTGGGGTTAGCGCCACTCGCGGCAGCCAAGGCTTGAGCATTAATGGCATGCTCTTCAATAAAATCGGTGCCATACCAGTTTATTTGAGATCCCGCCGCGTGGAAGTTCACACTAACGCCCTGACCAAAACCTAATTCGCAGGCATTTTTGATCTCAGGAAATGTTTGATCTTGTTGCAGGAAAACAAGCTTTGCCTTGAGAGGATTTAGAGCTTCGAAGTACCCTTTTGTGTACGTAATATCTGAGACATAACCGTCTTTGTAACGCAGCATAGTCTTGCTCAATTGAGAATCTAAACCAGCCGCTAAAGTACCCTCAATGGCATCCGCAGCGTGCTAGAAAGTTAAAATCGGTCGCGATAGTCTCGTTAAAAATCAGCCTATTGGCAATCAATACCTTCAAACTGATTTGTTTCTGCAGGGCAACTCAAACAAAGACTCTAAAGCGGTATCAATTCAGGGTGCAACCTCAATTTACTAACGCTCTGTTAGCGTCAACTACTACCCTTTACGTTGTTCACTGTGATGATTGACAAACGTCCGAGGCGGCGGCCAAACCAGAAGGCAGAGCAACAGACAACCAGCAGAAACCCACCAAGACAACAGGAGATGGCTTAGAAAATGAGCGCCCTTCACGACTTGGACACTCGCCGCGAGTAGCGCCAGCAAGGACGCGCCCCAATAAAAACCCCAGGCAATTCGCCGCTTGTTTGGCAAATAGAATACGGCAAAGGCGGCGACCCATAGAAAGGCCGAGGCATGCGCTGAAGGATTGCAATGCCCGTACTGGCTCAGCGCCGGCGTGGCATCGAGTAACCGTAAATGTAGCGATTCACCGCCAAACTCGATTATAGATCGCGGGCAGGCGCTCTGGGACTGAGCCCTTATCAACCAAATAATGCAGGGTTGAACGACCGCCATAATCGCAACGAAAGCCCACTGCTGACGCCGCAGGGTCGAAAGATTGCCCGGGCGAAACAGACCCATCAGCGCCTTTCCCAGCACGAACAGAGCAAGCAGTACCATCAGCATTTTACTGGTTTGATACCAACTATTGGCAAGACTTGATCCTTGTCCCCAAAAGCGCGCTTCTGATTGTAAGTAAAACCAACCGCTGACGGTTAGATCAAGCTCGGTCCAGTGCTCAAGCAACACAATAAACAAACCGCTCATCAGCCAGAATCCATAAACTCGCGAACCCATTATCGCGGTAACCGGTCTCATTAATGCGGCTTGATCATGATCATGGGTTCGGGAAGGTCCAAAAACGCATCGGTTTCAACTTCGAACAGGGCCAGGAGCACATTCGGTAAATCATCATGACTGAACGGCAGATCTTTGAACTTTCGCGTCGCGCCTAGATCGATGTCGCTTGAAATCCCCCCCCACACCAGCAGCGGTACATGGGTTTGGGCCTCGGGCGCAATCAGATCTGGCAGCCCATGAAGATAAAGACCCTGCTCGCCAAGCGACTCCCCATGGTCGCTCACATAGATTAAAGAGACCTCATACTGCCCTTGGTTTTGCTCCAGTAATTGAATCGCTTTATCGATGAAATGATCCGTGTACAGCAAACTGTTGTCGTAGGCATTGGTGATTTCATCCAGGCTACAGTCCCCCAACTCGCTGGTCTGACAGGCTGGCTGAAATTGCTCGAAACCTGCCGGGTATCGGTGAAAATAATCTGGCCCATGACTACCCATTTGATGCAGGACAATCAATTTATCATTTGGCGCTTCGGTTAACCAAGATTGAAGGCCGACCAGCATGCCCTCGTCACGGCACTCAACATCACAAATCGTGTTCAATGCGCGATCACGATAGTTCTCATAGCGGACGCGATCAGCAACATGCTTTGACGACGAGTTATTGTCACGCCACAACACATCAACCCCTGCCTTCGCCAGGGTGTCCAGCACATTCATGGATTCAAAAATCGAATCTTGGTCGAACTCCGATTTTTTATCATAAGAAAACATACACGGCACAGAAACCGCTGTTGAGGTGCCGCAGGAAGTCATCTGACTAAAACTGATCACGTCTGGCCGGCGACCCAACTTCGGGTTGGTATTTCTAGCATAACCATTCAGCGAAAAATGATCGGCTCGAGCCGTTTCACCAACAATCAACACCACGAGATCATAGGCATGATCGTTTGTCGGAATGTACGCGTAGGAGCTTGACGGCATGATCACTCGATCCCCATCAACGCTCAGAACCCCCTTCAGATAACCTGCCACGCCATAGACGCTATAGATCGGGGTTGTAAAATAGTGCAAGGCTTTGTGCTCTCTGAAAAAGCTCGAGAAGGTCGCCGTGGCGGGCGCAATGGCCGCCAGCGCTAACCCGACCCCGATGCCAATCCCCAAAGCAGGCTGCAGGTGCGCACGTAAGGATGTCTTTGATAAGGGCAACAGTGCGATACCCAGTGCCGGCAGCAAACCAAAAATAAGGGCTTGCAGGAACAAACCCAAGCTCATTAGGTTCATCGCTTCAGCTGCCTGAGTTTCAAAAAGGTTCTGCACCATTACCGAGTCAAACACGGTGCCGTATTGATCGGTAAAAAAAGACAACAATGAAGATGCCAGCAGCAAAACGATTGCCGCCAACCGCGCTGAGATGACCAGGGCCAAGATGCAGAGTTCAGCGAGCACCAACCCGAACAGTAAGACCGCAACCGCCCCTAAAAAGTAGACGTGCCCTTCGGCCAAGGGATAGCTCGCCAGTAAGTGTCCAAAAAAAGCACGGTTACAAAATACAACAACCCACAGCGCACAAAAGGCTAACCACTTCAGGGACAAAGGGCCAATCAACAATTTGAGCATTGTGTATTTCCGTCTGTTAGGTTTAAGGTCAAGCTGAACGGGCATCAGCAAGGCTCGTGAATCACCACAAGCGCGGGATTCATCAAGATGACCGAAGATTTCATCGAACATATCATCGAAGATCGCATCAAAGATCACATCGAAGACCCGCCAACCTAGCCGCGTTGGGCATCAGGGTTGCATGAGTCATCCCATGACATCACAGCACAAGGGCTTTTATCAAACTAAGATCAGTCCGACACACCTCTTACCTCAGGAAGACAGGGACCGAAGGCGCTCGCTTACTCGGTGACGTCCATTTCGACCCTTGACGGTCGCCTTAGTTCCCGTATCCGGCAAAGTTATGGCCGCAACAACGCATTCTTAATCGTTTTAAGGTCACCAGAAAAAATCAGGCGGCGTACAACCGCAAACACCCCAACGAATTTGAACGAGGTCAGTGAAGAAACCGGAATTTCCCGTCCGACGTTGACCAGGATTTCAAATGTGCCGGGGTACAACACAAACACGGATACGATCAGTGCGTTGTGTGACTACTTTGAAATTGAACCGGGTGAATTGCTAAAGAAGGTATGAACTTGGGCGCGAGTTGGGCACGGTTTGGGCACAACTGAGATTCTAGGATTCGCCTCTCGCGATTTTCACCTTTGGTGAAAACGCTGTCGGCCTCGACTTTCTTCGCTTTGCGAAGAAAGCGAGTTGGTAGCTACGGGTGGACTTGAACCACCGACCCCAGCATTATGAATGCTGTGCTCTAACCAGCTGAGCTACGTAGCCACAATTTACAGCGGCGCAAATTGTCGTTGCTTGCCATATTTTTGTCAAGCAAGGCAGAGATTACGGCATCAAGCTTGGGGCAATAAAAATTGCAAATGCGGCAAAGACAGGTGCCGCCACCCAA
>Ga0255752_10003773_pt1 | contig 15618 bp, 2 predicted proteins | sample 011ome_25_FD_179952 | JGI IMG/M metagenome (GOLD analysis project Ga0255752, IMG submission 179952) | Coastal salt marsh microbial communities from the Groves Creek Marsh, Skidaway Island, Georgia - 011512CT metaG (version 2) | ecosystem: Environmental > Aquatic > Marine > Intertidal zone > Salt...
CAGCTTCAGAGATTTGTTTGACATCGGCGACTTCACCAAGCCGGACAGGGTCTTTCGAGAACCCGACGAGATCTGCGAGGGATTTGATTTTTGGATAATTGTACTCGACTCCAAGAGCCCCTTCCCACCATTGACCAGGAATATCTTCCACTTGAAGATAGATGCCCTCTTCTTTGGAAGGTAGGTCTCCATATTGATGCCACATTCCTCGAGGAACTTGCGAATGAGCAAATTGAGGAGAACTACAACTTAATTGGGAATCACTCAGGTCGTTATATTTATTAAAGTTTAAAATAGGGCTTTCGAATTTAGGTTGAATGATCCATCTGGTTTTACCAGAAACTGTTTGACTTGAAGCCACTTCGATCTTATCTGATGTTCCGTCACCATCTGAGTCTCTAGTTTTGATGGTTCCCTTTCCAAAAATATTTAGAGAAGAATCAAGTTGCATAGCATTATAGTTTACAAACATTGGTGATTGGGGACCATTGGTCATGAACATAGAAGCCGCGGCGCTGGAAGATTTGGAAGTTACAATTTCGTTCACAGCCCACATTTTATACAAGTCTTCGTAAGACAATTGCGATGATGACATGTGGCTGTAAATTTCGCTGCCTGCATAATGTGTTCTATGAGTCGAAACCACAGTTGCGAAAGTGCTACTATTGGAGTCTGTAATCAACTCTTTCCATGGAGACTCGCTATAGTTGTAATATTTATTCCTTTCATCATTAACGAACGGCGTAGTTGCTGCAGTAATACCAGAACCCTTATCTCTCTCGAGAGTTGCCGCGCTGGAATATCCAGTCAAATCTCTCAAGGCATCATGTGTCGAGGGATCCCAATATCTTGTGTAATATGGATATTCTTTTACTTGTTCTAGAATTTCATCTACAGAATATTTTCTTGTTACAGTGGGCCTGAACACTAAATCGCACCATGCATCTCCGTGATAGTAAGGTGGTGTATAAGCGAAGTTGTAGCCCCAAGAAGATCCGTTCCATCGATTCATAATTTGGTCTGGATTATTTGATCCATCGCCAGCTACTGGTGGACCAAAAGCAGATGGTCTAGAATACATTGTGATGGTTTCGCGAACACTGTTATCATAATTTATTTGAAAACTACTTTCCGAGCCGGAAACATTTACACCCAAGGTCGCCACATCTTGAGGTGGAGTCACCTCATATTCATTAAATCCAGATAGATGATGGTTTGGCTTATCTCTAGATTTCGACATCTTGACCCTCATTACATAATAGTTCCCAGAGATTGCATTTCCAAACTGTGGATTTTGCTCTTCAAGTGACGAGATTGTTTTGAAGTTTTTGTTTTGAATAAAAAATTCTGGAACTTCAGCTAAAAAGTTGGAAGACATTTTCTTAAAAAGCGAATCTCCTCGTCCATCCCAACGACACTTAAAATCCATTTCACTTAATCCAAACGGATGAGGTTCTTGAGTGGTTAAGGACCAATTCGCTAAATAATTCTCTGGTTCCACCAAGGCTTCGAATGGGATTCTAGTTGAGTAAATTGACCTAAACAAAAACTCATGATCTTCCCCAGTCCCTAAAGGATAGGTGCTACCAGAAACAAATGTTCTTTTTGTGTGGCCAATGAGGCAATTATTTAAGTGACCACCGTTTGGATAGTCATTAACGCCGTCGGTTGTTCTACCTAAATCATCCATTTTCACAAATGTTCCAAATCCAAGCGAATCTGGTTCTTTTAAGTCTTCTCTGAAGATTAGTGGAAAATCCACAGCAATACCAGATTTTATAGAATTGAAAAGAACTCCAGGTGCGGCAATGGGTGTCATCAAGGGTTGAAACGCAAATTGCTCTGCGTTCTGAATATTTTTATAGAAACCACTATCAACAGAGGCATTGACTGATGATGAGTAGCTTGAGTAAAACTGGCTAGAAATCTGATTTGTTCTTTGAGCAGGATAAAATCCTTCATAGGGCAAGAATTTCTTCAAGCCCTTGCACTTCAAAGTAACTATTTTTCCGTTAACTAAGTCTTTGTGATCTTTGTCCACTAAATCAAAGTGCTTAAGAAAATCAGAATTTGACAAGATTGAGTAAAAGTTATCATCTTCCGATGTTGTGTTTTGAGATAAAGCACCAGAGAGTTCAAAAATAGATGGAAGACTCTCTACGACTCCCTTTGTCAAGTAGGTTTCCACATGAGAACTGATTCTGAATTCTGGTACTTTTGAAAAAGACTTCCCGACAACTCTTATATCTTCAGAGAATTTTTCATATGAATCATAGAATGGCTCTTTCTTTGCCTGAGTAGCAGCATCCCAATTCGCAGTTCCGTTAAATATAGACCCAGTAGTCATAGATGGCCACTGACTAGCCAAGGCTCTCGCCGGATCTAGTGATCCCGTAAATTCATAATTTGACAGCTTAGGACCACTTGGGTTCACGGCTGAATAAATGTTTTTAAGAGTGTGCAATCTAGAATAGAAAGCGGCACCTGTTAAAAAGTTGGAAATCTCTATTAATTTACTTGGACCTTCTTCAAAAAACCAATAAGGCTTTCCGTCGCCACCTATGCTATTGTAAAACCCTTCTTTCGCAAAAGCAGAATATCTATTTTGAAGAACTCCGGGACCGCCGGAAGAGTTGTCATATGAGTGTCCTCCGATGTCGAAATCATATTGTTCTACGTCTCCAAATATTAGGGCTGAGATTACCGCGCCCGTAGCAATTGTTCTCGTTTCGAAATCTAGTCGATCATCCATTGGCCACATAGATTGCGACGGGACCGTTGCTCCATAGCCGTTCGCAACGTTTTCTTCTGCTCGGTCGGCCCTATCTGATCTCCAAAAAGTGTTAACGTAAAACTTGCGAGATCGTGTTGCATCGAGATAAGCATGTTGTTGCTTTGGGTAGATAGATTGACGGTAAACGAACATATTGAAAGAATCAATCGGAGACCCTTCGTCTTCAAGTCCACCATCCAAATAAAGATCCCTAAGTTGTTCGTAGTTGTCATCGGTTTCTGCGATTGTTTCGAAGTAATCATTAATTTCTGAATTTGCAAAGAACGCTGTTTCATTTCCGAAAGATGTTTTTAGTTCAACTGATCGATTTTGGAACACGTTTAAGTTTTCGTTATAAATCTTGACATCTCCTATTAAAGAGACTGGCTTGTAAGAATCTGTCACAACGGGTTCTGTGAAGGATTGAAATTGACCAAACCTTCCACCATGCTCTTCGACATATGTGAAAATGTTCGACTTTCTTTGGCGTCTCATCAAAGGATTATCAGCCGATCGGATTTGTTTCCATGTAGGGTAGCCGTAAGATCCATTTCTATGCAAATTCAAGAGGACCATTGTGGAATGTGGTTGGTGTCGAACGGGCCCTGTTATGTTTGGATTAGAAGTTAATACTTCGATGTAGCCAATGGCACCGGTGAGATTATAGCCAATATAATTGCCTTCGATTCCATCGGAATTCATAGTCCCAGCATCATCCGCAGTTGGGTCATAAATGCCGTAATTTAATCCGACCAAATCTTTAAAAGTTGACATTTCACATCCTTTTTTGCCCTAATTAGTCTCTTTTATTCATTTGTCGTCCAGAAAACTTTTAGAAAATCACGGGCCAGATACTGGTGCTGCGTCTTGAAGAGTTATTGTTATCTCGTCGGTGTATGGGTTTCCTAAAGCATCCGTGCACTGACTAACAGTGACGCGATAGGCAATTGTGTCACCAGCAGAATATTCAACATTTGGTCTGTTGTTTGGATTTGGTCCATGGAGAGTTTCAGTTGCACCGTTTTCACTGATGTAAATTTGATAAGTGGCTGAAGCTCCACAAGGCATGTTCGTGCCGACAGATGAGAATGAGAGGTTGACATTTGCCTCTGTCTCCGTTATTTTGTTTTGAGTTTGACCGATTGGGGTTCCGTCTGCAACAATAGCTATTGTCGTGTCAGCAGTTACTGTTCTTGTAGTTCTAGCTCCAGCAATGGCGCTGTAGTTTGGATAAGTCGCATTCGACACCAGTGTTGTGTTGTCCAGTGTTGCATTATTAAAGATTATAGTGGAGACATCTTCAACCGATAATCCAGAAGTAGATCTAGAGGTTAGTGTAAGAGTTACTTGATCGAAAGGATTTGAAGAATAATAGATTTGACTAAATGACGATGGAACAGTCGATTGAAATCCAGAAGTCTGATCGGGAGCTGATGTTGATTCAGTAGAAAGTTCAAACTCTAATCCGCCAACATTATCCAATAGGTGAAAAGACGCTACGTAGCCGAGTGTCGTTAAATTTGCCTCAGCCTCGGAGACTTCGTTTACTCCCGGTGTGGAGCTTCCCGGAACTACTGTTGTTGTTTTGCTTTCTGCTGTTGTTAGTGTTCGACCACCAGAACCATCGTCATCGTAGAAGGTCACATCACTAACTAATGTTGGAGCGATTGTTGTTGCTCTGAGGAATGTGTTTGAGATTGTGTCTTCAAAATAATTATTACACGAATAAACTGTAGAATGAACTATAACCCTATCTCCCACTGAGTAATAGAGAGTAGGAATGTTGTACCAAGGAGGAGCAGTACTATCACTTCCTTGAGATACGATGACCGGTGCCAATCCGCCATCCTTGAAGTACACCTCAATTTGTTGATCCACACCTATGCACTGAATGTTTTGAGAGGAAAATGAGTGATAAGACTGATTCGCATCAGCAATTGTTTTCTCGTTCGAATTTGCAAGGCCGATTTGAGAAAATGGAACTAAAGAAGTATGACTATTTTGCTGCTGGAGTTGTATAATCGGCTGACCATTAAATGTTCTTTGTTGCCAAAGTTGCGATTCTAAAACTGGTTCATCAGTGCTAACATTCACCAATGTTATTTCTTGTTCTTCAATATGACCAGATCTATTTGTAGCATAGTCAAAAATAGCACTATTCGATGGATTGAAATATAAAGCCGGCAAAGACACAGAGGATCCAAAACTTCTCGGTTGTCCAGATTCAACAAGACTTACTTGCGCTCCATTGAAACCGCATGGACCTAAATTATTAAATGTAAACTGCAATGTTGAAATTTCTCCAAAATTCAAAATAGTTTGACTTGTTGTTGCACTCTCATCCATTGATAATATAAAATCTTCATCATCTGTAAATTGACCTGTATTTCCCCAAGTCACAAGTGGATCTGCGGTCGGTGTAGCACTGCAGTCGTCCAACTCCATGTCGGAGATCGTAGGAAACCTAATTGCTTCGTGATATCCAATCTCTGTCCTTATCATTCCGTTCTTTGGGGCATGACCCAAGATGTATTGATCGGGAGCATTGGCTCCACTAATTGCTGAATTTATCCAAGAGTATTGAAAGTCAGATGCGGGAAGTAGAGAGCTGAAGTTATCATTGTCGGTTCTTTGCGGCCCGTGTTTTTCTACATAGCTCCATATATAATAACCATCGACAGTGGAGACATCTATCGAGCTGTTGGGGTTGAGCAATTCAAAACTATCATTGGCTTTTCCAAATGATGCTTGAATAATAATCGCACCAGCAGCTCTATTGGGAATCACTGTATTGGTTTCTAATCCGGTTTCTTGACCAAGAAACCAAAAACCGACTAAACTGCTAATTTGACTTATTTCTGAACCGTTTTGATGCTCTTCTAGAATTTGAACTGCTTGGGTATCATTTAAGATAAATGAATCAAAATATGAAAAATTCATAATTGAACCATGTAGTGAAATCAAAGTTAACACTGGAGCAGGTGTTGCCCTTGCTAGGCTTACAGTGCCTTCGAAGGGGAAAATTGGAAAATTATTCACGAACGATTCAGGAGTAGCAAACAAAAGAGTTGCCTCAACACCAGAAAGTGTCATTCTACAATTTTCCAAATTCAACAAATCGCAAGAAATGATGAAATGGCTCCATCGCTGAAGTGTAAAAGGTTGAACATCAAAGTCAACGCCAATCCACGGAGATACGTTATTGCATTTAAATCTTAAATGAATTTTGTCAGAGTTGGATGCTGACCTTACTCTCCAAATTTTTAAATTGTCGCTGTCTAAAATTCCGTTCTTTTGGACGCCTGCCGAGTCCGGATCTAACTTCAGCCAAAAACTAAAACTAAGGCCGCCTTGTTGATTATCAACTTCTCCTTCGGGAGATAAGTTTGTAATTACCGCAAATTCCGATGTTGTGTTAGCGAAGCGGACACCTATTGAGTTCTCATCAACAATCGTCAACACATTCTGACCATTTCGATGTTGTTTGTGAAATGATGCATTAGAATTATAGTCTGTCGCACTCACGGCTCCATATTGCGATTCAGTTCCAAACTTTCCTTGGTGTCTGGCTCTCAAGGTTCTCAAACCCTCTCTACGACCTTCAGCAACAGAAACTTGATGTGTGTCCAAACGAATCGTGTCGGACTCACCAGAGCCGCTAGCTCTTGTTGTCAAGTTGCGGAAGTTAATTGAATTGTGAACGGAATATTGTTGAGTTACAACGTCAAGATAGCCAGATGAGTTAACCTCGGGACCACCGGGGGCAGAGAATCTTGTGCGGATTACGTTTGCAGAACCAGTCGATCGGTCTTGGGTGTCGACCATATTTGTGCTTCCAAGTAGCGTTGGTGCAATATAGTCGAGGCCGTTGATTGAATGTTGAGAATCTGAAAAAGATGGGTTGGAAACCGGAAGAATGTCTACATTAAAATTCCCATAAGAACCGTCGTTGTTCGGAGTTATTGTGAAATCGGCATGGGAATTATTGACGGCAGCTACAAAGTCAACTCCCCCTGTAGAGTCTTGGGTGTCAAAAAATGAAGACCCAGCTCCGACAGTGACATTGAAGTTTCCAGCAGTTCCTGGGTTGTTATATGGGTTTATTCCAAAATTGGCTTGTGAATGAATCACAGCAGCGATAAAGTCGACTCCACCGGTGGATGCAACAGGATTTTGGAATGATGTGTGGGCAACCACTGGGATGCTGACATCGAAGTCGCCATATGTACCGACGGCATTTGGAACTATTGTAAAATCTGCATGATAAACTATTGTACCAGCAGTAGCAGGTCCAGAGAAAGAAGTTGATATTCTATCATTCGAGTTGTCATAAACGGTTAGATTTTCACTGTTTGCTACCTTGTTGTGAACAGTTCCGCCATTGACGAAACTATCATTTGTTTCAGAAAATGTATAAAATGCTTTTGCGTTGGCGTATGTTGTCAAACTGCTTAGGTTGTCGTAATCAAGCTGGTAGCCATTGTTATAAATTTCATCAATCAAGGCTTGGTTCCCGCCAAAATAAGCATCGAAAATCATGAACTCATCCAGAATCGTCGTCTCACCAGCCTGGGAAAGCCCCTGTGTGGCAGAGAGAGTTGTTTTAAGCGTTCCAATATAAAACTTGTAGATTTCTGGTGATAAATGCGGAGAATTAATAGGATCCGCTGGAGTGAAATAATTTTCGTCAGCACCGCCGTTATAGTTCTGATCCGTATAGGAATTCCAGTCTTTAAAGACTCCATTTATATATAATTTTGTTTGAGTGTTGATTGTGACTATGTTACCGTTGCTGTCATATGTAATAGGATCCATAGTTCCTTCAGTTGTTATCAAAACATGCGTTAACTGTCCGCCATATTGGCCCAAAAAGTCATGAAAATCGTGTCTGAAGGTAGTGAGTGCTCCACCATCCCGTCGGTATCCCATTGTAAATTGTAAGGTCCATCCATTACTTGCGGAATAGGCGAGACTTAACAGCTTTGAAGGACTGTTTACTTGTTGAGCACCAGTTGTCCAAAATTCACTATAAATGGTCATCTGGCCATTGCTGGAGCCGGTCCAGGTGGTGTTGGGCGCATTGATATAGAAGGACATGGTGAACGGTTGCGATGTTGCTCCCGGAGCCGTTGGCGACCATGATGGCTTACCGACAAATTCAAGCCCAATATCTGCATCTGCACCTGTTATAGTCAATGCTTGCCCAGCGGATCCAGGCAAAGTTCCGCCATTGTCTGCTGCTGTGTAACTAACTGTGTAGTCAGAAGTAGGGAAATTGGTTTCCAACAATGTCTGCAAACTGCCATAGAAGTCATTATTTGAAGTTGTAACTATTGGCAAAGTCATTCCGCCTCGGACATTGGTATCTATTTCATAATCCGTAGAGTCAATAGTTATATAATGACCAGGTGAAACATCTGCAAAACCTAAGACCCTAAAGCTACCACCAGAAGATTCTACTCCGGGCGTTTCCGGAGAGTCTTCCGTTTCTGTCTCGTAATAGCCAATTGCAAAGTTTGATGGTGAAAAGTGGGTCATCAATAGAGTTCTGATGCCGTTGTAGAAAGCCGTGTTTGTAGATTCTATAGAAATCGTCTCTCCACCCTGAATGGCTGAGCCTATCTCATAGTTCACTCCATTGATATTAATATAGTCACCTTGAACAACTCGAGCAAAGCCTAAGACAGCAAAATCTCCACCCAATGCGGATTGTGCTGGTGTCTCTGCGCTAACTGGGGTGGTTATCGGTGTGTAATTTACTACAAAACTTGATGGTGGAAAGGAGATGCTCAACAGACTTGAGAGGCCGGCATAAAATGCTGAGTTTGTAGATTCTAGTGCAATTGTCTCGCCGCCCTGAATAGCTGAGCCTATTTCATAAATTACAGAATCAATAGTAACATAGTGCCCTGTAGAGATCCTATCTATTCCCAAGATTCTAAATCCACCACCGGTTGCCTGTGTAGAGGTTTGACCAGCAATAACTTCCCTTGAATCATACTGCCGGTTATTATCAGCACCGAAGTAATTCCCAGACACCGACGAAGTTTGAGCTATTAGTGTTTGATAGTTTGTTGTCTCAGGCAACTCTTGCGAGATAGCATCAGGCAATAAGTTGTCAGACCTTCTCAAGAAGTAACCTTGATCTCCGAATGTTGACATCACTTCATATCCATAAGTGAAGTTTCCATGAGAACCAGTGCCGATGATGGTTTGAATGTTCTTAATGTTTACGGGACGCTTTGCTCGTTCTTCACGATATAGCGTAGCCTTTTGTTGATCTGTATCAAGAGGTCCAACCGAGTAATCTGGAGTTGTGAAACCAATCGCACCATCACCGACACCACTGCCCACTTCTGTGTCGGTCGCATCAAGTTCAGCGATGTAAATGTTCCAAGCTTCAGGTCTGTCTGCAATGTTTGGTATTTTTCCAAGAGTTTGGTCAAACCCTTCCATGTAATGGATATGTCTTGACTGCCGGCCACCGATATGTGTGTGAGTGAATGGGCCTTGAATTGAAATCTCATTTGTAATGTCTGTAGTGTCGGAGTGGAGGTTAACTAAATCAAACCCTTCTCCAAAGCCACCAGCAGAGGCTTGTTTATTTATCAGAGATGAATAACCAGTGTTGACGCTTGAGGAAACAATGTTTCCGGGAATAATCTTTGAGATCTTTTGACGATAGGCGTATTGATCTTCATCTGATTTTGGCTCTTGGGTTGCTAATGTTGCATGCTTACCTAGAACAGCAAATCCATCGTATTTGAATTTTCTCAATTCCTCGGGCTTATGTTCGTCGATACATGCAGGTTTTGGATTTGTTCCAGTTCCGTCACCAGCACCAATAATGACAACATTCTCAGGCGTTCCAGCGTTTGATGCGTTACCTACGGCAATCTGTGGGCCAATCATGTCACGGTCTTTGTTTATAGAATAGTTGATTCCACCATGAATTGAGTTGCTAAACCCGATGTCCAATGTGTAAGGTCTCGACAATCTGCGAGTTGCATAAGTGTTACCAGCATAAACTCCGTTGCTTCCGGATAGGTTGATCGGGTTTGATGCAGTCAATGCGTTTTGAGTTACGAGAACTTGACGAATAGCTTCCTCTTCAGGACGATCGATTGGATGTTCTTTGCGTTCTTTTTGCCACAAACAGTTTTCGTTTTCGTCTCCGGACAATGGAGCATGCCCAACTCTCCAGTTATACTTCAGCTCTTGAGCTCCTCGGATTGAAGCTTCGGTCGATGTAACCGTGCTTAATAGTCCAACTTGACGTTGATACTTGTCTCTCTCGAGAATATGAGGCTCGATAACATCGACAATGCCACCAGCAAAGTTTGCAGACATTGGAACGAGTTGATTAACCATCGATGAGATGCTTGAATCGATCCACTTAAAGTATTCGAAGAACTTGTCGAAGTCCATGTCACTTTCAACTCTCTCGAAGAATAATTGTCTTGCTCTAGCTAAGTCCTTGTATTCAACGCGGAATCTCTCGATTGGTCTCATAAACAAGTTTGCAAATTCCAAAGTTGTCGAGAACGATTTTAACATCTCTTCCGAGATTAGCGATGCAGGAGACTTCTCCATTATAAACAGATTGTCGCTGACATCATCGTCATCTGAGAAGTTGATCTCTTGATCTCCCTTAATATAGATGCTCTGAGCGTCATAAGCGCTCTCTGGGAGCTGCTTCTTATAAGCTTGGATAAACTCATAGTCGATGATTGAAGAGTCGTTAGGGATTGTGAAACCAGAGCTTTTAGCTTTATGTTCACGACGGATGACATCGTCAACCCAACCATAAATCCTATCTGTTGATCCTGATGTGATGTCTTCAACGATAAAGACAGAAGAGGTGCCCGTTGTTATTACTGTGTCGAAATCCCAATTAAAGATTGTAAGATCCTGTGATGGAACTTGAACATCATCAATGAGATAGAGATTTGACCCGTCAATAGATGATCGCATACCGTAATTCAAAACATCTTTGTTATGCTGAAGAATCTCATCATTGGCAAGATAATCGAGCCATGCTCTCACACCACCAATTTTCAGATCTGTCTCTTGTTCGACAGATCCTGTGAAATTCTCAACGTGTGCTCCAGCATAGACACGCTTAGATGCATTCATCAATGCCAAACCAGGAGCGTTCAAAATAGTTGTCGATAGTAGTACTTCATTTTCGATCTCGCCAAAGTTGGTTGTCACAGCGTAAAGCTCGATGTCATAATCAGGAGTAGTGTTGGTGACACCACCAGCGTATGGATAAGTCTGCGGTTTGATTCTTAGAGCAACGTTGTAATGCTCGTTTTCGTAGATGTCATAAATGTAGTCAGACTCTTCATTGATTGTTCCAGCAAGGTTTTGCATTACGAACTTTGCATGTCGAGAGTTTAAAGAGTCTCGAACAAGATAGACTTGTAGGTCATTGCCATTGAGTTGCCATGTGAAATCAGTAGAGATTGCAGCTGCTTCGTGGAATCCCATTACAGATGCAGATAAGAATGGAGTGGCAAAATAGCCCTTCTCGTCGACTTCTTTCTTGTAGGGCACTACTATGTCCGCTTCCATTGTAAAAGCGTTTCTAGAGGCATCTACGGCGCTTGAAATGAATGAATTAGGATTGGTTGATGATGCAAACTGATGAATACTGGCTTCAAATCGAGTTGGGTCATTGAAATTGATGTATTTTTTCTTGACTGACGTTTCTCGAGACTTGTCGGTAAAGTATTGAGTTCCACCATCTGTGTAGAGATTGAGTTTAATTAACTCGTCATCAATACCATAGCAACGGATAAGATTGCGAATTGATCCTTCGGTCCCCTTGGTCTTGTAGATCTTCTCGAGGTTGTTGTAAATATTTGTGTAAATGATGTTCTTGATTTCGTGAAGCTCGGTCTCAAACTGAGTGTCTTGAAGATTGATTGATGCAAGCTTCTCGTAGACCTCATTGCTTTCGAACATGTTCGAGATCATAAATCCTTTGTCTTTCAAGAGGTCTGCTGCCATTGTCGATGCTTTAACACCTTCCATTGGATAGCGTTTTGTCTTAAGTTCGGTTAACTCTTTGATTTGAACGTGAAGAGTGTCCATGTAGGATGCTAAGATCTGTGAGAACAACCGGAAGTTGCCATTATCTTCCTCTTGAAGCCAAGTTGGCATTGATCGGAAGAATGATTGTCCACGATCTGCATCATAAACAGAACCAGATGTTTGCATTTCGGAAATCAAAGTTGAAACAGAGGAATGTTCTTTGTAAATGATTGGAGATGGTGTTTCGGTGTAACCTACTGTTTCCATTGCACTATCTGTTGAGCGAGCGAGATTGGTGTTTTCATAACCGACCCAAACACCATTTGCTAAGCGTCCAGAATAGTCGAGAACAACAGAATCTGCAGCGTTAGTGCCAACGATACCTTCGTTGAATTTGAGATAGACTCCGAGATCTGATGTTGCATCGTCTGTGTTGGCTCCTCCACCGATTCCATTGAACCAATTAAGTTTGATTTGTCTCGAAGTTCTCTTAGTTTTCCAGAAACGGAATTCATCAAGTTGAGCAGATAGTTTACCTCCACCAACCGAACCATTCCCAGCTTGAAACTCATCCTGTAAGGCACCGATGAAACCATTGATTCGACCAGTAAAAGATGAAAATAAAGAACCCATTGATGCTACAGGGGCCAACTCTTCACCATTTGAATAAGTAAGTACTTGAGTTGTTGTTGAATTATTTTTAAAAGAAATAGAATAGTGATTCCAAGATGAAGAGTTCGTAATTACAAACTGACCTGTCTGACTTACACCATTGGATTTCAATGTGAAAAGCATAGTTGGAACAGATGCTATTTCGGCGGTTGTAATCACAAGCCTGCATTCATCTGAAGATCCCACTGCTTCACCATTCCAAAGATCCAAGATTACCTCAAAGGGCTCTGTCGTTGGGTTGTAAGAATCTTTTTTAAACCAGAACTCTATCGTAATTCCTTCATCCAAATCACAGTTCCAATTTTGATTTCTATTTTTATCAGCATCATATCGTGCGGAAGATTCAAAGTGATCACTTAAGGTCGTTGCAGATGAGTCTGTGTGGAGACCTCCCCAAACTTTGATGTACTCTGGTGTGGATGTAGTTGAAAAATTCGATGGAGATAGAGCACCAGTGATGTCTAGTGTTGTCCCTAATTGAACGTGTCCTGTTGTCTTTGGATATTTGTTCTCGAACACCCAACGCTCAAGAGCAGACGCTTTCTCTTCAAACTCAATTTGTTCAGACTTTGAGCCATCATATGGATAGTCTTCATAGATCCGACGGATTGCAGCGTCATAGTAAAGTTCAGCCGAACCATAGTAGGCAAAATTCTCAGGGTCTGAGAAGTCAATCTGTGGATGATAGGTTTGGTCTGCTTTGGTCTTTTCTTCTACAAATGCGACGCTTTCGACGTCTTGGACGGTTTCTTCAAGGCTAGGTGAAGTCTTTCCGAATAAATCTTTAATACTCATTGTTTACCACTCTAAATCTATGCTTAAAAGGGAGCTCTTGATAACTCTTGGTCATTACATTAAATAGAGCTAACTTGATTTCGTAAACATAATTAGGTTCTAACATACTAATGTCAAGATCGAAAAAGTTCCCGTTTGAGTCATAGGATAGTGTGGTTGACCCGTCAGTCATGTTGTAGTCGAAGATAACTTCGTCCGTTACGACTTTGGATATTTTAAATTTAAGGTTGTCATACACCTTCGAATCAGGTCTCGAGGTTGCGACAGTGTGAATGTTTGGAGACCAATCTTTCTCTCGGATGTAAAAATAGAAGCGAGAGGTTTGACCCGCTGAATGGACATCTTGATTGTTGAGTGTGGAAACAACGAGATCACTTACGGAAGGTATCCCAGAAGGATCTTGCGAGAGGACCGTAATTGATCCTGTAACGACTTCTGTTCCATCTTCGGACCAAACGTCGTAGATTGTGCTAGCGGACGTTGGAAGGGTAACAGTGGCCTTATAAACACCTGTTTCGGGTGATGTTACGGTTGGTCCTGCAGTTGCAGTAATTTCTGTCCCTCCAAGCTCTTCGTAAAATTTAACAGTAACAGGTGCGTCAAGATCTATCAGTTGTCCTCGGACTTCATTGTAGAGGTAGACGGTGTTTTCCACACCAGACAAGAATGACTTCCGGTGATCTGTTATTTGAGAGTCTGAACGTGCTTCGATAACAGGCTGCTTGAAGAAGTTACTTGTTCCTCGAGCATAAAACATTTTTGTGTAATATGATCGAGTTTGCGCTGTTGCTGTCGATGGTAGTTTAACTATGAGACCGTAGTTTGTTGCGGGAGCTGATCGCCATGCGGCCACAAAGGCGGTTATGTTTACCAATAGATCTTCATAGCCTTCGTCGAATTCTGCTGTAACGGATGACCCTGTAAAGTCTCCCCCTTCGAGGGTCCATGCGGCACCTGCGCCCTTCTCTTTCCAACTAGATCCCTTGTTATAAGTAAGGTCCATATAACTTTCCATATCTAAGCCTGTGCCCTCTTCCCATGCTGCAGTAATCGTGTCTATTTCAAGTTCAAAATTCAGCGGCAATGTTCTACCATGCTCTGCATTGAATAGTCGTAGATAGAACTGTGCACCAGCGTCTAGGGTTCCTGCTGCAATGTCGGCTTGAATCTCGGCAATGTCGAACTCAATAAGAATTCGAGCTTCTTCAAGAGAATAAGCATCGTTCTCATCAAGAACTTGTCCGTAAATTGAGAAAACCTCGAGGATGTCGGAAGCTCCCATGTTTGCATCACTGCCACTTGTGGCAAAGCTCTCACGGAAAGCATTGGTAATTGTGTTGTCCTTTGTTGCATAATAGCGTTTAATCATCTGACCAATACTCCTTTGACATCAGTTGTTGGAAACTTCAATTCCATAATAACATTTTTTGGTGTCTTGATGAATGTTCCATCTTGAGACATTGCTTCTTTAAAATTCATTCGAACCATCGAGTAGTTTCCACCAGTTTTTTGATAAACATTGACTCTTTTTACATCAGCAACGCCTTCAACCTTTGAGAGGATTGCGTAAAGTCTTGTGATATAAATTGGCTCTCCGATGTAAGATTGGTTCGAGAAATAGTCGCGGATTGCGGCGTTGCATCGGGATAAAATGTTTTCATTTGAAAACTGAGGGTCGATAGAGACCTTAAAATCTACTCCGAAGTTCACAATTTTTGCATCATAGATATCGATGACATCGTTGAGTGACTTGTATTGTGACAACCAGTTCTTAATGTTTTGCTTGATTCGGTCATTAGCGGATGATAGTTTACCATCAGCTCCTTCTGAAGAGATATAGATTGCCATTCTGCGATTGGTTGCTGAAGGATCATTAACTACGCTTACGCGCTTGATGATTCCAAACTTATTTGGCATATTATAAATGAGTGACTCATAGTCCTGTCGAGTAACAGCGCGTCCTTGGGCAGCATAGTAGCTTTTAGCTCGTTGTTTTAGTTCTTCATTTGTCATTCTCTCGGCTGATCCGATGATTGGTTCGTCATTGGTTAATTCAAGAGAACTAACAACTCCGGACTTCTTTGAACTTATAAGATTAATTTCTGATGGAAACTTCATTCTAGCTGTTCCAACAGATGTGATAGAATTTGCTCCAGCACTTGAAAGGTCGGTTGTGTTGGCTTTGGCAATAACTGTGAGGGTTGTTCCCGATGGAGCGATTCCGAGCTTGGTTGAGCCAATAAGTTTTGCTGGGTCGAATGTCTGTGAGGAGATGTAGTTCTTTCCATGCATCTCGAGAAAAACCTTTGCTGGGTCAGCTATTTCCTCAGCCTCAGAGT
>Ga0255752_10003780_pt1 | contig 15602 bp, 14 predicted proteins | sample 011ome_25_FD_179952 | JGI IMG/M metagenome (GOLD analysis project Ga0255752, IMG submission 179952) | Coastal salt marsh microbial communities from the Groves Creek Marsh, Skidaway Island, Georgia - 011512CT metaG (version 2) | ecosystem: Environmental > Aquatic > Marine > Intertidal zone >...
AAAAAGCTACTGGTATGAGACACTCAAACTCTACCGACAGGAAAACCTAGGTGAATGGAACCAAACCCTGAAAAACCTGGAAATGAAACTAGCTACTTGGAGCATCAATGAAACCGCTTAAGACAGTAATGGTTACAGGTAATTTCAATGTTCTTCATCCGGGGCATATTCGTCTTTTGAAATTTGCCAAAACTTGTGGAGAAAAATTACTAGTTGGGGTGTTCAGCGATCAAATTGCAAAAGAGGCCGTAGACAACCCTCAAGAAATGCGGCTAGAGGCCTTGTCATCAATTAGCATGGTTGACGAGAGCTTTCTTGTAGAAACATCACTTGACGATTTCATTGGGAGACATAGGCCAGATATTATCGTTAAAGGTAAAGAGTTCGAGAACTTTTGTAACCCTGAAGAAAATATTCTCAAATCATATGGCGGTCAGCTAATTTTTAGCTCAGGAGCGATGGAGAGTACTTCAGGCTCACACATTAAAAAAAAGCTGGAAATTCCAAAATCAGCTAGAGTTTTTATTCACAAATTCATCAAACGTCATAATATTTCCATTACAACTATCCTTGAGATTGTTGAGCGCTTCTCCGAGAGGAAAATCTGTGTTCTTGGCGACACAATCATAGATGAATACATCGATTGCTTTCCATTAGGAATGTCTCGTGAAGAACCAACATTGGTGGTTGCTCCCCAGGAAACAAAGCGATTTCTTGGAGGGGCAGGCATCGTTGCCTCTCACGCCTCTCAGTTAGGTGCTTCAGTTCAGTTCCTGTCGGTAGCAGGTCGTGATCAAGCGCGCAATTTTGCAGCCAATGAGTTGGAAAAATATGGTGTGAATTACAGTTACATAATTGATGCAACGCGCCCCACAACCGTGAAACAGCGTTTTAGAAGTCAGGGCAAATCTTTACTACGTGTTAGCACTCTATCACAACAAGCCATATCTTCGAATTTGCAGCAAATATTGCTCACTCAATTTAAGCAAGCTGCTTCAGAATTTGATACCATAATTTTTTCAGATTTTAACTACGGAGCCTTGCCCCAACCTTTGGTTGAGGAGATTATATCTATTGCAAAGAATAACAAATCACTTATTGCAGCCGATAGCCAGAGTTCTTCTCAATTCGGGAACGTTAGCCGCTTCAAGGGTGCTGACCTGATAACGCCAACGGAGAGAGAAGCACGGTTAGCAATTCAGAATTATGACGACGGCTTGGTTATCCTTGCTGATAAGCTGATGAGAGAATCAAGAGCAAAATACATTTTATTGAAGCTTGGCTGCGATGGAATGCTTGCCCAGCATGAAGACAAAACTACCCAAATGCCACAAACTGGGCGTATAGAAGCGCTAAACGATCAGCCAATTGATGTATCAGGCGCTGGCGACAGTGTACTCATAACTTCTGCATTGGCACTCGCTACGGGCGCAAATTTATGGGAGGCCAGCTTGCTTGGCAGTGTTGCAGCCTTCATTCAAGTTGGAAGGGTTGGCAATATCCCCATTGGCAAAGATGAAATTTCGCAGGTGTTTTCATGAAAGCACTCCTACTGGCAGCAGGGTTTGGCAGCAGACTCGGTGGAGTAACCAAAAATATGCCCAAATGCCTGGTGAAAGTTGGCCAGGAAACGATGCTGGATCACTGGCTTTACAAGCTTGACAGGCTAGGTGTAAGTGAATTTGTGATAAATTCACATTATCTAGCAGAGCAAGTCGATACATTTATTTCCACACACCCCATGCGGGAGCGGATACATATAAGTTTCGAGCCTGAATTATTGGGAACTGGGACAACATTTTCTCAGCATTTAGGGTGGCTTAAGTCGGATCACTGTTTTGTTGTGCATGTTGATAATTTTTGCCAGGACAACCTTGAAGGTATGTGCAGCACTTTTGGGAACCGCCCGCCATCATGTGATGGCACTATGCTGGTATTTGGCACGGATAGGCCCCACGAATGCGGAATTGTCGAGTATGATGATAACTTTATCCTGACCGGTTTTCATGAAAAAGTAAATAAACCACCCTCATCAGAAGCAAATGGAGCCGTGTATTTATTGTCGGCAAAATTCTTACAGGACTTGCACAGACAAGCACCAATACTCCATGAGATCAGTATTGATCTAATTCCAATGTTGATTGGTAGAATGAATTGTTACTTTACTAAACAATATTTTCAAGACATTGGTAGGCAGGAAACATTATTTAAGGCAAATCAATGGCTCTCAACACAAGGGTCATAAACGAAAGATAACAATGCAAACCTTATTTTGTTTTTATGATATGGCCGTATCGCCGTGTTCCTATGATTTTTTCACTTTTCTATATTCTGCAGAGATATGTAGAAAAAGACGTGGGCTATCTGACATAAAGTTAATCTTTGTGCATGGTCCTGAAGGTAGGTTCAGAAAAGATAACATCAGAACACAACAGCAGAATGAAACATTTTTTAATAATGTAATAATACCTGGAATTAGCCTGCTGCCATCATGTGAGAGTTTTATGTGGTTGAGTCGGCAGGAGATATCCTTTCCTTCCCTTTCGACTCAGAATATATTCCCAAGAGGCTACACATTGAATCAGCCTAACTCAGAATACGTGGGCCATGAACTTGTGGCCTCACTTTTCAGAGAGGACGCTCTGTGCTTCCTTGCGGCACCACCCTATGCACGCAAAATTGCAAAACAGATTGCGAGTGGTAGAACAGGCGGAAGGCCTTATGTTACATTGACAGTTAGAGAAATTGAGCGTGACAACGCAAATAACACGCGCACAATCAACTATGATGTCTGGTCACAAGCAATTATAATGCTAAGGGAAAAGGGCATTGAAACACTAGTTTTAAGAGATACGAGCCAAGCTTTTTCACCTGCATTGTTTCCAAACACGCCAGAAGCGCCCGAAGGCTCCATTCATCTTCCTATACGACTAGCGCTCTATGAAGATGCACTATTGAACTATACAAAAAACAACGGCCCTGGGTACCTACAGCTATATACCAAAGCGAGGACAATGATATTCAATTCCTTTGATGATGATGTAGTCGCGCTTTCCAGAACATGGTATTCTGGTAATTATGGAATGAACCATGGGGACCAGTACCCAATGACCGCTACGTCCAAAAAATTAATTTGGGATGACGAGTCTACGCACACGATCATCCAAGGCGCTCAGAATGCAATTCATACAGAAAGAAACAATAGCGAAGTCAATGGCTTTACAAATATAGAGAACATTAAGTCATCTCTGATTGTTGCTTTACGCCAATTAGCCTATCAGCTGCAATTTGGCCTTTTGCAGGAAGACATTACCCTATTCAAAGCAATAAAAACAAAAAACGCACAATATAGCCTTTTCAATAGTGTTGAGCAGCCCCTAACAGAGATTTCTGGCGACAAGATCAGCGAAGAGGTGCTGAAAGAGCTTTTTGTAAAGTCCGATGGGAATAACAGCCATTCTCATAATCGTTAATGAAGAATTTGTTATGAAAACTCTCTTTATCTTTGGCGGAAATAGCAGGATTGGCTGCTCAATAAAAGATTACTACCGCGAAAATTTTGATATTAGGATTCTGTCTTCAACAAGAAGAAGGCCAACCAAAAGTGATGAATTTCATTTTGAACTAGAAGATGGCTCGCAATATCCCAACCCTCAGTGTGGAGACGTGGCTCTCATTTGTCTCGGCCTTACAAACATCGGATACTGTGAGTCCAACAAAGAAATAGCATGGAATATCAACGTCAGCTCAACCCTGGGGTTAATGGGTCAGCTGTATGAATCAGGTGTATATGTATGCTATTTATCAACCAGTAGTGTTTTTGAGGGCAGGACAACGGCATGCAGTATCATGACTCCAAAGACACCCAAATCTACTTATGCAAGGACAAAAGCAGAGGTAGAAGACAGAATTTGCTCAGAATACATGAGCAATGTATCCATTTTACGATTGCCAAAAGTAACAGGCGCTGGGTGGTCAATTTTAGACAAATGGAAAATGGAGTATCATACAACCGGTTTGGTTCGGCCCTTTTCCAACAGACATGTTTATCCAGTGGGAATTGAAAAAATCTGCTCAAAAATTTCAATCTTATTGAATGAAAGGCGCCTGGGTATTTTTCATTTAAATGGGGGACAGAAAACTTCATTTGCAACTCTTTGCGCACAGAATGCCCGTTTGTTAGGCATCGACAGAGGGAAAATCCGGCCCACCAAGGATACAGACTGGAGAAGAGGACAAATGCAAACTCCTAACCTGCTTCCAAATTTTTAATTTTATAACAATATGTTTCAAGCGATCATCCGTAATGCCTTTGGGCTAAGCCATGGCGTAATTTTTGCTGCCTATCAAGAGAGAACAAAAAAGATTAGCTATCAGACCTTTTGGTGAAGCCCTTTGCTAACCTCCACGCATTTGAAAATCTAGTTATTGAATTATAAGAGTTTATGCGAAGCAAAAAATTGTTTAAATGCTTAAGAACAATCAGCACCGTCGAAAAAGCTTGATGAGCGTTGCCATCACAGCGCTTTCAAATCAACACAAAGAGCCAAGAGTGTGAATTTATCGTTAAGTAGAGGCTGAACCGGCGCAAGCAGAAAAAATGATGAAATACTGAATGCATTGCACGCAAAGCACTATAAACCTCCGGTAAACGGCTTTTGAAATCAATAAAGTTTAATATCGCTTTAATTGTGACATTTCACCATCAAATCACTCAATTGAAATATTAGCCCCCGGATGACGACCTCAATTTTTTCATGCAAATGAAGAGTAAATACATGTATCTATTTTCTTTAATAACTTTGAACAGTAGCTGAGGAAAATAACTGAGTGCCACTCGATCTTCAGGCATTGATAACGAAAACAACCGACTCTCCAAACAATAAAGATGTCTTAAAGCCCGGCAATACCGTTCGAAACAAGCCAGGATACCTGGGTTAAAGATTCACTCACACCAGAGATCGATTATTGGTCTCATTACCTCTCCTTTCTCAAGATCATGGATAGCATCATTGATAGAGGATAATGGATAAACACTTGCTACCAAATCTGATATCGGCATACCCGCATCAACAAGTATCTTACTGAACCTTGAAACATCTCGGCCTGGATCACACTTACCGCCCCAAGATCCCCTAATTCTTTTACCACATATTAAATCATGGGGCCTTAGCGATATTTTTTGATTATCAGGGGGATGAGATGCAAAAATCAACTCTCCGCCACGCATTCTTATGAGATCAAAACCCAACTCAATAGTTGAGCTATGACCAGCAGACTCAATGCATATATCAGCGCCGTTCGGGAATAGACGTTTAACCTCAGTTCTAATATCGCCATCATTCGGATTGAGTACATACGGCACACCTAAAGACTTTGCAAACTCCAGTTTCCCTAAAGATCTATCAATGGCAATAATGTTGCTGACCCTTAGAGATAAAAGGGTCATTAATGCAGCCATACCAATTCCACCAAGGCCCACGAGACAAATCTTGGCGTTGATTGGAGGTGCAATCTCGTTCAATACAAGGCCTGCCCCCGTAGGAATGGCGCACCCAAAAAGGACAGCTTGTTTGAAGTCCAATATCACTGGTTTCAGCACTAACCTGTTCTCAGAGATAATCGAATACCTCGAGAAAGTGGTTACTCTTCCGGCGTTTACGATACGCTCTCCCCACCTGTATTTCGGCGGCGCTCCCTCTAGCCCATCTGTTTTCATCCAACCGGCAATCACCTCATCACCTTTAGAAAATTTTGTTACTCCAGGGCCAACCTCTTCAACAATACCACTGCCCTCATGGCCGAGCATATGGGGCAGCCATGGGTCATCACCTCTCCCACCTTTTATTTCCATTAGCTGGCTGCGGCAAACACCGCTATAGAGCAGCTTTACAAGAACTTGCCCTCTGGACAGAGGGGGCATTTCAACATCTGCTATTACTAGCTTTGTTCCAATCTTATTCAGAATTGCGGCCCGGCACAAATTTGCCATTTTTAATTTCCCTTGAATGCAGCTTTCGCTTGAATTCCGTTTTGCGTTCAAAAATATACTTTGGGGCGGTATCTTTATGTCTTCAATTGGCCCACAAAATTTTACCTGCGCCATTGCCTGAGCATCTTTGCGTAGCATTATTTCAGCACAACAGACCCCACCTATGCTTACTATTTACAACACATTATTATACAAATCATTTGTTGATTGTATGCGGAAACATTGCAGGCCAGGGGTTACTGATTCATACTCAAAACTGTTAAAACCCAAATCTGACCTTTCACTCAAGACAAAATATTTTGAGCAAAACCGCTGATTATGGGATTGCTCAATCATTTCGTATCCAACATTTTTATTATAAACAGTTTCAATGGTATTTTTTGGAAGTAGGTTGCTGAAAACTACTTAACTTATCTGTCACGCTACCATCGCCAGAAAGACAAAGATAGGATTTAGTCCTGACATTTCTCTTTGCCCTAAAACACTCCGCTAGCGTCCAAAGCATCGCTGTATTATTAAAATTATGGAGAATCCGCATTTAGGAGTCTGGCTGCAACGCATGCATCGGCTGGGCCAAGTTTGTAAGTGCTATCTTTGCAGAAACATGATCAGATACGTTATATGGCGCAATACTTTACCCGCCACTTGCAAAATTAATGAAAAAAGGTTTGCAAAGCTGCAATTTAAATTGCAATGAGCAATGTAATAACTAGTCGACAGATAAAAGATTCAATGAAATTGAACCAAACCACACATCTATATCAACTTTATCAAATGAGGAAATGGGCAGCATGGCTGCAAGACAAACAACACGAGCATTCAATCCTTAGGCTAATTTTGTGAGTTAACCCAGACAATTTGATTTAGATTTCTTGACCTTGAAATCACAATAGCTGAGCTGGTCCGGTTTTTGAGAAAATGCTTCAATTTTTGCTGTCTTGTTCAAAAAGGTTCCAGCAACACCATGTCCCTTCCTCAACCAACGTTCAGCCAAAGCACACCCAATGTCGCTTCCAATTCCAGCAATAAGTTTTTTTTCGCATTTGCCATTAAAATGGACCTTTGAACCAGTCACCGGGAACATCGTGTAGGCTGCTATCGTTTGAACAAGGTATTTCTATTTCAGTTTCTAAATTGAGAGCTTTCGAAACTGCCTTACAAATATCGCTCGCATCTGCATGAAAACCCTTTGTCAGCCCAAAACTAGTTGGTTCTGGAACATCAGGCATGGCAACCCTTTGGGGTGCAGCTTTAAGAGACGCAAAACAATCCAGACTGGCTCGAGCTATGACTTCACTGGCGATTGAACAAGTCTTAAATCCCGTATCTGCAACGACCAACCTTCCAGTCTTCCGCACAGAACTTTGGATTGTTGGCCAGTCAATTGGATTGGCAGACCGGAGATCAATTATTTCGGCAGAAACCCCATTCGCAGATAATGTTGATCCGGCGCGCAAGGCTTCCACAACAAGATATGAGAGGGCAACAACAGTTACATCCCTTCCTTCTTGAACAACTTTTGCCTTTCCCAGTGGTGTAGAGTGTCTACCAGAGGGCACATCTCCGATCGAATTATGTAACCAGCGATGCTCAATCATGACCACAGGGTCTGGATCAAATATTGCTTCAAACAACATCCCTTTGGCATCTGCTGCAGAAGTGGGGATGATCACTTTCAATCCAGGGATATGGGCAAACCAAGACTGAAGATTTTGAGAGTGTGTTGGTCCCTGACCCCAACCACGACCGACAATAAGCCTTATCGTGATTGGAACATTTGTTTGACTCCCAAACATATAGTGCCACTTTGCGGCACTATTCACCAACTGGTCCATCGCAAGCAGAAAAAAATCCAGACGTTGATGCGTCATGAGCACCTTTGAGCCTGCAATTGCGGCCCCGACACCAATGCCAGTCATGGCATTTTCAGAGGTAGGCATATCGAATACCCGTTCAGAGCCAAACCTGTCCACCAATCCGCTAGTTGTTCCAAATATGGCTCGCGGGTCAGTTGTCCCAAGTCCATAGCAGATGACAGAATTGTCAGCCATCATTGCTTCATGAATGGCCTCATTGACTGCTTGACTGTATGAAATGTTCCTCATTCTAAAGACTCTTTGAATATACGCCTTCAAAGGCTCTTTGGGGATCAGGAAAGTTTGATGCTAGCGCAAATTCAAAAGCACTTGACACTTCGCTATTCACTCTTTGTTCAACTTCTGCAACCAGCCCAATGCCGTTTTGCGTTGTTTCGAGAATTCTGACGCGCAACGAAACGAGTGGATCAAGACTTTGCCATTGTTCGCATTCATTTATAGAGCGATAGCCAATGTCATTATCATAGTTAGGACCACAATGTTCCCGGAATCTGTATGTGCTTGCTTCAACAAAAGCCGGTCCGCCACCAGAACGAACATTGTCCACTGCAAGTTTCAAGGATTGTCTGCACTCCTGCAGTTTATAGCCATTAATCCAATATGATTTCAACCCAATAGCCTGTGCTAAATCCGCAATTTTCCGGTTTGGCGGTTGCCTGCAATCCAGCGGGCTATAGACTGAATATAAATTATTTTCACAAACAAAAAGTATCTTCAAACCTCTGACAACCGCAAAGTTTGCGGCCTCATAGAAAGCACCCTCTTCTACAGCCCCATCACCGAGATAAATCACAGTGATCTGACCAGACTTAGCCAACTGCGCCCTTAGTCCAAGCCCCACTCCAATAGGAATACTGTTGCCAACGATCGCAGATGTCCCCATAAAATTGACGGAGAGATCAATCAAATGCATTGAGCCTCCCTTGCCTTTTGAACATCCTGTTTCTTTGCCATAAATCTCGGCAATCATAGCAGGTAGGTTACCACCCTTTGCCAAATAGTGCGCATGGCCACGGTGAGTGCTTACAGCGTAATCATCTATTGTTATAAATGCGCTCAAAACAGCAGGAACCGCTTCCTGTCCGATGGAAAGATGTGTTGGACATCGCATTTGACCCTCAGAATATCGGCGGGCGATCATCTCTTCTGTCACGCGGATCAAATACATGCGTTCATACAAATCTAATGGCGCATCCTTAACTATGCGATAAACCAAAAATAATCCCCCTCATAGCCAACTTCTTCAAAAAACTTAACCCATTCGTCCACCGACAAGATTGTCTTCGCAGTCAAGTTCCAAGCGTGCATTCTCTCTTTTTCTTCAGGCGACCGATAGGCATCAACAGTCACGAAAGCACCATTCTTGGCCACCCTTTGAATTTCTCTTAACGCATGCCCACATTCATCCCTGTCCAAGTTGTGAACAGTATTAATCGAGATCACACAGTCAAATGAATCATCTGCAAACGGCAATTCTCGGGCATCGCCTACTTCAATTAGATGCCTCACATCTTCATGTGAATTAGCAATCGCATATTCTGAAATATCAACTCCACGGACGCTCAAAGAAGGAATAAACTTCAGCAAATCAACAAGCATGAAACCTTTTGCGCACCCGACATCCAAAACAGATGACGCTTCTGACAAATGGAAATGCCGGATTATGTCTGGGCAAACAGGAGTCCAGAATTTTGGGTCGTATTTAAACCCACCATATCCATTCCTTCTATCACCATCAAAAAAGTCCCTACCAAATTTTTTGGCAAGCGCGCGATCCTGTTCGGTCTTGCCTTCAGCCCTGGCTGCCGGGTCCCTTTTGGTCTTTGGATAGTTGCGCAAAAGATCAATTTCTCTGCCAGGACTCATGTCAAAAAACCTTTTTTTATTTTCAAGAGACGTGACCTGTCTTGGCCAATGCCTCTCCCAATTGAATATGTTTCAAATATATTTTGGAATAGTGATATCAATGCCCTTCAAAACTGAGATCAAAAGTAACAATCCCGATTTTAAAGAAATTTTCATTAAATCCTGTCCCATTAAATCTTCATGGCTTGTGAACATAGTCCACCTCTGCGGTTCGGAGTGTGTCAAGGTTGTCTTTTACCCAGCCGATTGTCTGGCTAATACCATTTTCAAGGGAAATATTGTCTGACCAGCCAAGTTGCGTCCGGAGCTTCGTAGAGTCGAGAAAATACGCCTGATCCTTGCCTCGTCTTTCCACCCCAAAATTTACGACCTCTTCAAAGTTCGCTCCAACGATTGATACAATTTTTTCAACCAGCGCCCTTATCGATATGAAGTCATTTGTTGATATATGAAATGTTTCACCAACCTTCGGTGATTCTGCAATGGCAAGCGTTGCTTTGCTGACATCCTCAACATGCACAAAGGCTCTCTCTGAAAGCCCACCACCATCAAGAACAAGCCTCTTGCCAGTAAAACAAGCAAGAATGGTTCGGGGAATAATCCGATACAATTGTTGGCCTGGCCCATAAACATTTGCTGCCCTGGTGAAATTTACAGGCAACCCAAATTCATCATGGTAAACCCGCAGCATCATATCACCCGCAGCACGTGAAGCTGCATAAGGTGTAGAGGGCTGGACAACGGCATCCTCTGTTATCAGGGTTCGAGAAGAGCCGTAGACTTCAGGCGTTGTGATTTGAACAAACTTTTCCAATCCATCATATGATTTCAGCATATCGAGGATGTTCGTCATGGCCATCACATTTGTGTTCACCCAATGTTGGGGATAATCCCAACTTTGGGCAACCATGGACTGGGCCGCAAAATTAACGATAAAATGTGGTTTGAAACGATCAAGAATTAAACCCAGATCAACCAGTTCAGAATTTATATCCAATTGTTGAAATTGAAACTGTTTGGTCTGCCTGTCATGCCACTGATATGGTCTGAATGGTGTAGCTGGTTCCTTTGAACGGCTTACACCAAAAACCTGATATCCGTGTCGCAACAACAGGCTACAGAAATGTGCCCCGGAAAATGAATTTGATCCGATGACCAGAAATCTTTTCATTTTGCTTCACCCTAGAAAACCTGTGTCGAATTCTCAGGAAACAGCTATTTCTTTTTTTAGCCATTTCATGACCATGTGACCTACCGTGAGCTGAATGTCCTCAGATATTTGCATATCATCTATTTCGAAATGAATGGGTAGCTGCACAAGATTTTTGCATTCGCCGCCATCAAATCCTAGTACTGCGACGGTCTGCATTTTCAATTTATGAGCTGTTTTAATCGCATTGATTATATTGATAGAATTTCCACTCCCTGAAAAAACAATCAGCGCGTCTCCTTCTTTCCCAGATACAGCCAATTGCTCGCTGTAGATATTCTCATACCCCACATCATTTCCAAGGCATGTCAGAACCGCCGGATTTGCACTAAGGGCAACAGCATCAATCCCAGCACCAGTTTTTTCTGCAACAGCATAGACCAGATCATTGGCAAAATGCATCGCATTTGCAGCGCTACCCCCATTACCACACAGAAAGACACGCCCTTTGGTGTTACGCACATCCAAAATCATTTGTGATAGGGTCAGAACAGGAGACCAGTCCGCATCCGAAAGGAGAGTGCTCAGTCGGCTGGCGTAATCTGAAAAAAACCTATGTTCACAGCAAAAGACATATTCACCGAGCGACCTTTCAGATAAAGATGTGATGCTTGGAAAATAGTTCATGACGCTGCCAACATTTCGGCAAAACTATGCTGTTTCATCCACGACAGATTATGGAAATGAGCCTCATCTTTAAGTTTCCCAGACTGATAAGCTTCGACAATCTCTGAGACCGCATCCTCGACTGTTTTGCGTGGCGCAAAAGTTGTATCTAAAAGTTTACTGGAATCAAGTCGGTATGACCGTGGGTCATTGCTTTCAGTAACAACAATATCGCAGGAAACATGCCGCTGAACCACCCGGGCAATATCTAAAATAGACATGTTTTCGAAGCCTGCATTGAAAATGCCGCAATATTTCGGGTTTTCAAGTAAAAACAAATATAGGTCGCAAACATCATCAATATGTATATTTGGCCTGATTTGCGTGCCACCAAAGACGGTGATTTTCCTTTTAGTAAGGGCCTGCATTGTCAACATATTCACGCTAACATCAAGGCGCATGCGAGGGGACAACCCGCAGACTGTTGCTGGCCTCACAATTTGAACATTCATCCGATCTCTGTAACCCAACAGCACCCGTTCTGAGACCATTTTGGTTTTATTATATTCAGAGATAGGTTCTAAACGAAGATTTTCTGTGACTTGTGGTTCATCTTTCACACCATAAACGCTGCCAGAAGATGCATATATAAAGCGCTGGATACCAAGACGTACTGCCTTATCTGCGAGTTGCATAGTTGCAAGACAACTTGTTTCCCATGTCAATTTTGGGTTTAGATCACCACAAGGATCGTTAGCAATCGACGCAAGATGAATAATTGCATCGACTCCATCAAATGAGATTGTATCTGGCTGTCGGACATCAGCAATCTGTACCTCAAGTCGAGGATGAGTTGCTTGAAAATTGCCAAACCATTGAGTGTCAACAACACGAACATCATAGCCCTGATTGAGCAATTTAGGCACAAGAACATGACCTTTATAACCACAACCACCTGTAACAAGCACTTTCATCAAATTTTCCTAAATCAACGGTGTTTGGTAATTGCGATGCAAAAATTGCGCCAAGTGTCAGGAAACAAAAACTAATGGGGCAATCAGGCTGCAGCTTTTTTACAAATTAACAATGACACTAGTGGCATGTTCTGTGCCATGACCGCTTGTCCCATTTCATCTCCTTATTCGACTGCCGTAGAGCAGCCCACTCAAGGAACTTAGGTTGACAGCCAGATTGTTCTTGAAGCTCAGAGCTGCAGCTGAGAAATCTTGATCCTAGTATTTTTAGCCCGTAGTTGTCCTGGCTACAGAGGCAGCAATGAGACAGAGGACTTCTTGGGCTGCGCTGGGAACGAATTGATTTAGACAAGAGGGCAGTTGCCGAAGATCTCATTTTACCACCTAAAAAAGCTCCTCACATTGAATGACACCTGTAATGGCGTGAGTTTTAGATGCTATTATTTTAGGTCGCAAGAATCATAAAGTTTGAGTCTTTTTAGACACGATAATCTAATTTTTTAGTTTTGCGCCCAATAACGCTTCAAAAACTTTTTAAAAAAAAATCTAAAATTTATTTCTCTTTGTCGTTGCTCTGTCTAGCTGGGAGTTCAAAAAGCTTCCGACATCAAACTAGATGAGGATCTAACGATGACTGTTATAAACACCAATGTTGGTGCGCTGATGGCGCGCACCTATGCCAGTAAGGCAGCTCAAAAAACAGAAACATCCATGGAGCGCTTGTCTTCAGGTCTGCGTATTAACGGCGCAGCTGATGACGCAGCTGGCATGGCTGTTGCGAATAAAATGCAGAGCCAGCTTAAAGGCATCAAAATGGCCATTCGTAACTCACAAGATGGCATCTCTCTTGTTCAAACAGCTGAAAGTGGCATGGGCGAGATCTCGAACATGATCCTTCGTATGCGTGAGCTAGCGGTTCAGATGGAGAACGGTATCTATACTTCAAAGGACCGTGATAATGCGCAGCTGGAGGTAAACGCACTCCTGGCTGAGGTGGATAAGATCGCTGTAAACACTAAATTCAATGGTGTTGATCTGTTAGATGGCGCCTATGATCAGACAATCCGCGCTGGTAACACCAATGCAGAGACTATTAGGGTGTCAATTGATGGGCTTAAAACTGCTGATACAGCAAAACTAACCCAATATGCGGTCGAAAGAGCTGTTACCGAATCAGCTGCAAGCTACTCTTCCAACACTACAGCGATGAAGGTAGAGTTAAATGCAACAGCTAAGGCTGAGATTGATCTCGTGTCTTTGGCTCACGCTTCCTTCAAGGAAATCTTTAAAGGCGACTCTCTTGGGAAGTTTGAATTTAGTACTACCCCTACAGCAGCACTTGAAGCAGATAATGGAAAATTCACCATTGATGCCAAGACTGGCAAGCTCACATCATCAGAAGCGGTAACTACTGTCACTGGTGGAGCTGCGACTAACGATGGTAATTACAAGATTGCTGTTAAATATACGCCACGTGGCACAAGCCCTACGGTAGAAGAATTCACAATCCACCTTGTGGTAAACGATGACGTCGACTCTTCGCTATCGGGTATCAAAGTTGAGACAAGTGCCCTAGCCTCTCATGCTGTTGAGACGTTGGATAAAGCCCTTGAGGAAGTTTCGACTGCACAGGCGAAACTTGGTGCTATCCAGAATAGGCTAAGTCACAATATTGACAACCTGTCCAAGGGTTCCATGCTGACAGAGCAGTCAGTCGGCCGTATTGTTGACGCAGACTTTGCAACAGAAACGTCTGAGCTATCAAAGCAACAGATCTTGGCGCAAGCGGCAACATCAATGTTGGCCCAGGCAAACCAATCTAAGCAGTCAGTACTAGCGTTGCTACAGTAGGTATATAACAATATCTGAAAGCAGAAAAAGGCGTCCGCATTGGGCGCCTTTTTCTATGAAAGCAAAAACCATGCCAAAATTAAATTTTTTTTGTTTTTTTTCTAATCTTTTTGATTTTGTGTCGTTCTCTAATTTGTACGAGAGAACCGTAATAGTTCATCAAATATCGAGAGGGTCAAAAAATGACTGTAATTAACACTAATGTCGGCGCGTTGATGGCACGGACTTATGCCACTAAAGCGAACGACAAAATGCAAACATCCATGGAGCGTTTGTCTTCAGGTCTGCGCATTAACAGCGCGGCTGATGACGCAGCTGGCTTGGCTGTTGCGAATAAAATGCAGAGCCAGTTGAGTGGTATCAAAATGGCCATTCGTAACTCACAAGATGGCATCTCTCTTGTTCAAACAGCTGAAAGTGGCATGGGCGAAATTACGAATATGATTCTTCGTATGCGTGAGCTAGCGGTTCAGATGGAGAACGGTATCTATACTGCAAAGGACCGTGATAATGCGCAGCTGGAGGTAAACGCGCTCCTGGCTGAGGTGGATAAGATCGCCAATAATACACGTTTCAACGATGTTAATGTTTTGGATGGTTCTTATGATCAGACAATCCGCGCTGGTAACACCAATGCAGAGACTATTAGGGTGTCAATTGATGGGCTTAAAACTGCTGATACAGCAAAACTAACCCAATATGCGGTCGAAAAAGCTGTTAGCTCAACAGCTGCCACTTATAGTTCAAACGCGACAACACTTGCCCTAACAGCAAAAGCTACAGGGAAAGTTGAAATTGATCTCGTGTCTTTGGCTCACGCTTCCTTCAAGGAAGTCTTTAAAGGCGACTCTCTTGGGAAGTTTGAACTAAATAGTGGTGCAGCAACTGCTGCTAGATTGGACAATGATCTTTTCACCATTGATGCTAAGACTGGCAAGCTAACATCCTCAGCAGCGGTAACTACAGCCTCGGACAGCAACACCGACTCAGATCACAAAATTGCTGTCAAATATACGCCTCGTGGTACAAGTCCTACAGTGGAAACATTTTTGATCACCCTGGACATAACGGCTCCAACCGCATCAACCTTATCGGGTATCAAAGTTGAGACAAGTGCCCTGGCTTCCCATGCTGTTGAGACGTTGGATAAAGCCCTTGAGGAGGTGTCTTCTGCACAGGCGAAACTTGGTGCTATCCAGAATAGGCTAAGTCACAATATTGACAAC
>Ga0255752_10003787_pt1 | contig 15587 bp, 10 predicted proteins | sample 011ome_25_FD_179952 | JGI IMG/M metagenome (GOLD analysis project Ga0255752, IMG submission 179952) | Coastal salt marsh microbial communities from the Groves Creek Marsh, Skidaway Island, Georgia - 011512CT metaG (version 2) | ecosystem: Environmental > Aquatic > Marine > Intertidal zone >...
AATACAATTATGCACGCGGCGCTTACTCGGGTAAAATCTTACTTAAACAGGGTTACTACAACTACGTATTTGCCCACCCCAACGCCGAAGGCGGCGCCAGCACAGAGTTGACGGAAGGCACGCACTGGCAGACTAAAAACGATTACACGCTAATTTTGTACAACCGCAGTATGGGACTGCGCTACGATAGAATAATTGGCTACCTTAAACCCTCAATAGTTAACCGATGAGAACACTCCTTTCCCTTGCTTTCGCCACCCTCTCTACTGCTGCATTTGCATGGGGACTTACCGGCCACCGCGTCGTGGGACACATTGCGATGGATCACCTCAACCCTGAGGTTAAAGCGCACATTATCAATACCCTTGATGGGGAAGATTTGGCCATGGTCGCGAACTGGATGGACTTTATTAAATCCGAACCGTCGTACGACAGCCTAAATGCATGGCACTACTGTACCGTGGAATCTGTCGACCACTTGGACCACCACGAACACCCGGACAAAGGGGATGTTTGGATGGCCATCGATAAATTCCTCAAAGAAATTGAAACACAACACTACAGCGTAGACGAAGCCTTCGCCCTGCGTGCCCTCGCCCACCTCATTGGCGATGTGCACCAGCCGCTTCACTGTGGCAACGGTACGGACATGGGTGGAAACCAAGTAAAAGTCAAGTTCTTTTGGGAGAGCTCCAACCTGCACCGCGTATGGGACAGCGGACTCATCGACTACTGGAAAATGTCGTACACTGAATACTCAACTTGGATCATGAGCACCGTGACCCCAGAACACATTCAATCGTGGAAGGGCACAACTACCAAGGTTTGGGTGCGTGAGAGCGTGGAAATGCGCGAGCAGTGCTACTCGACCATGGGCGACCCCGAAAGAATGGGGTACCGCTATGTGTACGACAATACCGAACTATTGCACTTGAGACTGGCTCAGGCAGGCGTACGCCTCGCGGACGCCCTCAATCAAGCCTATGCCGCACGAGGCTGAGAAAAATTTTTGGCACCATAAAAAAGCCGCCCTCGGGGCGGCTTTTTTATGGTTCTGTAGCCACAAGTTCGAGCAGCTTCACGATGACATCGGTCGCGCTCTCCATATCTTGTAGACTCACAAATTCATAAGGACTATGGAAGGCATGCTCCCCAGCAAAGATGTTGGGACAAGGAAGGCCCATAAAGCTGAGCTTTGATCCATCCGTACCTCCTCTGATTTTTGCTTTACGCACTGGAAGACCACAAGCATCTATGGCTTTTTCTGCCAAGGCCACGACTTGCGGATGTTGGTCGAGGATCTCCTTCATATTGCGGTATTGCTCGCTGATTTCAATCTCATAGCTCGTGCGCTTAACCGCTTTGGCAGCTTGTTTGGCCAGGGCATGAATTAATTGGGCATATTCGTCCAATTCCGTCGAATCAAAACTACGCAAGATCATCGTGATGCGCACTTCTTCCACCCCGCCTTTAATCTCATACGGGTGCACGAAGCCAGCCTCTCCTTTGGTCGCTTCCGGCGCCCATTCTTGGCGAGGCAACAAACTCAAAAACACTCCAGCCGCCTTCAAAGCATTGCCCATCTTCTTGTGGGCATAACCCGGGTGGGTGTTGGCCCCACGGAAAATCACGGTGGCGCCATCTGCAGAGAAGGTTTCGTCTTCAATAGAACCCTTGGTGGCACCGTCCATGGTATAGCCCCATGCCGCGCCTAATTTTTCGATATCTACATGATCCGCCCCGCGGCCTATTTCTTCGTCCGGGGTGAACAACAACTTCATCGTCGCGTGCGGCACCTCAGGATGTTGCATCAGATACGCCGCCGCAGCCATGATCTCCGCTACGCCAGCCTTATTGTCCGCCCCCAACAACGTCGAACCGTCAGAGGTAATGATCGTGTGCCCTTCCATTTCTTTCAACGGCCCAAAAGCCTTTGGACCTATAATGACATCGCCCTTCGGCAAGACAATATCACCTCCGTCGTAGTTGTGGTGTAAGGTCGGTACCACCCCTGCCCCGCTGTATTCAGGCGAGGTATCCATGTGCGAGCAGAAGCAGATGGCCGGCGCATTCTCGTGGCCTGCCGAAGCCGGGACAGTCGCATATACGTAGCCCTTTTCGTCCATGTGTGCATCACTGATGCCCATCTCGAGCAATTCGTCCACAAGCACGCGGCCCAAATCCTTTTGTTTTTCCGTCGACGGCACCGTAGGACTGTGCGGGTCGCTTTGTGTATCTATTTGTACGTAACGCTGAAATCTTTCTAAGAGGTCGGGGTATTTCATGTGTCCAATTTTTGATGCAAGCTGCTCGGATAAAACACCGTACGTAGGAGCGTTTCCAATATGATTCTAAGGTCCAATAGCAGGGACCAATTCTCTATGTAATACACGTCCGCCCAGATCCGCTCCTGCAACAAGGCTTCATCTGCGCCCGGACCGCCGCCGCGCAGCCCTCGGCTTTGTGCTAATCCGGTCATCCCCGGCTTGGCCCAATGGCGTATGCGGTAATTTTTCACCAACGAACTGTAGGATTCGACATCCTCGCTCGTGTGTGGTCTTGGTCCCACCAAACTCATCTGTCCCGCCAAAACGTTGAACAGTTGCGGCAGCTCGTCCCATCCCATTTTGCGCATCCAACGCTGTAATCCATTGGAATCCCCCGTGGACGGTTTGATCGTCTGGAACTTCAAAACTTTGAACGGCGTTCCAGATAACCCAACTCGCTCTTGAATAAATAAAGGATTCACCCCGGATAACAGCAAGAGGATGGCCGAAATTGGAAAAATCCAAGACAACAACACTACCACACCCGTAAAGGCAAAAACCACATCAAACAATCGCTTGAGAAGAGCGTTCGACCATAATAATAGCGGCTCGCTGCGCTGCGAGAAAACGGGAATGCCTTCCAACGTGGACATGTTCATCTGACCGGCATAATGCGCGCCCATATCTGGAAGGTAGCGGAACCGTACGCCGCGCATCTCTGCCCAGCGCTCCGCCTCTTGGTATTGCGCTGAGGCCGGCGATAAGGCGCATATAATCTCATCGATATCTAGCCTTTCATCCAACGCCCCAACGTCGTTCCCAACATAAGTCCAGCCCAATTCCGGGCGGTGGGTTGTGAGCGCAATAAACGCGTCGGCTGTGGCGTGGTTACCCAATAAATAGAACCTGCGCTGCCACTTCCCAGCAGCCATTTGGCGACGGAGGTACGCCACGTAAAATAATCGGCTCAACCAAGCGAAAGCATAAAAGGCACTGAAGAAGACCGCCAAAAACAGGCGGCTGTAATAATACCCTTTGAGTCCTACGACGATAATCGCAAGGATGGCAAACTGGGCGAGGGCTGCTTGAAGTAATTGGCCCGTCACATTGCGCTGCTCCAAACCCGCCGTGTAGGTGAAACTTCCCGACCAGCGGCCCACGACGAGCCAGCTCACCCCGGTCAACACCCAAAGCTGCAGGTAGTAGTTGTAATATTCTGGATTCGAGATGCGTAGATCCTCAAAGCGCCACCACCCCACTACTGCGAAGAGGCCAACGATCAGCAGTAAATCTGTCGTGAGTGTGAGTATTCTGTAAATATTTGCGCTCTGGTTCTGCATAAACGACGCTGAAAAGATACTTACTTTTACAACGATGAGCACAACCCAAAGCCCTATTGTATACGCCAACGGTGTTGGACCGGATCGCGCCGCAGTCCTTGCGGAGGAGTTTGGGGTGCGTACCATGCGCCAAATGCTCGAGCACTACCCCTTCCGCTATGTGGATAAAAGTAGTTTTTCCACAGTGGCGGGGTTGACCGCATTTAGCGGCGAGGTGCAAATCAAAGGGCAAATCACCGGATGGGAAACCGTGGGTGCGGGCAGGCAAAGCAGATTGGTCGCGTATTTCAAGGATTCAACCGGTGAAATAGAATTGGTTTGGTTCAAGGGGGCCAAGTGGATCTCGCGTTCCCTTAAGGCCAATGTGCCGCTGATCGTATACGGAAGAGTCAATGATTTCAAGGGCAAAAAGAGCATTCCCCATCCCGAAATTTATGCCCCAGAGACGCAGCGAAGTTCCGCCTTGGAACCGGTGTACTCCACCACCGACAAACTGACCAAAAAAGGCCTTCATTCCAAAGGATTGGGCAAGGTCATTTATGGGATATTAAAAACGGAATTGGCCCATATCCAAGATCCCTTGAGCGAAGCCTTCCGCACGAAACACGGGCTCATCGAATTGCCCCAAGCCCTTCAGTGGATTCACTTCCCCAAGAGTGTCGAACACCTTGAAGCGGCTAAAAAACGGATTAAGTTTGACGAGTTCTTCTTTTTACAACTGACCCAATTGCGCAACAAAATACGCCAGAAAACGGGCATCAAGGGCTATGCTTTTGACGAGGTCGGCCAGAAATTTTTGAACTTCTACGAAAATCACCTGCCTTTTGAATTGACCGGCGCACAAAAGCGCGTAGTCAAAGAAATACGGGCAGACGTCCGCACTGGCGCTCAAATGAACAGATTAGTGCAAGGCGATGTGGGCAGCGGTAAAACCATCGTGGCTTTGTTGGCCATGTTATTGGCCATAGACAATGGGTACCAAGCGGCCTTGATGGCGCCTACAGAAATCCTCGCCACCCAACATTACGAAGGCCTCAAGGAATTGTGTGCCCCAGCCGGCATTTCCATCGCCCTGCTTACCGGAAGCTCCACCGCAGCCGAGCGCGCCTCCATTCACCAAAGCCTCGCGGACGGCAGCCTGTCTATATTGATCGGGACCCATGCCCTAATTGAGCCTACTGTGAAGTTTGCCAACCTCGGTCTCGTCGTCATCGACGAGCAGCACCGTTTTGGGGTGGCACAACGCGCCAAGCTTTGGAAGAAAAACGAACATCCGCCACACGTTTTGGTAATGACTGCCACGCCCATCCCGCGCACCCTAGCCATGAGCATCTACGGGGATTTGGACGTGAGTACCATCGACGAGCTGCCGCCGGGAAGAAAGCCCATACAGACCCATCATTTGTATGAAAAAAACCGCCTCAAACTCAACGGCTTCATGCAACGTGAAATTGCCAAGGGCCGCCAAGTCTATGTGGTATTCCCGTTGATTGAGGAGAGTGAGAAATTGGACCTTAAAAACCTTCAAGATGGCTACGAGCAACTCCTGAGAGATTTTCCTCGTCCGCAATACGAAATTGCAGTAGTCCACGGGCGTATGAACGCAGAGGAAAAGGAGGGTGAAATGCAGCGCTTCGCCAAGGGCAAGGCGAACATTCTTGTCGCTACAACAGTTATAGAGGTGGGTGTGAACGTGCCCAATGCCAGTGTGATGGTCATCGAGAATGCCGAGCGTTTTGGGTTGAGCCAATTGCACCAGCTGCGCGGACGCGTCGGCCGAGGATCTGAAGAAAGCTATTGCGTGCTAGTCTCTTCCTTCAAACTCACCGAGGACGCAAAAACGCGTTTGGAAACCATGGTTCGCACACAAGATGGGTTTGAAATCGCCGAAGTGGACATGCAATTACGCGGTCCTGGAGATATGATGGGAACAAGGCAGAGTGGCCAATTACCTTTTAAGCTCGCCTCCCTCACCGGAGATGGACCACTTTTGGCTTGGACACGACATATCGTGGAACAGTTATTGCGCGAAGACCCACAATTGGACCTAAAAGAACACCAAAGTATAAAAGACCACTGGGCAGCATTGTATAAGCACCAGTGGGGATGGAACCGAATATCATAAAATGCCAAAACGTATACCCCAACACCTAAAAGCCTACCACCTCCTTCTCGTGCGCACAGGCGGGTATACCTTCTTACGATCTAACCTCCTCAAACTAGGCGCCTCCATCCTCATCATCCTTGGCCTGTTTTACCTGATCGACGGCTATATCATCAACATCGACGATGCCATGGCTTGGGTAACCAAAATCCTCTCCCCGGCCGGCCTTATGGGTCTGTTTTTCTTGAGCGAAGTTTCCTTCGGCGTCATCACCCCCGAACTCCTCATCGTTTGGGCGGACGAAACCCTCAAACCCAACTGGATGCTTGCCCTATTGGCCACATTGAGTTACACCGCGGGAATAGTCTCGTATTTCATTGGCCAATTCTGGTCTACACGCAAAATAGTGCGCGAACGAATCCTCGAACGCAACGCCACCTCCATGGACCAGCTGCGCCGCTTCGGGGGACTCCTTATCATCCTGGCCGCCCTCACCCCATTGCCCTATCCCATTGTGTGCCAACTCAGCGGAATGAACAAATACCCGTTCAAATATTTCGTGTGGATCACCCTGGTGAGATTCCTCAGATTTGGACTCTATGGCGCCCTACTCTTTTCCGCCTTTTAAAAGCCGCCCGTAGCCCTTTGCTTTTGCCGGGCAAAGTGTACCTTTGAACCTTATTCGAATTTTGCGCGCATGAAGATTTCATACCGTTGGTTAAAGCGATACTTACCCGTAGACCTCAGCCCTGAGCGAGTGGCCGAAATCCTTACCGACACTGGCCTTGAAGTAGAAGGTGGTGTAGAAGTTGAATCCGTTAAAGGCGGACTCCGCGGCGTAGTCGTGGGCAAGGTATTGACCTGCGAACAACACCCCAACGCTGATCGATTGCGCATCACCTCCGTAGATGTAGGCGAAGGCGAACCCCTTCAAATCGTTTGTGGCGCTCAAAACGTCGCCGCCGGTCAAACCGTTCCAGTGGCCCTCGTCGGCACTACCCTTTACCCGGGTGGTGAAGAATTGACATTGAAAAAAGGCAAAATTCGTGGCGAAGTGAGCATGGGTATGATCTGTGCAGAAGACGAGCTAGGATTAGGCAATGACCACGACGGCATTCTCGTGCTGGAAGATAAATGGAAGGCCGGCACTCCTTGTGCCGAGGTATTCTCGCTGGAATCCGACCACGTATTTGAAATAGGTTTGACGCCAAACCGTACCGACGCCATGGGACACATAGGCGTGGCCCGCGACCTGCGTGCAGCGTTGATCACCGCGGGAGAATCGGCCCCAGTCCTATCCGTCCCGAGCGGCACCTTACCGACCAACGCCCCCAACCCGATTACCCTGACTGTGGAAGATGATGGTTGTCCGGCCTACTACGGCGCCTACCTCACCAACATTACAGTTCAAGAAAGCCCCGAGTGGTTGCGCAACAGCTTGACCGCCATCGGCCTAGTCCCGAAAAACAACGTCGTTGATATTACCAACTACGTCATGCATACTTTCGGTCATCCACTGCACGCCTTTGACGCAGACCAGCTTCAGGGCAATGCCGTGATCATTCGTCCCGCCAAACCCGGGGAAACCCTCACCACGTTGGATGAGGTTGAACGAACCTTGGACCCTGCAGATATGATTATTGCAGACGCCAAAGGGCCCGTTTGTATTGCCGGCGTATTGGGCGGATTGACCAGCGGAGTCAGCCAAAACACCAAAAATGTGTATCTCGAAGGCGCTTATTTCAACGCCGTACGAGTGAGAAAAACCGCCAAGCGTCATGCCGTCAATTCCGATGCCAGCTACCGCTACGAGCGCGGTGTAGACCCGAACATTACCTCACAAGCACATGCTTACGCCCTATCACTATTGGTAGAACTCGCAGGCGCTGAAATCAGCCCTGTAGACCTCGTAGGCACCTCCTCTTTCCCATGGGAAGAAGTGAGCTTCAGTTTCCAGAAAGTCATGTCTTTGATTGGACTTGAACTCAGCGCTGACATTGTGGATTTGATCCTAAAACAATTGGACTTTAAAATCCTTGCCGTCAATGGTGATACCTGGAAAGTCGCCGTCCCCACCTACCGCGTCGATGTTACCCGTGATGTAGATATCGCCGAGGAGATCTTGAGAATCTATGGATTCAATAAAGTAGAGGTACCTTCGCAAATGAAAATTAGCGTGGCCCCACTAGACCCGCGTCCTGAAAAACTAGAAAAGAATGTGCTTCAACAGCTCACCGGAAATGGTTTCTTCGAAATCATGAACAATTCCTTGAGCAAGGGCGAGGATTATGAAAAACTTCAAGGCGAACTCGTGGACTCCCTCGTGGAGATGATGAACCCACTGAGTCTTGACCTCAACGTGATGCGTGCCAACCTTCTCTTTGGCGGTTTGCAAGCCATTAGCTTCAATCAAAAACGCCAACAGCCGAACTTGAGATTTTTCGAGCGAGGAAAAACATACGGCAAAGGGGCCAGCGGGTATTACGAACAAACCAAGCTCGACCTCTTCGCCGCTGGCCACACCGCCACGGACTATTGGAATCAAGGCGCCCAAGCCAACGATTACTTCTGGATGAAGGGAATGATGGAAGCACTACTTCAAAGGTTGGGACTGAACGCCTCCTTTAAAACTGGTAGCCACTCCTTATACGGCGAGTACGTGGAAATCAAGGCGGGCAAGAGTACCGTTGGATTCCTAGGTATGGTACATCCAAAGGTGTTGAAGCATTTCGATTGCAAAGGTGCGGTGGTGCATGCTTCGATGAATTGGGAACAATGCGTCCAATTAGTCTTGCAACAAGGCAGCCAACTCTTCGAAAACCTACCGAAGTTCCCATCCGTTCGTCGCGATGTGGCGCTGTTGGTCGACCGAAACGAATCCTACCAAAATCTGGAAGAGATCATCACCCAAACGGGTCGCGGACTCCTACAAAACAGCTTCTTGTTCGATGTATACGAAGGCGACAAGTTGCCGATCGATAAAAAGAGCTACGCGATCGGAATGATCTTCCAAGACGCCAACAAAACGCTGAACGACAAGGTGGTGGACAAAATGGTTTCAAAGATTGTAGACCAATTGAACAAACGTGTAGGGGCTGTGTTGAGGCAGTAACATGATCAAAATCGCCTGGGCACCCATTTATCACCACCCCTTACCGGACAACCATAGGTTTCCCATGGCGAAATACAGCCTGCTCCCTGAGCAGCTGTTGTACGAAGGTACCCTCACTAGGGACCAAATTATTCACCCTACTCTACTTCAGGAGGAACGTATTCTACGCACCCATAGCGCCGAATATTGGCAGCAACTGAAGGATTTAACATTGCCGGGCAAAGCCCAGCGAAAAATTGGCTTCCCCCTATCCCAACAATTGATCGACCGCGAACGCACCATCTGCCAAGGCACCGTGGATCTTGCCATTCATGCCCTCACCCACGAAAGCGCTGGACTAAATGTTGCCGGCGGCACACACCATGCCTACTATGACCGCGGCGAAGGATTCTGCATCCTCAATGACATCATCATTGGCGCCCACCACATCATCGACTTTCACGGCCTCGAACGCATCCTCGTCATTGATCTAGATGTTCATCAAGGTAATGGGACCGCCGTTCTTGCGCATGGCGACCCACGCATTTATACCTTTTCCATGCATGGCGCCAAAAACTATCCCTACCATAAGGAAACCTCCGACCTGGACATTCCTCTAGAAGATTTCACTGGCGACGACATCTACCTCAGCACATTAGAGGACGCCTTGGAGAAACTCTTCAAGACCGTACAACCCGAATTCGTATTCTTTCAAAGCGGGGTAGATGTGTTGCAAGGCGACAAACTTGGTCGCATGGGACTCACTTTACAAGGTTGCAAACGCAGGGACGAACTCGTTTTTGAATACTGCAAGGAGCACCTCACTCCTGTAGTTGCTGTTATGGGTGGAGGCTATAGTCCAGAAATCAAGACTATTATTGAAGCGCATGCCAATACTTTCCGCATGGCCTCGTTTTATTTTGGTTAGCAAACAAAAACGGCCTCTACTCTCGTAGAAGCCGTCCCGAATTTTAAATCTGCAGTCTTATTTGGTGAGGATATCACTCAATGCGTTGTCGTAGATGTCCTGGTATTCAGCAACAGTACCCCAATCTTCATCATCGACGCGAATGCTGCCTTTAGTTACATGGCCCAATAAATCGAAATCACATCCATTCAGCATCATCAAGTCGATGAAGGCATCTTTATCATCTTCACTGACCGTTACCACGATGCGACTTTGGCTTTCACCGAATAGCATAGCATCTTTGCGGAACTCGGCCGGAAGCGTGATGTCGAATCCTAGACCCGAAGCCATCCCTTTTTCCAATAATGCCACAAACAAACCACCTTCACTTACATCGTGGGCACTGTTGATCGCGCCATTGCGAATAAGCATTTGAAGTTGTTTTTGGTTCACGTACTCCTCTTCCAAATCGAAGTGAGGCGTTGTGCTCTTCTCTACTCCGTGAATGTTCACCAAGTATTGAGAAGAATTGATATCGTCGTGGTTTGACCCGATCATGAAGATGAGATCTCCTTTCGCCTTGTAGTCCAAGGTCATCACATATTTCTTGTCCTCAACCACACCAATCATACCAATGGTTGGTGTTGGAAAAACTGGGTCGACTTTATCGCCAATCTGTGTTTGGTTGTAGAAGCTCACGTTTCCACCGGTTACCGGAGTCTCGAAACGCTCACATGCAGCACTCATCCCTTTAATGGAACCTACAAACTGCCAGTACACCTCAGGGTTGTATGGGTTACCAAAGTTCAAACAATTGGTCACAGCTGAAGGGATACCTCCTGAACAAGAGATATTGCGCGCCGCTTCACTCACGGCAATAGCACACCCTACTTCAGGATCTGCATGTACGTAACGGCTGTTACAATCCACGCTCATGGCCAAGGCCTTGTTCGTTCCTTTGATGTTCACCACGCCTGCATCAGAAGGTGCATTCGTACTCATGTTACGCGTACCTACCATGCTATCATATTGCTCATAGATATAGCGTTTAGAGGCAATGTTCGGCAACGCCACCATCTGCTGCGCAACCGCTTTCAAATCTGAAGGCTGCGCAATGCTATCAATGTTGAATTGCTTGTATTCTTGGTAATACGCTGGTTCGGACCATTCTCTGTGGTACACAGGAGCTCCGCCACCCAGAACCGCACTTTCGGCAGGAATAGAACCTACTAGTTCATCGCCCCAGTAATAATTCACAATGCCGTCGCCGGTTACTTCACCGATCTCCTCACATTCGAGATCCCATTTTTTGAAGATATCTAGTACGACCTGCTCCTTGCCCTTTTCAACGACAACGAGCATGCGCTCTTGAGATTCAGATAACAAGATTTCCCATGCTTCCATATCTTGACGCAGCGGCACCTTGTCCAACCAAATGTTCATACCGTGTCCGCCAGCGGCAGACATTTCACATGAAGAACACGTGATACCGGCGGCACCCATGTCCTGCATCCCTACCACGGCATCAGTAGTAGCCAGTTCCATAGTCGCTTCTAGTAACAACTTTTCTTGGAATGGATCCCCCACTTGCACAGATGGGATGTCATCAGCACTATCTTCATCCAAATCTTTCGAAGCAAATGAGGCCCCGTGAATACCATCTTTACCAGTGGCTGAACCTACAATAAATACAGGGTTACCCACACCTGAGGAAGTCGCAGAAATCTGCTTACCCACTTCAACAATACCTGCTGAGAATGCATTGACCAACGGGTTTTGGTGGTAACATTCGTCGAAGTATACTTCACCTCCAACAATGGGGATACCGAAGCTATTGCCATAATCGCCAATACCCTTACTCACCCCTTTTACCAACCACTTCGTTCTATCTTCAGTAGGTTTTCCGAAACGCAATGAGTTGAGTTGAGCAATCGGGCGTGCACCCATGGTAAAAATGTCGCGGTTAATACCACCTACACCAGTGGCGGCACCTTGGTAAGGCTCTACCGCAGACGGGTGGTTGTGAGATTCAATTTTGAATGCACATGCCAATCCATCACCAATATCCACAAGACCTGCGTTCTCCTCGCCCGCTTCAACGAGCATATGAGGACCTTTCTTTGGCAATTTTTTCAACCAAACAATGGAGTTTTTGTAGGAACAGTGCTCGCTCCACATTACGCCATAAACGCTTAGCTCTAAGTAGTTTGGTGTGCGACCAAGTATCTCCTTGATCGAATCAAATTCTTCAGAACGTAGCCCCATTTCTTGGGCTTGTTCTAAAGTGGCAACCGATGTGCTATTCATTTTTGAAAAGAATTTGTGCAAATTTAGGGATTCTTAGAGCAACACATTTGAATTCCATGCGCAATCTTTCCCACACTTTTGGCCGATTCTTTGTTTATAACCTGCTATGGGTTTTACCCCTAACGAGCTGCCAAAATCCTCAAGAGTACGACCTACTACTCAAAGACTTTATATTACACAGTCCCCATGATGCTATTGCCAGCCACGAAGGCTCAGAGTTTTGGATTGCGGTGCAAGACGGAAAGATTGCAGATATCATCGATATCACCCAGCACACCCTCCTACCCAAAGGAAAAACAGAACTCTCTCTTCAGGGACAACACCTTTACCCTGGCTTCATAGATGCCCACGGTCACCTGTTTGGATATGCACGCACCTTGAGCACCGTAAACCTAGTCGGTGCGAACTCGAAAGAAGAATGCATCGAGCGCATTGCCTCCTACGTAAGTACTCATCCAAACGAGACTTGGATTGTGGGGCGTGGATGGGATCAAAACGACTGGCCCGAAAAATCTTTCCCGACAGCGAGCGACCTAGATGGATTCGAGGGAGTTAAGATTTACATGACCCGTATCGACGGGCATGCTTCCTGGGTGAATCAAGCCGTTTTAGATGAATTCAACATCACCAATGATACAAGGATTGACGGAGGATCCATTATCGACGGTGTGTTGGTCGACAATGCAGAAACCCTGGTCCAAGTCCCTGAGCTCTCCAACAGGTTTTGGCGAGCAGCTTTGCTACAGGCCCAAGACAGCTTAGTAAAGTATGGCCTCACCGCCATGACAGATGCCGGCCTATCCAAAGATCAAATTCTACTATTGGATTCACTGCAACAAGAAGGCAGTTTCAAATTATTTGTAAACGCCATGATCAGCAATAATGAAAAGGACCTTCAGTATTTCGAAACCCATGGTCCCATTGAAAAGCCATTGCTACGAGTAAAAAGCGTCAAAGCGTACCTCGACGGTGCCTTAGGTTCTCGAGGCGCACTCTTGCGCGATCCTTACCATGATTTACCTGATCATTATGGCCTTCCACTACTTAGTCCAGAAGAGCTGAATACACTGCGCAACCGCTGTTTGCAGAATAATTGGCAACTGTGCGTTCATGCCATCGGAGATAGTGCTCATCACGTGCTCTTGGAAAGCTTCCAAGATTTACCCTACGACCAAGACCTTCGATTCCGAGTAGAACATGCACAGATCATGACCCCAGCAGATAGCGCCTATTATACCCACCCTAATATCATTGCATCTGTCCAGCCCACGCATGCCACGAGCGACATGTATTGGGCAGAGGAACGCTTAGGCCATGAGCGCATTCATCATGCCTACAGTTATTTGAGAATCTTTAATTCGGCAGAAGACCGTGTCGCTTTTGGGACCGATTTTCCTATCGAACACATAGACCCATTGGCTACATTTTTCGCCGCTACCACACGTCAAGATGCCTATCATTGGCCCGAACACGGGTTTCAACCGCAACAACGCGTGAGTCCAAGTATGGCGATCACCGCCATGACTCAAGGAGCAGCAAATAGTGCTTTCGGTGAGAACAGCTATGGTTCTATTGCCATAGGTCAAAGCGCAAACTTTACCATCCTCAACCAAGATCTCTGGGACGAGGACCCTCAGCTGCGAAACAAAACACATGTATTGCGAACCATAGTTACTGGGGAGTCGTTATATGCTCAACAATAAAAAGGTCCAAATGACATTTTTACTATCTTAACCACTCGCTTAACACTATCAAATAACACACATGAATCAACCTACTAGATTATTCGACATCCCTAGGTACCAATTAGAACACATTCCAATGAAGTTAATGATGACTTCTAAAGTTGGCGGGGAGTGGAAATCGTACAGCACCAAAGAATTTGTGGATGCTGTCGATCAGGCAAGTCGTGCTCTCTTGGCTCTAGGCATCAAACACGGAGATAAAGTCGCGCTTATTTCTCACAACAACCGTTGTGAATGGAATATCATGGACCACGCGCTTTTGCAAATTGGTGCCGTAGACGTTCCTATCTATCCAACCATGACCGAAGACGATTACGAATATATCTTTAACCACAGCGAAAGCATTTATTGTTTCGTTTCTAACGACGAGCTGTATCAAAAGGTGAAGAACACGATGCCTAAATGTGCAAACATGAAGCAGTGTTACACTTTTGAGAAGTATGACGGCATTCCTCACTGGCATGAGGTTTACGATATGGGGGCCTCCATGGATAAACAAGCGGAGCTTGAAAAAATGGCTGCAGCTGTAGATCCTGCAGATTTGGCGACCATCATCTATACATCTGGTACAACAGGTCTTCCAAAAGGGGTAATGTTGTCGCATAGAAACATGATGTCAAATGTGATCAATGCCACGCCACGTATTCCAGGATTGGTTCGCGGTCAAGCACGCGCACTGAGCTTCTTGCCCGTGTGTCACAGTTTTGAGCGATTCATCCAATATTTATACATGTATAACGGGGCTGCCATTTATTTCGCGGAGAGTATTGAAACCATCAAGGCGGATTTGAACTTTGCGAAGCCAACCATTTTCACAGCAGTTCCTCGTTTGTTAGAGAAGTTCTTCGACGGTATTGTTGCCAATGGAACGGCTGCCGGCGGATTGAAAACGAAAATCTTCGAATGGGCGGTAAGCCTTGCCTTGCAGTGGGAGCCTGAAAATGCCAATGGCGCTTTCTACCACTGGAAACTCGGTATTGCCGATAAACTGGTATTCAGCAAAGTACGTGCAGCACTAGGAATGACGGAAATCAAAGCTGTGGCTTCAGGTTCTGCAGCGCTACAACCTAGATTGGCACGTTTCTTCTCTGGTATGGGTGTACCTATTCTCGAAGGATACGGACTGACTGAAACTGCTCCAGTGATTTCGGTGAACACCACTGCAGAACCAGGGATGATTCGCGTTGGATCTGTAGGTAAGGTAATCAACGGCGTTGAAGCAAAAATTGCAGAAGACGGTGAGATCTTGGCCAAAGGACCAAATATCATGATGGGGTATTACAAACAACCTGAGCTTACTGCGGAAGTAATGACTGGCGAGTGGTTCCACACTGGCGATATTGGTGTTATTGAGGATGGATTCATCCGCATCACTGATCGTAAGAAGGAAATGTTCAAGACCTCAGGTGGTAAGTATATTGCACCACAGTTGATCGAGAACGAACTGAAAGCCTCACACCTCATTGAACAGAGCATGGTCATCGGTTCTAACCGCAAGTTCCCGGCTGCCATCTGTATTTTAAATGAGCCAGGAGTAAGAGAGTGGTGTTCACGTCATGACATCGAGTTCACCACCATTGAAGAAATGGCTCAAAACCAACAAGTACGCGATCGCGTATGGAAAGATGTTGAGAAAGCAAATTCCGGCTTCGGTCAATGGGAAAAGGTGAAGAAGATCATCATCGACACCGAGGAGTTTTCTGTAGATAATGGATGTTTGACTCCTACCTTCAAGGTGAAGCGCAAGCCTATCCTTGCTAAGTATGAAAAACAAATTGACGAGCTCTACGCAGAGTAAGTCATTGAATAGAAACAGAAAATCCTCG
>Ga0255752_10003795_pt1 | contig 15568 bp, 12 predicted proteins | sample 011ome_25_FD_179952 | JGI IMG/M metagenome (GOLD analysis project Ga0255752, IMG submission 179952) | Coastal salt marsh microbial communities from the Groves Creek Marsh, Skidaway Island, Georgia - 011512CT metaG (version 2) | ecosystem: Environmental > Aquatic > Marine > Intertidal zone >...
TAGACTCTGCGCCTGGCGCATTAAATACACTTAATGAATTAGCTGAGGCATTGGGAGATGACGCTAACTTCTCTACAACGGTTACTAACGCTATTGCTGGTAAAGCTGATTCATCACACACACACGATGATCGTTATTTTAGAATAGATAGCAACACTTCTAGAGGTCCGGACTTTGATGCATTAATGCCTACTACTAATAGAACGTACTATAAGGAGGTACACGCTATTAACGAGGGAAGCAATATTCCAACCGGTGCTTATACATACGGTGTGGTTCAATCCACATATATGAGCAGTATGAAGCTTCAGTGGTATGTCCCTCATACCGCTTCAAGGGGTAATGCTGGTGTTACTGACACTATATATTTTAGAACGAATTGGGGTGGTAGTAATTGGTACGGATGGAAATACCTTATTCATAGCGGAAACATTGGTGAGCAGTCTGTAAACTACGCGGGGTCAGCTGGTGCTGTCGCATGGGATAATGTTACCGGAAAGCCTTCTACGTTTACTCCGAGTTCACATACGCACAGCTATAACGATTTAAATGATCTGCCTACTATACCATCAAACAACAACCAACTTACAAACGGAGCGGGTTATATTACTGGTAGTGGTAACACAAGTGGTTACGCAGGTCAGTTGTCCGATAGAGGTGGATATGGAAATAACAGTTTCTCATTTAACCAAGAGTCTGGAACGTTTGCTGGATATACTGGATGGGCTAATTACTTTGTAGGAAACCATGGTGATGGAAGTAGCTACTACAATACTGTTCACATCATGCCTTTCTGGGGTGTACCTCAATACTCTCGTCTAGAGGGCGGTACTTTTAGAGGACCGTGGACTTACTGGACAACAGAGAACATGTCTCAAGCTACAGTAGACAGTTGGAACACCGCTTACGGTTGGGGCAACCATGCTAGCGCTGGATATGTTACCTCTGTTACTGACGCACTAGGGTATACTCCTTATCAAGAAGGCACAGCGTTGACCACCAGTACTATTGATGCGGGAAGTAAAGTGAAAGTACAAGCAGGTCACAACGATGCTCGTATGGTTATCGCTTATAATCACAATGGTGATAGTACTAGCGAGAACAGCGGTAACTTAGTAATGTGGACTTCCGAACCAGGCATAAGCTATGCAAGTAGTGGTATCGGAGGTAACGTTCATGAGTCTGGTCATTACTATGGAAAGCGTAATTCTAACATTCCTTTTGGTGTGGCTTTAAGATTTAATGTTGCCAGTGGTCGTGCTGAATTCCTAGCTACAAACTCTACTAACAACGGAAGCTTCGGTGTGGGTTGGTATGTAGACGATAGAGGAAACACTGTACAACAAGGAAGTATTACAGCTTCCGGATATAACAGCGGCAACTGGGATACTGCATACGGATGGGGAAACCACGCAAGTGCAGGATACCTAACTTCTGTGCCTAACCTAGACGCTTCTAAAATTACCAGCGGTACTTTGGGTACTGCTCGTATTCCAAGCTTAGCTGCTTCTAAAGTCACCAGCGGTACATTCGCTAATGCCCGTATTAGTCAGTCAAGTGTAACACAGCATCAAGGTGCTTTGAGTATTGCCGCTGAGCAGATAACTGGATTAACCGCCGGCGTGCCTGCGTTTATAGAGGGTAATGACACAGAACTAAGTATATCTAGTATTGTGTTTAGCAATGATCAGGCGGCAGCTATAGTAACGTTAAGTGACGACACTGTGTTCAGATTAGCATTTGCTAGATAATTAATAACTTTGTAAATAATAAACAAAAACAAAAATGGCTTTAGAAAAATCCTTTGAAAAGTTTGGCAGCACGTTCGCTGACGCTTATCACAACATCTCTGACTTACGCTACCATGTGCACGAGTATGAGGCGACCAGCTTTGAACAGCAGGAACCAGATGCGGACGGCAACCCGGTCCCACCAGTGGTAACCACCGCTTGGCAAAAAGACATGATTGCTAACTTCACCGTCAAGACTTATGTAGACGAGGCAGCACGTACGGGTCACGCTCAAGCATTGACTCAAGCAGAGTATAGCTTTACTCCAGACTGGACGTCTTCTGATAACGTGCTTGCGCAAGCATACACTTACCTAAAGACTCTTGATTCTTTTGATGGAGCAACAGACGCGTAAGACTTTTTGTCATAGTTTGCAATAATAGTATTATATTTGATAGGATATAAAATAAAATTATTTAAAGATGGCACAAGCTAAGAAAATCAAAGAAGAAGAATTGCAAGCAGTACGCGAGGCAGTTTCTAATTTTAACCGCGCTAAAGGTGCACTAGGTGATCTAGAGTACCAAAAGTCTCAGTTAGTATCTCAAGTTATGGAGTTGGAAGCAGCTCTAAAGCTTGAGCAAGAAAAACTAGAGAAAGAGTACGGTTCGATCACTGTTAACCTAGAAAACGGTGAGTACGAAGAAGTTGTTCAGGAAGCTGAAGAAGTTACTGAATAATGGATAAGCTGATTAGAAAGATCAGCATCGGTAGAGATTATAAGAACGAAGCTATGCACTACTCCGTAGGCCAAGAGGTCTATGGAGGGCATAGTATCGTTAGTATCGTAGAAGAAAACGATAGATTTAGTATCTATATTTCTAAAGATAATACTGTTATACCCTGGAAAGATTTCAACAAGAACATGGGTATAGCCGTTGAGTACAATTTAGAGTATTAATGAGATCTGTTTTTGACTTTGTTATCAAACCAAAAGGATCCAGAACCAATAACAAGAAGGATCTAGACGGTAAAGAGCTTATACTTAATACCGATCTGCAAGATCATAGGTACGTTAACAGGGTAGGCACTGTCATAGGAGCTCCTCTGAGAGACTGTGGCGGTGTTATGCCTGGAGATGATGTCATAGTACATCATAATGTTTTTAGAAGATTCTACGATGTTAGGGGAAACGAAAAAAACAGTAGAAGTTTCTTCGATGAAGATACATATCTATGTAAGCCAGACCAGGTTTTCGCTTACAAGAGAAATGATGAATGGATGGCTTTAGATGGTTTTTGTTTTGTAAAACCAGTAGAGTCTGAAGACATGTGGTCTGTTGATAAAGAACAACCACATATTGGTGTGATTAAAATGTTGGGTGATGACCTTAAATCGCAGGGTCTGCAGCAAGGCGATTTAGTAGGATTCACACCCCGGAGTGAATACGAATTTGTGATAGATGGTGAACGTTTATACCGTGTTCTCTCCGCAGCTATAACCATAGATTATGGACATAAAGGAAACAAAAAAGAGTATAATCCAAGCTGGTCGTAAGGCTATTCAAGAACTTATAAAAGTTGCTGAAGAACCTATTATAACTAATACAGAGGATGATGTTTCCGCAGACCGTCTAAAAAATGCCGCAGCTACTAAAAAACTGGCTATACTAGACGCCTTAGAAATACTCAATAGAATAACTGAGGAAGAGGCTATACTAGAAAATAAACCAGTTGAAAAAGAAGAGAAAAAATCTTTCTCTGGTTTTGCCGAACGAAGATCTAAGTAATGTACGAGCAAACACTGTATAAAAAAGTAGAGCCTATAAAGCAGAGCACGATTAAGAGATATAATCGCGCTAAAAAATGGGAGTACGGTTATAATAAAGAATTTGACTTTATTGTGATCAGTAAAACCGGTGAGATAGGTGATATTTACGAGATACAGAATTTGTGTATAGCATTGCCAAAAGAGAAAAACGTTCACGAGTTTGAAGAAAACAGATGGCAACCATTTGAATACCCAAAAGAGTTAAAAAATATTAAGAGTGTTTTTGACTGGAAAGATTACCCTGATGATTTCAAAGAACGATGGGAAGAATACATCGATGAAGAGTTTAATCGTAGGGAAAACGGTTTCTGGTTTAAAAACAACGGTGTACCCACGTATATAACTGGTACACATTACATGTACCTTCAGTGGACAAAGATCGATGTTGGTCACCCTGATTTTCGTGAGGCTAATAGGCTTTTCTTCATATTCTGGGAGGCTTGTAAAGCTGATAAGAGATCTTATGGTATGTGTTACCTAAAGAACAGACGTAGTGGTTTCTCATTCATGTCTAGTTCTGAGACCGTGAACCAAGCTACTATTTCTTCTGATGCTAGGTTTGGTATACTATCTAAATCAGGTGCTGATGCCAAGAAAATGTTTACCGATAAGGTTGTGCCTATATCTGTGAACTATCCTTTCTTTTTCAAACCTATACAAGACGGTATGGACAGACCTAAATCTGAACTAGCGTATAGGGTTCCAGCATCGAAACTAACTAGAAAAAACATAAAGAAAACAGACGACGAGATACTAGAAGGTCTAGACACTACGATCGACTGGAAGAATACTGGTGATAACTCTTACGATGGTGAGAAGTTAAAGCTACTTGTACACGATGAAAGTGGTAAGTGGGAAAGACCAGATAATATACTCAATAACTGGCGCGTTACAAAGACTTGTCTTAGACTAGGTTCTAGGATTATCGGGAAATGTATGATGGGTTCTACATCAAACGCTCTAGATAAAGGTGGCGAGAACTTCAAGAAGTTGTATTACGACTCAGACGTCACACAAAGAAATAAAAATGGGCAGACAAGATCTGGTCTGTACAGCTTGTTCATACCGATGGAGTGGAACTATGAGGGATTCATTGACAAGTATGGCAATCCCGTATTTGACACTCCCGAACAAGAGGCTGAAGGACCATATGGAGAGCCAATTGATATCGGTGTTATCGAGAACTGGGAGAACGAAGCCGAAGGATTAAAGGGCGATCAAGACGCTTTAAATGAATTCTATAGACAGTTTCCTCGTTCAGAAGAGCACGCTTTTAGAGATGAAACTAAGAACAGTATATTCAACTTAGCTAGAATATATGATCAGATAGACTTCAATGAGGGTATATCAAGAGATGGTTTAATAACTCGTGGATCTTTTCATTGGGAAAATGGAGTTAAAGATACTAAGGTGTTTTTTTCACCAGATCCTAAAGGAAGATTTATAATTTCTTGGGTTCCAGATAAACAACTCCAAAATCGAGTGATTATAAAAAATGGAGTAAAGTATCCTGGAAATGAACATATTGGTGCGTTTGGATGTGACTCTTACGATATTAGCGGTACAGTTGATGGTAAGGGTTCAAATGGTGCACTACATGGTTTAACCAAGTTCTCGATGGAAAACGCCCCTCCAAACCACTTTTTTCTTGAATATGTAGCTAGACCTCAAACAGCTGAGATATTTTTTGAGGATATACTAAAAGCTCTAGTATTTTATGGTATGCCTGTGTTAGCAGAGAACAACAAACCCAGGTTGTTATACTTCTTAAAACAAAGAGGTTACAGGGGTTTCTCAATGAACAGGCCAGATAAGGTATGGAACAAGCTTTCTACTACAGAGAAAGAAATAGGTGGTATACCGAACACGAGTGAGGATATAAAGCAAGCACACGCCGCTGCTATCGAGACATACATCGAGAAACACGTTGGTCAGCTTGAAGATGGAACATACGGTACTATGTACCTTAATAGAACGCTTAATGATTGGAGTAGATTTGATATCAATAAGCGAACTAAATACGATGCTTCTATTAGCTCTGGTTTAGCGATTATGGCTTGTAATAGGCATTTGTATAAACCAATACCAGATAGAGGCACTAGAGCTATAAATCTAGGTATTGCAAGATATAAAAACAGCGGTTCTACATCGCAGATAATAAAAAATTATGGCTGAGTCAGTTGTAAAGAGTTATTTTCCTAGCCAAGTAGCTAGTGATTTAGAAAAAGTTAGCTCAGAATATGGGCTAAAGGTTGCTAAAGCGATCGAGGACGAATGGTTTAAAAGGGACGGTGGCGTTTATCGTTTCCATAGTAACCAAGAAACGTTTCATAATAGAAGACAATATGCCCGTGGTGAGCAGTCTATCCAGAAATATAAAGATGAATTATCAATTAACGGTGATTTATCATACCTAAACTTAGACTGGAAACCAGTACCTATTATACCAAAGTTTGTAGATATTGTTGTAAACGGTATATCTGAGAGAACTTATGATATAAAAGCATTTGCACAGGATCCATATGGTGTATCTAAAAGAACACAGTACATGGAGTCCGTGTTAAAGGATATGCAAACCAGAGAATTATCTGAATTTGCTGAAGAAGCTTTTGGTGTTAGTTTATACGAAAACCCAAAAGAGCAACTACCCGACAGTATGGAAGAGCTAGAGCTACATATGCAGCTCACATACAAGCAAGGTGTAGAGATAGCTGAGGAGCAGGCTATAAGAACAATACTAGAGGATAATAAGTACGAAAACATAAGAAAACGACTTAATTATGATCTCACTGTTCTTGGTATGGCATGTGTTAAAAATACATTTAACACGTCTGAAGGTATTAAAGTAGAATACGTTGACCCATCAGCAATGGTGTACTCTTTTTCTGAGTCACCATATTTTGATGATATATATTATGTTGGAGAGGTAAAGAACGTACCTGTTAATGAATTAAAGAAACAGTTTCCAGAACTCACCGACGATCAACTAGACGAGATACTTAAGAAGAGTATCTACGACAGAGGTCACTACAGTAACTCACCAAGAAACAATCATACTATTGATGCTAACACTGTACAAGTGTTGTACTTTAACTACAAGACCTACATGAACGAGGTTTACAAGGTTAAAGAAACAGCAACGGGTGCTAGTAAGATTATAATCAAAGACGATCAGTTTGATCCACCAGCAGATCTTGAAGGTAGCTTTGGTAAGATATCAAGATCACTAGAGGTATTATACGAAGGAGCTCTTATTCTAGGTACAGACATCTTGTTAAAATGGGAGATGGCTAAGAATATGATGCGTCCAAAGAGTGATGATACTAAAGTTAAGATGAACTACAGTTTGGTTGCACCACGCATGTACCAAGGCCGTATTGAGTCTCTAGTTTCAAGAATCACTGGTTTTGCTGATATGATTCAGCTTACACACTTGAAATTACAACAAGTGTTAACGCGTATGGTGCCAGATGGTATCTACATCGATGCTGATGGTCTTGCTGAAATTGATCTTGGTAACGGGACAAACTATAATCCACAGGAGGCGCTTAACATGTTCTTCCAAACGGGTAGTATCATAGGGCGTTCATTCACATCAGATGGTGATATGAACCCTGGTAAAGTACCTATTCAAGAGGTAACTTCTGGTGCTGGAGGACAAAAAATACAAGCTTTGATAAGCACATATAACTATTACTTGCAAATGATCCGTGATGTAACTGGATTAAATGAAGCTCGTGATGGTTCTATGCCTGACAAAAACGCTCTTGTAGGTGTTCAGAAACTTGCTGCTGCAAATTCTAATACTGCTACAAGACACATACTACAGTCTAGCTTGTTCCTAACAGCTGAGCTTGCAGAGGGCTTATCTTTGATGGTATCAGATGTTCTAGAGTTTTCACCAATGCGTGAAGCTTTGATAAACAAAATAGGTGCGCATAAAGTTGGTATACTAGATGAGCTTACAGACCTACATATCCATGATTTTGGTATATTCATAGAATTAGCACCTGATGAAGAGGAAAAGCAACTTCTTGAAAACAATATACAACAAGCACTTGCTCAACAGTCTATAAACCTTGAAGACGCTATTGACGTTAGAGAGATAAAGAATGTTAAGTTAGCAAACCAGTTGCTAAAGCTACGTAGACGTAAGAAGCAAGAGATGGATCAGCAAATGGCTCAGCAAAACATGCAGGCTCAGGCTCAAGCAAACGCTCAGACACAGCAAGCTGTTGCACAAGCAGAAGCTCAGAAACAACAGGTTATTAGCCAAGGCAAGGCACAACTTGCTCAACTGCAGTCTCAGCTAGATATGCAGAAGCTACAGACAGAGGCTCAGATCAAGAAAGAGCTTATGGCTAAAGAGTTTGAGTACAACATGCAGTTAAGAGGCGTAGACCTAGAAAAGCAAAAGGAAAACGAAAAATACAAGGAGGATAGGAAAGATAAGAGAACTAAACTCCAAGCTTCACAACAAAGTGAATTAATAGACCAAAGACAGAACAACAAACCACCTAAAGATTTTGAATCATCTGGCAACGATACATTGACCGGAGGGATGGGATTAGGTTATTTTGAACCTAGGTAATATAACTAATAGTATCTTTTAATATTTTATTTTAACATGGAAGAAGAAAACACTGTAAGCCAGGAGGAAAAAGTCCAGGCAAAATACGAGGATGATGGTGTCATCCGAGTTGACTTAAGAAACTTTAAACAAGAGGAAAATGTATCAAGCGAAAATGCCGAAGAAACCGGGGTGCGGATGCCCGACAATGAATTGCCAGTGTCAGAGCAACCCACAGCCGATAACTCAGCAAGCGACGAGCCCAGCGAAGTACGGGAAGAGTCCAGCGAAGATGAGTCCGTACAAAATGACGGAGAGCCCGTTGAAGAAGTACGGGTGCTCGAAGAAGTAACAGACGAAGAGGTTACTGAAACAAAAGCTGAAGATGTTGATGTAGAGCCAGAGCCTACAGAAACAGTAGAAGAAAAGGTAAACATTAATTTACCTGAAAACGTAGAAAAGCTAGTTGAGTTCATGAACGAGACTGGTGGTTCATTAGAAGACTACGTTAGGTTAAATAAAGATGTTGACTCGCTTGATGAACAACAACTTGTTCAAGAATATTACAAGGTGACTAAACCACACCTTGATGACGATGAGATTAATTTCTTGATTGAAGACAGCTACTCTTACGACGAGGAGTTAGATGACGAAAGAGAGATTAAACGTAAGAAACTACTCTACAAAGAAGAGGTTCAGCGTGCTAAGGAGCACTTGAACAACATGAAGAGCAAGTACTACGATGAGATTAAAGCTGGTAGTAGGTTAACGCCAGACCAGCAAAAAGCGGTTGATTTTTTCAATCGTTACCAAAAAGAAAATGAGGAATCATCCAAGCTAGCACAAAGGCAAGCATCGGTATTTACACAGAAGACTGAACAGGTCTTTAGCCAAGATTTCAAAGGTTTTGAATATCAAGTAGGCGACAAGAAATACCGTTTTAATGTCAAGGATGCTGGTAGGGTCAAAGAGACTCAAAGCGACATTAGTAATTTTACCAAAAAGTTTTTGGGTAATGACAATACTATAGGGGATGCTAAGGGTTATCATAAAGCCTTATTTACAGCGATGAACGCAGACGCTGTGGCTAATCACTTTTACCAACAAGGTAAAGCTGACGCGATGAAGGAAAGTTCGCAACGTTCTAAGAATGTTGATATGAGTCCTAGAGGTACTCACGAGCAGACTACACAAGTTGGCGGCTTTAAGGTTAGAGCGATTAGTGGGGATGATTCAGGTAGACTGCGTGTGAAAATTAGAAAATAAACTTAAACACATTAAAAAATGAGTTTTGCATCACAGGGGGCATACCCAGCAGGGTTAACTCCGTCCCCAACAAAAACATTGTTCGATAAGAACTACTTGTCTCTTGCAGACAACGATTTCAACTTCGCTTCACAATTCTTGCCTGAAGTTTACGAAAAAGAAGTAGAGCGTTACGGTAACAGATCTATCTCATCTTTCTTGAGAATGGTTGGTGCTGAAATGCCAATGGCTTCTGACGAAGTTGTATGGACAGAACAAGGCCGTTTGCACGTTGCTTACAACGACGCGGTTATTGCTACTGCCAACGACGCTACTGACAACACTATCAACATCACTGGTCACGCTATCCGCGCTAACCAAACTATCGTTGTAGCTGTTGGTGTTACTACTGTACGTGCTTTTGTTAAGTCTGTTTCTACTAACAGCATCGAAGCATACCCATACGATAGCGACACTTGGCCATCTACTTTCGTTGCTTCTGGTACTAACCCAGACTTGAAAGTATTCGTATTCGGTTCTGAGTTTGGAAAAGGTGCTGCTGGAATGTCTGGATCAATCGATGCAGGTTTCCAAAAGTTCAGCAACTCTCCAATCATCATGAAAGATAAGTACAACATCAATGGTTCTGACACTGCTCAGATCGGTTGGGTTGAAGTTACTTCTGAATTGGGTACTTCTGGTTACTTGTGGTACTTGAAGTCTGAGCACGAGACTCGTCTACGTTTCGAAGACTACTTGGAAATGACTATGGTTGAAGCAGAAAAAGTTACAGCTTCTTCTGGTATCACTGACGCTTCTGGTGCTACAGTACGTGGTACTGAAGGTTTGTTCGCTGCTGTTGAAAGCAGAGGTCTTCAGTTCAATGATCACGACTTCAACAACTCTACTGGTTTGACTGGTTTGGGTGAGTTTGATATCGTTCTTCAAGAACTTGACAAGCAAGGTGCTATCGAAGAAAACATGCTTTTCTTAGATCGTGGTACTTCTTTGGCTATGGACAACATGTTGGCTCGTGCTAACAGCTACGGAACAGGTGGTACTTCTTACGGAGTATTCGAAAACAGCGAAGACATGGCATTGAACTTGGGCTTCTCTGGTTTCCGTCGTGGTTCTTACGATTTCTACAAAACTGACTGGAAATACTTGAATGACGCTGCAACTCGTGGGTTGACTGGTGACATCGACGGTATCTTGGTTCCAGCAGGTGTTTCTACTGTATACGACCAAACTTTGGGTAAAAACATCCAGCGTCCATTCTTGCACGTTCGTTACCGCGCTTCTGAAGCTGACGATCGTCGCATGAAGTCTTGGATCACTGGTTCTGTTGGTGGTAACTACACTAGCGACATTGATGAAATGAACGTACACATGCTATCTGAAAGATGTTTGTGTGTTCAAGGCGCGAACAACTTCGTATTGTTCAAAGACACTACTGCATAAGAAGTGTAATAACTGTAAGATTTTGCCCTCGTCTTCGGACGGGGGTAATTCTTACTCTTTTTTATAATATCATATTATGGCAACTAAAACAAAACAACCAGCAACTAGCTGGGAAATGAAAGACCGTGTTTATTACCTAGTTGGTAATAAGCAACCGATTGTGATGACATTACCATCACGTCACACTGAAAAGAGACCTTTACTTTGGTTTGATGAAGAAAGAGGTTATCAAAGAGAACTAAGGTATGCTACAAACATGCCTTCTCCGTTCGCTGATGAACAAGAAGGACCAGTTACCTTGGCTCATATTATTTTTAGAGATGGTACTTTATTTGTACCAAGACAAAATCAAGCTTTGCAGAAATTGCTATCATTGTATCACCCGTTGAGAGATACACTATATTCAGAGTTTGATGCTGTCAAAGAAGCTGTTGATGAGCTAGACTACATTGAGAACGAGCTAAACGCTCTTAATTTAGCGGCAGGCATGGATTTAGACATGGCTGAAGCGATACTAAGAGTAGAATACGGTTCTAAGGTCAATGAGATGACATCTAAGGAACTTAAACGCGACATCATGGTGTTTGCTAAAAGAAACCCTAGTTTGTTGATAGAATTAGCTAATGATGAAAACGTTCAGATTAGAAACTTTGGTATCAGAGCTGTAGAAGCTGGAATACTAAAACTAGGTGATGATCAACGTACGTTTAATTGGGCAAGTAACGGTAGAAAAGTTATGACTGTACCGTTTGATGAAAACCCATATTCGGCACTAGCAGCCTTCTTTAAAACCGATGATGGTATTGAAATTTACCAAAACATCGAAAAAAGGTTGAAATAAATGGTTGAGGGGTGATTTATATAATAGGTCACCCCTTCAACAAAAAGATAAACAATGGCAATAAGCGTAGATACTGTATACCAAAGGGTACTGGCGATACTCAATAAAGAACAAAGAGGTTATGTGACACCAGAAGAGTTCAACCTTTTTGCCAACCAAGTACAGCTTGATATTTTCGAGCAGTACTTTTATGATATAAATCAGTTTGGAAGACTACACGGTAATGATACCGAGTATTCTGACATGCTTGATAACTTAAACGAAAAGATAAGTGAGTTTGAGAAAACTGGAACACTATCTTACAGCGCTGGTTACTTTCAGGTTCCTAGCGATCTATACAGAGTTGGTACTTTGATATACTCTAACAAAGAAGTTGAGAGAGTAAATAAGAACGAATACTTGTATATAGCTCAGTCACCAATTGCTAAGCCATCAGATTCAAGACCTATATACACTAAAGATACTAGTGGTTTCAAGGTTTACGGTAGCAATGAGTTTGACAACAGTAAAACTGTTACAATCAACTACATTAAGAAACCAGCAAAAGTTATATGGAACTACAACACTGTTTTAGGTAACGCGCAGTATAAAGCTACTGGTTCTGTTGATTTTGAACTACACCCATCAGAAGAAACTGACGTGGTGATTAATATACTCGCTCTCTGTGGTGTTGAGATTAGAGACCTCAGCATTTACCAGTTAGCTACACAAGAAGAAGTTAGAGATACACAAGAAGAAAAGCAATAATAAATGGGATTGTTTACAGGAACACAAGAAGATTATTACACCGGGTCCGACTTTGGTGGGTATCAGTTTATAAGCGTAGACGATCTCATCAATAACTTTATAATTGCTTATGTCGGTGAAGACAAGATAATATCTAAAATAAAGAGAACTGATGTGGCATTTCACGCACATAGGGCTTTGCAGGAACTTAGTTATGACACGCTCAGATCGTACAAGTCTTATGAAATCGAAATACCGCCGTCACTTACGATGGCGCTCCCGCACGACTATGTAAACTATGTTAAGTTTACTTGGTTAGATGATTCTGGTATAGAGAGAATACTTTACCCAGCACATAAAACATCTAATCCATCAGCTATTGTACAAGCGGCTAATTATGACTACACGTTTGATGGTAGTGGTAATTTAGTGCTGGCTTCAGATTCAGATACATGGACTAAATACAAGGCTGGTACTACAGACAATACGGCGACAGATGATGCACCTGAGTTTGATGCAACATACGGCAGTAGATTTGGTATTGATCCACAGTATGCACAGATCAACGGTACTTTTTACATTGATGATATAAAAAGTAAAGTTCATTTTGGTTCTGAGATGGTTGGTCAAACAATCACTATAAAATACATAAGCGATTCAGTTGCTACAGACTCTGAGATGAAAGTACATAAGTTTGTTGAAGAAGCAGTTTACAAGCACATCGCTCATGCTATTTTATCTACTAGAGCTAATACACCTGAGTATATTATTGGTAGATTTAAGAAAGAAAAGTTTGCGGCAAAAAGAAACGCTAAACTTAGATTATCAAACATCAAGCTAGAAGAGTTAACTCAAACATTAAGAGGTAAGTCTAAGCAGATAAAACACTAAGGCATGCCAGAGTTGAAGAGAGTATTTACATCGGGTAAGATGAACAAGGATCTCGATGAGCGCTTAGTACCAAATGGTGAATACAGAGATGCCTTAAACGTAAAAATAAGCGATTCAGAGGGGTCTGATGTTGGCGCTATAGAGAGTGTTCTTGGTAACACAGCTCAGTCATCGATAAATTTTACTAACGCTACTTGTATAGGTGTAGTTAAGGATACTCAAAATAACAAGCTGTACTGGTTTGTAACCGATGATAACGGTGACTATATACTAGAGTATAACGAGTCTTCTGACTCTGTTAGTTTTGTTTTGATAGACTACAACGGTGTTCTAAACTTTAGCGTAGCTAATTTTATAACAGGTGTAAACGTGTTTGATGACATATTACTCTGGACTGATGATCTCAATGAACCTAGAAAAATAAAAATATCAAGGTTTAAAAGCGGTACAAACCAAAGCGGTCAAGATCACACGACTGTATACGGTAGAGACTTTATAGCGTCAGATGTTACCGTTATAAAAAAGAAACCAAACCTTAGACCTGATTATGTAGCTGATTCTACAACAAGATCAGGCGTTGGTTCTGGCTTGAATTACGTAACTACTAGTAAAAATTTCACGGAGTTATACAATGGTAATTATGTACCAAGAGAAGTTGGTAGCTCTGTTTCGTTTACAGTTAGCGATGCACCAAACTGGGTAGCTAACGATATCATTATACTAAACGCTAGTGAAATAAACGATAACAACTTTGAGGACGAATACCAAGTAAGAATAAAAGTAACGTCTATAACTGGCTCTTTACTCAGATACGTCACTGGTACTATACAGTCTATCTCATCTGGTATGAGAAATATAGAGTACGAGTGGACATGTATATTAGAAGAAGAACCACCTATGTTTGAGCTGTCTTTTCCAAGATTCGCTTATAGATGGAGATACGTAGATGGTGAGATATCTGGTTTTTCACCTTTCACCAACGCTGTATTTGTACCTGGTGATTTTAAATACGGATCTGTAGATGCGTATAACGAGGGTATGATTAACAACCTTAGAAAACTAACGCTTAGTGGTTTTGAAACACCACCAGCTGATGTTGATAAGCTTGAAATACTGTATAAAGACTCGTCTAACAATGAGGTTTATGTGGTTGAATCAACCCCTGCTAGTACAACATCGTACAGTATTACAAGTGAAATTATAGTTAACCTAGTTGACTCTAACCAGCTTCTTAGAGCATATGACAATGTTCCTATAAAAGCAAAGTCTCAAGAGATAATAGGCAACAGGTTGGTTTATGGAAATTATGTACAAGGTTATGATATCTCTGACGAAGTTGACATAACGGTTAGATTACAGTCTAATGATATTACTAGTGTAAAAACACCTGAGGAAAGCATAAAGTCTTTAAGAAATTACCAGGTTGGTATAGTTTACGTAGATACCAACGGTAGAGAAACACCTGTTTTTAGCAACAGAACATCTAGCGTAAAGGTTGACATAAACAAGTCTAGCAAGGTAAATAAAATAAAGGCTGATTCTGGGCAAGATGCGCCTAGCTGGGCAACACACTTTAAGTATTATGTTAAAGACGTTTCTAATGAGTATTACAATGTCATATTAGACAGGTACTACGCTGCTGATGACGGTAACATATGGTTATCTATACCCTCTGCTGAGAGAAACAAGATCGCTGAAGATGATTTCTTAATACTAAAGAAAAAACATAATTCAGACGAGGCTGTTGAAGGTGTTTCTAGATACAAAGTTCTAGATATAAGCAATGAAGTACCAGATTCAGTAAAAACGCATAGAAAATTTGAATCAGCTAGTGAAGTAACAGTTGGTAGTGTAGATGCTGTGTCTTCTGGTGAAACTACTTTTAAGTTTGACGGCCCAAAAATGACAGAAGATTCTGGATTTTTTGATGCTTTCAGAGAAGACTGTTACATAAGAATAAGAAGAGGTAGTAACGTAACACAGTATTACGAAGTTGAAAAGGGTGGTTTTATAGGGACTACTAACAGACAGTATGAAATAGAATTGAAAGAAGCGTTAGGTTCTGAAGCTTCTTTCTTAGATACTTTATCGTCTAGTGATAATTACATAATAGAAGTATACCATAGAGAGATTCACAATCTAACTGAGCACGAGGGTAAGTTCTATGTTAAGATACATAGAGACGTGGCTTTTGAAGAGAATATTATATATAACTTCACTAACGATCCTAGTGATTACGAGCAAGATGGTTCTGCTCAAATAGCTCAGATAACA
>Ga0255752_10003799_pt1 | contig 15549 bp, 32 predicted proteins | sample 011ome_25_FD_179952 | JGI IMG/M metagenome (GOLD analysis project Ga0255752, IMG submission 179952) | Coastal salt marsh microbial communities from the Groves Creek Marsh, Skidaway Island, Georgia - 011512CT metaG (version 2) | ecosystem: Environmental > Aquatic > Marine > Intertidal zone >...
GTCTGTAGAGTATTTATACACTTGAAAGCACTGGTACCCTTTTTGTATACTATACACATGATAAAGATTAAACAAAAAGTAAGTGTCTGGTTCTTCTGTTCACAAACATCTAATATGATCATGCCATGGGTCTTTATGACAGGGTTGATACTGATGTTGAACTTTATACTTGAAACCGCTGGTACCCTTTTTGTATAATATGTACATAATAAAGATTTAGAGGTAAATATGAAAAATACAATTATTAGACTTCCTGAAAATACAAAAGGTTCTTTCTCAGAACCGAAAATTTTAGGATCCCTTGATGCCATTGGGTATCGTTTAACACCTGTTAAAGGTTCTTACAACAAGTTCTGGTTCACTAGAAAAGTAGAAGACGGAACTTCTTTCGAATTCTTGAATGGTCCTAAGTACTACAAACTAGTAATCGAGGATCGTGAGATATCAGTTGAATGTGGTGGTGACTACAATGGTTGGTCATTCGCGGCTGATCTTCGAAAAGAAATGAGAGATTACTCTAAGGAGGCAGCGTAATGTATATTTTAACAATTGAATATAGAGATACGAATGATACGCTTAATCTCACTTTTGATAACGAAAAAGAAGCTAGAAAAGCTTTTCATAATTCAGTTTCAACATATGGTCATGACTCAGTTTCAATTACTAAGGAGGCAGTGTAATGAGTAGATTTGTAAAGTTAAAAGATTTAAAAGGATATGATGATGAATTTCTTAATGCTCTTGGTGAGTTAGAACAAAGAATCTTCGAATCATACAATCAGTTCATGCCAGCGAAAGATGGTGAGATCGAACATAAAATGTTTACCGAGTTCAAACACAACTTTGGATATGAGACTTCGGGTCGTAAATATCTCAAACTGGTAACCGGTGCCTTCGGTGAAGGTCAAACTTCGGTTTGGGGTTTCATCGCGAAATCAGATTTTGAAGTGGACAGTAAAAGAAAAACAGGTCCAAGTAAAGTCGTGTTCAAAGAAGGTGATCTTCTTAAAGCAGCAGGTTGGAAAACTCCAACTCTCAATGCTCCAAGAGGTAACATCTTTGACGAGAACTACAGAGTTCAATGGACTGGTCCTAATTACTTAATATGAAAGATTTTATAACTTATAGTGATACCAATCCTCACCCTAAGTGGGAGAAAGGTTGGTATTCAAAAGCTAGAAAGTATCCACCGATAACAGACTTCGATGGATTCGAATGTATTGAAGAAGTGACAGTTTGGGACAAAGTAGAATTTGATATGCCAAGTCATACTTATGTTCTCAATGGTGCTGGTCACTTATGTGGTTACTTCATTCGTAATAACATTGATAGAGATCATTGGGTTGAGTTTGGTAGACCCGGATCCTTCAGTAAGACAAGAAGAAAGTTCAAGAAAGTGAAGATCGGATATCTTCCAATGAGTTTATGAATAGACCAAAATGTCAAGTACCGGGTTGTAATAAAAACGCACATAATACAAATACAACTTTGAAACCTAGATGGAGAAAATCATCATGGGTTGCTGAGAAGTATAATGTTGAAGGTTATGTTTGTAGTAAACATCATTTTACAAAAATTGCTAATGATAACGGATTTGAGAAACTTAGTAGCTTTTTGAATACTTACCACCCTTATAAAAAATATAGAAAGACATATTGTGAAAACATTGATGGTAGGTTGGGTTTCAAATGTACAACAACTATTATTGATCCAGAATGGCAATTAGATTGTGATCACAAAGATGGTGATCCGTCAAACAATAGTGAGGATAATCTACAAACTTTGTGTAAGTGTTGTCATGCTATAAAAACTAGAGATAGTAAAGATTATGCAACACCTGGTAGAATAACATTAAAGGTAGCTTGAAACCGCTGGTACCCTTTTTGTATAATATGTACATAATGAAAAATAGAGGTTAAAAAAATATGGATAATGCAATATTATTTAAACCCTGTATCGAAGGTTCAACACCTCCTGCAGGTTCTCACCGTCAAGGACAGATACGAGCAAGCTTTGCTGATCTAAGAGAAATGTTTGGTCAACCAGCGTTTCAAGGTTACGGTGATTTTGTAACAACAGAATTTGTGATTGATTATGAATATTACAACAAGACATTGGAAGAAACAGAGTACGGATCCTTTTGTTTATACGATTGGGGTTATGCTCGTGACTTTAAAAACGATTATGAAACTATCAATTGGAATGTGGGTGGACACAAACTTCTTGATAGCATCGCAGCTGATCATGCTGTTAGACTTTTTAATAATACTGACATTCGTTATGCTTATGACGGATCAGTTTTGGCTCATGCTAATTGGCATGAAGTCTAGAGAGAGGAATTCCCGAGTGGTATTTCGTAAATTGGGTTTCGTGATGATATATACTGTAGCAAGTGAAATTTCCCTAAGTGTACTGACTTCCTCTCTCACCCTTTTAATTATATAGTATGGAGGAATGATGGAAGTTTTTTTATTACCAATTGGTTTTCTCATTTGGTTTGGAATAATCTTTTGGGTACTTTGGTATATCAAAAACTTTCCAGAACCACCAAATGATAAATAAGACTATGACAGAATTTTCTAAAAAAGAACTGGAAAACTCAAAACGAATTTTTAAGTCAGCTACACCTAAGTACACTTTGGATTGGTACATCAAGTGGTTGGCATCAGGCTTTGTATTGGCAGCAATGTCTATACGAGGTATTCCAGAACTTCAATATCTAGATTTATTATTATCAGTTATTGGAGTATTCGGTTGGTTGATTGTATCTGTTCTCTGGAAAGACAGAGCGTTAATTATTGTAAATGGAGTCGGACTTATGTTCCTTATCAACAACCTAATCCAAAATATATTATGAAAAGATATCAAGCTATAATGATAGCAACAACCGTTGCAACAGTAATCTACTACAACTATTCAATCAAGGATACTGTAGAAGAAATTCAAGAAACGATTGAATCGACAAATGAGATTGTTAAAGAGATTCAAGTAACACTAGACAATACACCATACGGACTAACAAACGATTATCATTGTCTAGCATCAAACATCTATTGGGAAGCACGCAATCAATCACTAAGTGGTAAAGTCGCAGTAGGACAAGTTGTTCTAAACCGAGTTGACAGCGAGAGGTTTCCTGATACAATATGTAATGTGGTTACACAAACAAAATTTTATCCAAGTGGTAGAATAGATTTACACGATTGTCAATTTAGTTGGTATTGTGACGGCAAGTCAGATGTACCGTTAGAGAATGAAATGAGTATATATGAAGAATCATTCGAACTAGCTGTAGAACTCCTGGAGAATCGACCTATGGACTTTACAGAGGGTGCTACACATTATCATAGTACTAAAGTAAATCCTTATTGGGCTGACTCTCTAGAAAGGGTAACAAGAATTGATGATCATATTTTTTATAGGAGATAGATTATGGGTTATATGAATTTGGGTTCATCTATGAGATATGGACCAAGTGGTAAAAGAAGAAAGACTAGTGCATGGTCAACTAAAAAGAAAACTCCACCAGTAAGAACATCAATGAAACCTGATCAAAAAACACTTGATCGAATGAAAGCAGCAGAAGAACATAGAGAGAAATATCCTTCAATGATATCGACAGGATATACTCCAACTAAATATGATGATTCTTATAAACAAGAAGTATCGAAAAACTATACAGTAGCGATAGGATATAACAAAGGTGCTTATCAAGTTATACCAAAAAATGAAATAAAGAGCATTGGAAAATAAAAAAAGTTATATATAATTAAATGGCAGTTAAAAAAACAAAAAAGAAATCAGTTAGAAAAACAAGAGCACAAGTTAAAACTCTTGACGAACAATACATAGGTTCTGAACCTGGTGTTGACTTCTTTGAGGAAGGTGGTAACTTATCTGCTTATTTCAACTGGTATAATTATATGTACGATAGGAAGAAGGCGAATCAAGTCATAATTTCTTATGCGAAAAAGTTTGGTTACAAAAACGCACCGAAGTTTGCAAGAATGTTTCTACCTACTACCTTAGCTGCCATAATCACAGGTATAGAGAATAAAGTTAAGTTTCCTAAACATAAAGACTTTTCAGAAGATGATGGTCTTGCAGGATACACAAAGTACATTCATCAAGAATTAAGAAGTTGGAATAAGACTGCACAAGAATTATCAGCTGAGCATTTAAATACTGATATGGTAGTCAAAAAGAAAAGAGTATCCGTTCAAGAGAATATTAATAACAAAGGACAATCACTATTAGGTGAAGTTGATTATGCTATTGATACATGGGATGTTAGAGAGTTTGATATGTATAAGTATCTTACTGAACAGAAAGCTTCTTCTGCAGTAGCTAATTCTATTGTCAATGAATGGGACGATATAATTAAGGAATTAAAAGAAGCAAAGACAGGAGAGTGTAAACAACTCAAAGAAGGATATAGTCACTTGTCAAAAAGTGAACTAGATAATTTCTACAACTTTGTACTGAAACTTAAAACTGATACAGAACGATATGTGGACAACAATAAACCTGTGAGAAAACCTAGAAAGGCAAAAGCGATCAATGCTACTAAAGCAGTATCTAAGTTAAACTTCTTAGATCATGATCCAGAGAATAGAGTTAAATCAATCGACCCTAGTAAAATCATAGGTTGTAAACAGTTATGGGTCTTCAACAGTAAGACTAATGAAATGATACAGTATGATCAATTAGATCGTGCAGGACTATCAGTTAAAGGTACAACCATACAGAATTTCAATCCCAAAACATCAGGTAGTAAAAAACTTGGTGTCAAAACAGATCATTTCATAGATCGTGTTTTGATGGGTGGTCCAATTGTACTAAATAAGATTATGAGCGAGATAAGTTCAAAGTCTAGTAAGGTTACAGGACGAATAAATAATAATATGATATTACTAAAGGTGGATTAAATTATGACTATAGATTATAGTAGAATACCAAGTGATGCTTCTCCAGTTGAAATCTTAACTGCAGCATCTAAACAAAAATCAAAAAAAGATAAAATAGAACTCCTAAGAAAATATGAGAATCACCCAGGATTCATGCATATACTTAGAGGTGCCTACGCAGACAATATTGAATGGTTAGTACCTGACGGTGACTTACCTGAAGGTGTTGTCCCTAGTGCAGCTGTCTCAGTTGACACTGCAGAAGATAGATTGATAAGAGCACATAGAAACTTTCAATACTTAGTGAAAGGTGGTGCTGATGTTAAACAATCAAGGAGAGAAGAAATCTATTTGAATATGTATAGATCACTTCACAGCTCAGAAGCTGAACTTCTTAAATCAATCATAAATAAAAAAATACCATACAAAGGAATAACTAAATCATTAGTAGCAGAAGCTTTTCCTCATGTTTGGACAGAAAAAGTAAAGGCTTCGTAATAAATACTAATATGAGTAATAAATTAGGATTGACATTAGAAGAACGCACGGTGTTTTATAATACACCTGACGGAAAGAAAGTAGCTGAACTTAGACAGTTTGATCCTGTCTTGGGACTACTATCATTACACGATCCTATGAAGAATACTCAGATTGAATTTTTATGGGACTCAAAAACCGAAACATGGAAAGGTATCGGAGTCCAATCTGGTTATACAGCAGAAGTAACTATCGAGACACCTATCACAAAAAAAGTAGATAGTGATGTCCCTGCTAAAGCAACTAGCGTGTCAAGATTTCCAAGTTAGATAATGGTTGTGGGTGAGAATTTACCCGACAAGGTATTACATAATGAGAAATCAATAACTTCAAATAAGGAGGTGATCAGTATTGTTGTCATGAAGGTAACGAAAACATTAATCACTTATAGGAGGACACGAAATAGAGCTTGACCAAAACCAAGTTCGATAGTAAAATTAATATATGAATCGGAATTGGGAAATCGATTCCGATTCATTTTAACTAACCATTTATTATGACAGGAGAAAAAAAATGGAAACTAAAGTACTAACCGTACAAGACTTAGCTGGAGTTGTCTCCATCATTGATGTATGCTCAGGTAGAGGTGCATTCAGAGGTGAAGAACTAGCTGGAGTCGGAAGACTTAGAGAATCATTTCTTGCTGAGGTGAGGGAACAACAAGGTGATGCGGAAGCACCAGCTGCTGTTGATACACCCGTAGCAGATGCTGAAGCAGAAGAAGAATCCTCTAGCTAATATCGATATAAGTGAGAGGGATTCATATCCCTCTTTCTTTTAATTAACAGACACGAACATGCCAACGAAATTAAAACCATCAGCAGAAGTAAGAGACAGAGCAACCGGTAAGGTTAAAACTGAACATTACTATATTAAGAACACATCAAAAAAAGAGTTGTTTGAAGAATTAAATAAAGACAACACTAAACCCAAAGTCAAACAAAAGATTAGAAACGAATTAACTAGGAGAGGTATCAGAATAGTAATGGTACCTAAAGAAGTGTAATGGTTTGGGTACCACTTAAAAACGGATCCGGTCAAGTTGTCAAAGACATCAAATTAAAAGCTCCTGCAGGTGCAGAAGTTAACAAAGGTAATGATAAGATCACATTACAAAAAGATAAAACATTTACTGTTACACATAATAACAGACTTGGCATAAATAGATATAAGATTAATATGTCAGGTGGATATCATACTACTAACAGTGCAATCAGAAAAACTAAAGAAAGACCAGGTTGGGAAGTAGTAGGTGGATTTCATTCACCAGAGAAACTAGCAAAGATTCAAGGATCAGATAAAGTTGATCCGGATGCTAATAAAGAAAGATCAAAAAGAAAGTCTTTCTGGAAACAAGATAACAAACCTGGTACACATAGTTATCAACAAAAGAAACGATTAAGTAAAAAAGAAGAATTTAAAAAATTCTCAGAGTATTTCGAAAATGAGTGAGATTAACGATTTTGGATTTACCGCGGTAGATCAAGACGAACTAAAAACCAAGACAGGTGAAGATGCTAGTATTGGTAAAGAAGTAGCAGAGAAACTTGAAGCTGTTGCTAAGTCTTCTGCTGGTCAAGCAAACTCAGCACAGATAGAAGAACTTGATTCTAAAGTTGACTTACTATCTAAACTAGTCTCCAAAACATTAGGTGAACTAGAAGATCATAAAGAAAGTTTATCAGCTATTGACTCACAAAAAGAATTAGATTTTAAAGACAGATTAATCGAATGTGAAAAACTCATTCTACCTTTATTGCAAAACTTAATGAAGAATGAAGATAAAGAATACATCTATTGGCCAAACAGAAAGGCTATCATACAACAACAGATTGACAGATTACAAAAAATCACTAGATAGTGCTTGTAACCACAGGTACCCTTTTGATACAATAATTATATTATGACATCATACATAGCTATACAAATGATTTCTTACTTAGGATTAGTAGTAGCAGCCGTCTACTTCTCATTCAAGAGTGGTGAGAAATCAGGTTCTATGTATATGTTAGAATATCTAAGAAAGAACAAGTATGAGAATACCATGGGTAATCAAACACCTTTCTTAGATGATACAGGTTTCAATCGTTTCATGGAACACATGAGACAGGAGAAGAAGAAAAGAGATAATGAGTAGGTTTACAATTAATGGTGATGTCGGTGATGTTTTCATTAGAATTACAAAGGATCGTGATGTACAACTTATCTTTGGTGAAGATGATGATTCTATCTATCGTGAAGTCGATTGGGAAGGACATGAAGTCTACAAGGCGGGTGTGCAGTTTGCTATGATGTTAGATTCTTACTTACGAAATAGTAAAGCATTAGATGATCTAATAACAACATCAGCTACAGGTAGTATTCCTGCTGAACTAATTGGTAGAGATTTATTACCAATCATGTTAGCTGGTGCTGGTCTAGAAGAATTTAAAGACTTTCAATTAACTCAAGAAGAACAAGAAGAAGAACCTAAACCTAAATATACAGATAATATAATACAATTTAAAAATAAGGATAAAAAGAATGAAGACGAGTGAAGTCTATAATGACAAACTACATAGAGGTAAACCAAGAGGATATTATGATCCGTCACCAATAGAAGTGTTTTTTACAAAGGTTGGACAAGCAATATTTAAGTTCACCGATGATAATCAACATAAGACACAAATGACAGATGAAGATTGGATTACTCATTGTGACGCAGCGAATAAGTGTGTCAGGTTTGGGACATTATATGGTCCTAAAAGTATTGAAGATTTTAAACCAGAAGAACTAGAAATAGTTAAAAGATTTGTAGGAACAAAAAAACAATGGATCTAAAAACAGAGATAGAAATTCTTAAAGATAATATTTCAGAGATGCAACGACAACTTCAACAAGCTCATGTAAGAATCAAAGAACTTGTAAAAGAGAATGGTAATACTCAAGAAGAACTTATAAAAGAAAGACAATTCATTCAGGAGATCACTGGTGAACAGAAAAGAGTTTCAGAGAAACTTGAGTCTAAGATGAATGACTACATGAGTAGTATACCTGATGTTGTAGATTCAAAACCACAAGTATTAAAGGAAGGTGAATGACAAACGCTTGGAGAAAGAAAGGTCTAACTAGAAGAAGACTAAATGCTCTAACAAGATTAGAGAGTGTAAAAGAACCCAATGAAAGACAACTCAAAGAAATTGAAGTCTTAAAAGAAAGGACTAAGCATGCCAACTTATGATTTTCTAAATACAGAAACGAATGAAGTAGAAGAACACTTCATGACGATATCTCAGAAAGAACAATATCTGAAAGATAATCCTCACATGAAACAACACTACACTAAAGTTCCTGGTATAGTATCTGGTACTATATCAGCAGGTAATATTGACAATCATGGTTTCAAAGAAGTATTACAGAAAGTTGGTGAAGCACATCCGAGTGGAGCAGTAGCTAGAGAACACACTAGAAGAACAGCTAAAGAAGTTAAGACTAGAGAAGTTGTAGAAAAACACGCAAAGATACAAGCAAGGAATAATAAGAAAAATGTTTAATCACTTGAAAGGTTATGAGTCCGTACAATTACCTACAGAAAATATAGACGGAAAAAGATATTATGTTACACCACAAGGAAATAAGTATCCTTCAGTTACAAGTGTAACGGGTATGTTAAATGCTAAGTGGATCAAGCAGTGGAGAAAGAATGTTGGTGAAGAAAAAGCTAATAAGATTTCTAGACAAGCTGCGGGTCGTGGTTCAAGATATCATTATCTTCAAGAAGATTTTCTGAACAACAAAGATATCTCAGAACAGTTATCTAAAGCAACACCATTAGATTTAATGATGTTCAATCAAACTAAATCACTAACAGAACAGATAGGTGATATCTATATGTTAGAAGGTGCTTTATATAGTGATGATCTTTGTATGGCAGGTAGAGTAGACTGTATTGCTGAATGGGGTGGTAAAGTATCTGTTATAGATTTTAAAACATCAACTAAAGCAAAGTCTCCAAGTAAGATTAAGAATTACTTCATGCAAGAAACAGCGTATGCTAAGATGTTTGAAGAAAGGTATCAAGTACCTGTTGAAAGAATAGTAACGATAGTGTCAGTAGAAGAAACTGGACAAGCTCAGTTGTTTGTTGAAAATCCTGACAGCTGGGTTGACCAGCTGTTAGGACTTCGTTCTCAGTACAAGACTGAATATGGTTTATAGTAGGAGTAGTGCCTAAGCTATATTACACTTCAATTTACATAGTAAACATTATGATCAGAACAGGAGAAAATACTCCTAATGTTACAAAGACCAATTCGATTACGCCGGTGGTTGCAGCTTTTACTTCTTCGCCGTGTCTACTCCATGATTGTTTAACATTCATTGGAGTATCCTTTATAAATAGTTATGTAAAATCATCATTAACTTTACGGTAAATATTTATAACATTTATAACCTTACATTCAGGACAATGATGATTAAAATTAAAAAATTCACAAAAAAGTAACAATGGCATATAGTAAAGAAGTAGTAGAAAGATTTGAATCAGTACTCAAAAATCCAGAACAACATTCAGTCGGAAGATTTGACCCTTCTGATCCTACTGTTATATCCGGTATGGTAGGAGCTCCGGCTTGTGGTGATGTTATGAAGTTAGATTTAAAAATGAAAGGTGATGTTATTGAAGATGTAAAGTTTAAAACATATGGTTGTGGTTCAGCAATTGCCTCAAGCACTATGTTTGTAGAAATGTTAAAAGGTAAAACAATAGAAGAAGCAAAAGCAATCAAAGATAAAGACATAGCTGACGCTCTTCAATTACCTCCCATAAAATTACATTGTTCAGTCTTAGCAGAAGAAGCTATACACAAAGCAATACAAAATTGGAAACCTATGATTGGTCACAACAGAGGACCGAATGACTAGAGCATTAGTATTGTATTGTTTGTTTTTTATATCTCACAATAACTATGGTATTGACGAAAGACAATACGGGATATTAAGAGCATTGAAACAAACAGAAGAATCAATGACACCAAAAACTTGACCTCACAGGATTCGGTAGTATAATAGATATATGATCTTAACTAAAAAGAAGTTTACAAACTCAGTTGAAGAATTAGTAATAGAAAAACATTTATCGTATATAGATGCTATCGTTTACTTTTGTCAACAGAATCATTTAGAACCTGATTCAGTCAAAGGATTGATAACTCCTCCCCTAAAAGAGAAAATCAAAGCTGAGGCTGTAAGTCTTAGATTTTTAAAAGAAGAATCAAACGCAAAATTACCAATATAATAATATACAATAAAATACAATAAAATAATATGAGACCACAAAGACAAAAATCTTATCATCAAAGAAAACATTTCAAGAAAAAGAGAAAACACGAAGGACCTATTCCTTTTGATGTCATGCTTAGACAGTTCAAGAAGAAGTGTGAAAGAGCTGGTATTGTAGCAGAAGTTCGTAAGAGAGAATATTACGAAAAGCCTGCTCAGAAAAGACAGAGAAAAAAGAAAGAAGCTATTCGTAGAGAACAACTCAATCAATTAAACAATAACACATTAGCCAGACCTAGATTATATTAATGACAAGTCGTGAAGGATTTGATGCTTACTGTTTGTACTTAGCTATCAATAATCATTTTCATACAGATTCGTATGATTTTTTTAAGTACAATGGTAAAGTACCTGTAAAGTTACCTGCATTTCTAAAAAGAAATGATAAGTATCACTTTGCTAAATTAGTTAGAGAACATGGTGATGAACTTAGAGATTTTCTAGTTGCTAATCTTTCACAACAAAAATACTATGTAAAAAATTTACTAGATCAAGAATGTGTTGATAACTACAAAGAGTTTAAAAAGAAGAAACAGAAATTGTCATATTGTGTCATACAAGATATGAAATATCTTAAAGAATCTTATGATGATATTAATCTAGTTTTAGAAAGTGAGAATGGTCAACACCCACCTTTATTAAAAGAATATTTAGGTAAGAAGATATATCCTGAGACAGTTATTTTCTTTGACCATATGTTTGGTGTATTTGGTGACTATGATGAACTAATACAAGAAACATTTATATGGCCAAAAGAGAGAGACAAGTTAATTAAGTTGAAACCGTTCGTAGAATTAGATAGATTAAAATTGAGAAAACAAGTTAGAGAAGTATGGCTGTAGCTTATATAATTGGAAATGGTCCTTCTAGAAAAGGATTAGATTTAGATACACTTGATGGTACTACATTTGGTTGTAACGCTTTGTATAGAGATTATAGTCCTGATTATCTAGTATCGGGTGATTCTAATATCATAAAAGAAATATGTAAGTCAGAATATCCTAAAGATAATAAATGTATATTTCCTGACTTTGATCCTATACCTAAAGATATGAAAGAGGTTATACTCATGTCTTTTGATCCTTCATTCGCTGTTAAAGAATCTGATTTAGATAGATGGAGTGAATGTTGGATATTCGGACTTCAAGATGATATATCAGATATCATGGAAGTTCATGTTGTGGGTGTTGACTCACAATGGAAAATAACGAACATGCAAGGTACAGAAGAAGACTCTAGATTTAGTGTTAACTTCTTTGCAGGAAGTCAAGCTATGGCTCAGGCTTCTATAATGGGTTTTGATGAAGTATGTCTTGTTGGTTTCGATTCAATATGGAACTTTCAAGAAGATACTTATCAGAATATCTATGCTGGTACTAATGCCTATGAAAGAGAGAAAGAAACTTCTCGCTTGAGGGTTGGTACTGATAATCCTAACTCACTATTAGGAACTCAAGAAGCACAGATAAAGAAAGTGATTGACAGATTTGAAAATGTCAATTATACTATATATAATGACGGAATTAAAAAACCGTTAACATACGATAGTTTTATATAATGAATAAAGTGGATAATATAATAATACAATTAAATACAAGGAGATAAAATGTCATTTAATGAATTAAAACGCAGTCGAGGCGGATTCGACAAACTTCAAACTGCTCTGGAATCAGAGACTTCAGAAAAGAAATCCTATGGTGACGATAGATACTGGAAACCAGAACTAGATAAATCTGGTAATGGTTACGCTGTCCTTCGTTTCTTACCAGCATCTAATGGAGAAGAACTTCCATGGGTCCAATATTGGGATCATGGTTTTCAAGGTCCAGGTGGTTGGTTAATAGAGAAATCTTTGACAACACTTAATCAAAATTGTCCGATAAGTGAGTACAATACTCAACTATGGAACAGTGGTGATGAAGCTCAAAAGGATCAAGCAAGAAAACAAAAAAGAAGGTTACATTATGTAGCTAATGTTCTTGTTGTTTCTGATCCAACGCATCCTGAGAACGAAGGTAAAGTTATGCTTTATCGTTTCGGTAAAAAAATCTTTGAGAAGATCAAAGATGTAATGCAACCTCAGTTCGAGGACGAGAAACCTGTAAATCCATTTGATATGTGGGAAGGTGCTGACTTTAAACTTAAAGTTAGAAAAGTAGATGGATATTGGAACTATGATAAATCAGAGTTCGCAAGTCCTGCTCCTATCTCAGAAGATGATTCTGTTTTAGAAGGTATCTACAACAAGCAACATTCTCTAGCAGAGATTATTGCACCTGATCAATTTAAATCTTATGATGAATTAAAAGCTCAGTTAGATAGAGCTTTAGGATTATCAGGTAGTGAAGCGTCAACAGCAACAGCTGAATCAATCGCAGAAGATAATACTGTTGGTTTAACAGCAACTGCTGACGAGACACCTTGGGCTGAAACACCAGCACCAGCAAGTACTTCTAGTAACTCAAAAGATGATACTATGAGTTATTTCGAAAAACTTGCTAATGATCAGTAATAGAGTTATAAATACTATAACCTAATTCAGGAATATGGGAGTAACCTTCGTGTCAGGTTACGAGTCTTCAATGTGATCTAATGAAGACGGGACGGTTAAGAATGGGGATTCTTGACATTCAATGAGGAAAGATATCTGAAGCGGCAGGAGATATCGGAATTAACAGCGGGAAGCGGGGCTAGTTTTTTCACCTATTGAGCTAAGGCTAATCTATGACTAAATTCGTCTGATACTCTTTGTCTCGATGGTACTGATTTTTTAGTATTAGAAACAGATTGATTATTAATCTGTACATTATTTTTAACAGCGTCTCTCTCCTCTGATCTAGACTTATACTCAACATCTCTAAAAGCTTCTGTAGTAGCATCTGATTGTGCTTGAAGTTCTTCACCTTTTAATTGTTCAGCTTCGATTCTAGCTACAGAACCTTGCATCGATTCATTGAAAGCTCTATTAAATGCTTCTGCTGGTGATTCACCACCAGGTAAGAAAGCACCAACAGCAGCTGCTGATCCTGATGCTACAGCTTTAGGAAACGCTGTAATTTTCATGAAGATTGTTTTTATTTTATTCAACGCTCTAGATACTAGACCACTAAAGTATTCGCTCAAGTCTATTGAGTTCCATAGGTCTTTGATATATTGAATAGAATCAAGAACACCATCACCAATATTTGTAAATAAGTTTTTAAACATATCTTGGAAAGAGAATTCTTCTAAAGCTGTCATGTCGAATCCCATCTTATCACCAATCCATGTTACTGCTGATTTGAGTAAGTCTAATGGCCAACCAATTAAATATGAAGTAACACCACCTAAGAATCCTAGTATACCACCAAAGATTTGTGATACTATACCTTCACTTGAATATCTTTCATATTGTGACATTGAATTTTTAAGACCTTCATACAATGTAAACAATACAGTTATTGGGAAGAATATCTTTCCTAGAAGTTTACCAAATTGACCAACTTTAGATAATAGACCTGTTATAGTTTTTACTACTGGTTGAATTGCTTTACCTACTTTACCAAGTGGTTGAAAAAAACTTTTTATTCTATTACCAAAAGTAGTAATCTTACCACCCATTGCTTGGAAGTTTTTTAAAGCTTTTGTATTTAAAGATTTTGATAGATTAGTTAGTTTAAAGAAAGCTGCTGTTCTAGCAAGAGCTTGTTGAAACCCACCAATGAAACCTTTTATGAAAACACTAAGAGCTGTAGTTAAACCAATAAATAATGTTTTACTAAAAGCTTTTGTATTTTTTCCCATAATCTCAGCTGCTTTACCACCTTTATCTTTAACATTACCTAGTAATTCTTTTGCTCTACTCTTAGCACTTGCTATCTTATCTCTTGCTTTTTCATAAGCAAACTTTACTTTTTCAAAACTAAAAGCTTGAATAGTTTTTAATAGTAATTTAGATGCAACTGATTTAAGAAATGTAAGAGCTGTTTCAACACCAGGTATTGCTGTTAAAGGTGCAAAGGCAACACCCAACTTACCGATATCGTTACTAAATGCATCTTTAGTATTACCTAATATATCAGCATTCTTTTGTAAACTTTCGTAAGTGTTTTTAAATCCTTCAGTAAATCTTTCAGATAAAGTCTTTGTATTTGTTTCAGCTTTTTGTATTACTTCACCGAGTTTACTAATTATCCCATCATCTCTTTTTGATGCATCTTTAGAACTTTGTACTATTTTATTAGTAGCTTTGTCTAATGATTTACTATTAGCATTTTTAGCACTTTCAATACTTTTATTTACTGGTTCATCAGCCATTGTTTACTTACTTCTTGTTATCTGAATCGTGTTCTTTTGCAGCACTGTTAACATATAAACCAAACCAAGCAGCTCCTGCACCTACTAGAATACTAATAAGTCCTGACTGTTCTATAGAAGGTTCTGGTAAATCTAAGAACCACATTACCACATAGTAAATTAAGAATATGTAAACACTTAAAAATGCTCTTGGCCATATTCTCCAAGCGTCAACTGCTTTTGCTAAAAAGATAACTTTCTGCCATGGGTTCTTTTTATCATCATGTTCAAGTTCCCATATTTTTTGTTTGAGTTCATTGTTCTCAGTCACCATCTCCATGAATTTATTAAGATCAATCTCAACTTCATTTCTGGACATATCACCAGAGAATCTATCTCTATCTGCCATGTTCTTTACCTCTTATTGTCTTTGTTTCATCTTTCTTTCTTCTTCTTCAAGATGCTTCATTAATAATGTAACATAGACCTCTCTCTCCCATGGTATCATATTT
>Ga0255752_10003820_pt1 | contig 15499 bp, 39 predicted proteins | sample 011ome_25_FD_179952 | JGI IMG/M metagenome (GOLD analysis project Ga0255752, IMG submission 179952) | Coastal salt marsh microbial communities from the Groves Creek Marsh, Skidaway Island, Georgia - 011512CT metaG (version 2) | ecosystem: Environmental > Aquatic > Marine > Intertidal zone >...
TGTCAACCTCTTTTTTACCAAAAGATTGTTGTTTTTATGCAACATCCTCGGCTTCGTCGATCTCCTCAACCTCTTCGTCGATGACCTCCACTGCCATCAGGCGCATGGTCTTGTCACCATTAGTGATGCCAACGAAGTCCCCGAAGCTCTGGTATTCAGCAAGGAAGTTCAGAACCTCCTGCTTGTCTGCTTCAGTATAGTCGTCCGCAATCTCAATCTCTTGTGTGATAGTAGTCACCACTCGTGCAATCCTAGGCATCACTCATCTCCCATTTCAAAGTCATCATATTCTGCGAACTGCTCGCTTAGGTTCCACTCGTCGTCTAATCGCTTGAACAAGTCGCTCTGCTGGTCCTCTGGCAGTTTGGATTCTTCTTGTAGGCCTTCCATATACTCGTCGTCACCGTTGTCATACAAGCCAGCGAAGTCACAGCCCATCTCATAGTAGGATGCAGTGAGCGAACAATCCTCGTTGGCTTCTAGGAAGGTATTGTATGCTTCGACGGGTGGAGCCCATGCGCTGTCAAAGTAGCCGCTGATGGATGCAGTGCCGTCCTCATTGTCCGTATACTCGATACCTTCCATGTCAACGTCCCACTTGGTGCCCCACCGCGCCACACACCAATCATACCAGTTGGTGAAGCCATCATACTTCTCTGTCTGGAGCTCGTCGCCTGAACCTTTAGTAGTCTCCCGCAACGCTTCGGGCATAGGAACCATTGCGTTCAGCAGTCCGCCCTCTTCAGCCGTTGCGGCCTTCCACAGTGCGTTGATTGTCTTTGCTGGACCCGTGATGTCGATGTTGTTGTTGCACCAGTTTGGCATATTAAAAGTCCTCCATGAAGTTACAAGTTTCAAACGCATCATCGCCACCGTAGAGGTCTTGATACTCGGTGTAGGAGTCAGGTTGCCCATCATCCTCGTCTTCTTCTTCCTCGTCTTCCTGGAACCGCTCGCTCAGTTCGTTAGCGTCCAGCATATCTGCAACATCGTCTGTTGACATATAGCCCAATGCCATCTTCAGCATTTCCTCTGCTGATACCAAACCTTCTTCTACAAGTGCCAGTGCCGCATCACGTGAATTAAACATAGTTTGCCCTCTTTGTTTGTTTATGTGTTTATTATAGCAAAGGTCAACTCACTTGTCAACCTCTTTTTTACCAATTATGATAAAAAATCTGCCTTCAACCGTTGTAACATTGCCACAGCTTCTGTTCGTGCTTGGTCAACAGCTTCGTCTACCATATCTTCCAAGTAGCCACCAATGCCGTCGTTGATGTCGTCTTCTGGTGAGCAATCGCGAGCATAGCAGGAGCCAATTGTAGCCGAACCCATCTCTACTCCGTCATACATGGCCCGCACTCGAGCAATATAGTGAGTGTCCTGGTATGCTTCTAAGCGGCGCTCCATCTCCGCAAACTCTTCTTCAGTCTCATCAAAGCAATCGCGAACTGAACAGTCTTCATAGGTCCAGTCTACGATGATGTCGAACTGATCAACCTTGAATTCTTTTACAGTAGTGAAGTTTCTCATTTGAAGTGCCCTCTTCTTTGTTAACTTATATACAGTATAGCATCTATAGTCTGCTTGTCAACCTCTTATTCGCCTTGTGGCAAACAAACAACGGTCACGTCGAACTTGCGTCCCACATCTTCCTGAACCTTCATTGCCGCTAGCTCACAGCTCTTCTTGCCCTGGAAGTAGGCAGTCTCAACTCCTACAGGCTTCCCATCATGCGTAGCCAATATCATCAATAGTACGTAAGTGATCATCATGTTACATGCTCCAATAGGTTTCTGAACTGGGTGACATATAGAGTGGAGTGTTGATGCTCTCAGTATACTCCGCACCAGTCATCATGTTCTTACGTGTAACAGTGCGCTCGATGTGCTTGTGGTAGTATTCTACTTCTGCGATCGCATAGTTGAACTTGGGATGATCAGCATCTTCGATCATGCCCTTGCCTAGTCGTGTGATCCAGGCCTGTGCTGCACCGTGTGTCTTGTAGACCTTGTTGCGCAGTGTGACTGGAATCATCGTGCTTGCCTTGTGATATACAATATAACCCATTTGAAGTGTCCCTCTTCTTTGTTAACTTATATACAGTATAGCCTCAAACCCTCGCAGTGTCAACCGAAATCTAGCCAAAAAATAAATTAATATTTCTGCTGATTTTGGTAAAAAAGAGGTTGACATCTCCCCCAATAGAACTTATACTATAAGAACAGTAAGAGGGCGCACACAATAAAAAGAACGGCGCAGATGAGGATTCGAAGGGACTTGCCCGGGATGGACGTGGAGGGTGCGCGGACGGTCTTGAGTTGCTGAAATGCCACACCAAAAGTTATCCACAGCTTATCCACAACCCCACCAATTTAACATAATACACTTTATGCGCGGTCCCCTCAAAGTTATCCACAGGCCGCCTGCTAACCTCTTGATAGTATTGAGGAAAGTTATCCACAGCCCCTCTAAAACCATTTAACATAATATGCATTATGCGCACCTCAAAGTTATCCACAACCTCCTGTGTATAACTCCGTTCGAACACGCTAACCTCTTGATTCTATTGAGGTTCTCCCCACCACTGTAACCATATGATACAGAAAGACTTTTTCCACTAGGCCCCTCTAAAAGAACAAGTCCAAAAAACCCAATACTATCAATAGGTTACAAGGTGTTGTTCATGTATAGTATAGTGCAGAGCTAAGTGCTTGATTTTAAAGGACTTTTTATTATAGTATACAAATCAATAGGTTACAGTGTATAGCTTATAGTATACATCAACTATGCACTATAAGCTGTTGATTCATATAGTATAGTAGAGGGGTTGTATAGTGTATACAGTGTAGAGGTCTCTTATAGTATAGTAGAGGTCTCGCAGAGGGGCGGTCTAGAATCCTCTTTAGAATCAAGAGGTTATATCCAGGACTAGAACCGTGCTTGTAGGCTGGTTACAGTGGATTGCAATGGTGAATAAACGCTGGTTTTGAGTGGCCAAATGTGCAGATCAACAGCAGATTATTGCGGAAAACGGTGGATATACAGCATAAAATTTTCCTCTTGACCGTGGTGACGAGAGGCATAGTTCAAATACTTTTTCATATATCCCACCATACCCCACCACCCTCTCTTCTACTATACTATAAAGGTTCTCTACTATACTATAAGAGTTCTACTCTGTGTATAGCTCTACCTCTACTATACTATAAGAGTCAATCTAACCTGTGTGCGTGTATAGCCTAGAACCTAGCAGCGGGGCCTGTGTGTTAGCTAGATAGTCTAGATCACTACAGCGGGGCCTAATGCTTATTATAGTATACAGTATAGTATGGAGGATAAAACTCTTTTATCCCTACGAGTCAATACTAGTGTTAGTTATAGTATCGTTGTCTTAGCAGTAGGAGATAGGTTGCAGCTCGTAGATATTCAACTCTCTCATGTATATTTCTGCATCGTTCTTGTATACTAGGAATTCGTTGCTGTTCTCTTTGTGCAAGTGCCCGTGCGAGTTCGGGTGCAGGTTTACGAGGAATGATTGACTTTTTAGGCTTGATCATTCTCGAGTTTACAGCGGGGCCTTTGGTCTAGTGTGTCTAGAATTTTTCGCAGGACGCTTCGCGCTTGTTGGCTTAGGGGTGATGTTCTCCGCATCTAGGTAGTAGAGATATTGATGTATGCGCTCACGTTCTTCTGTGCTGAGGTTACGGTCTTTGAGTTTGGCGTGTGCTTGTTCGCGGGTCATACGTGTCCAACCCAGTGTGAGCAATCATCGTGAGGATCATCTGTGTGATGTTGATCATAATATTCATTTGAATGTGTCATTGAATATTTAATGACTCCTAGGGGGATTTAAAACTGGTGTTTTAATTATAGCTTTACGATCTCTATTGTAGCCCATGTGAACAAGGCAATACACACCAGTGCCGTTAGACTTCTAATTTTAGCACTTCTGCGTTCTCTACGCAGGAGAACAGAATATGCTCTACGCCATGTCGCGAACGTGTGATCTACATCTGAGTGACAGGCACGACAAAGGCGTGCATCCAATCGAATGTTGCTCTTGCACTCAGGGCATTCAACGTATACGTGGTCGTCAATGGTCTTGGTCCATGTGTGCGTGGGTGGATAGTCTTTAAATTCTTCAGTCATTGTCTACTACGGTTAAGTTGGGTTTGCCTTTGATTGGAATCACTTGTCCTGTGTCAGTGACTTCGCTGGCAGTGATGTTGAATCGTTCTGCCACCTCTGCCAACACCAATTGCATGCTGTCAGCCATCTCACCGTCATATTGAATCTCTACTGTTCGTTGTGCCATGTTCAGCACTTCTTCTAGTAGACTTGTGGTAATCTCATCTATCTCATATTTCAAAACGTAGGTTCCTTGCGTCCTAGGTGATCCACTAGTGGAATCTCTACAGGTCCTGTGCCCAACGTGGGCTCAATGCGCCACGATAGATCTTCAATGTCTAGCTTGCGTAGGCTCATCAAGTAACCAATTGCACAGCCTACAAATATGGGTCCTAGAAACAAAATTGCAAATAGATTAGTGTCGTTCCACATAGTTTATTCCTCATCTTCTTCAGTGTCGGGCATGATACCGCCCTTGGGTTTATAGATAATTTCTTCTTCACCGTTGTCGTCTGTGTGAATAGTTTCTTCTACTTCAAAGCGATTGATTGCAAAGCGCAGAGCAATTTCATCTGCAATCGCAGCCAATGCATCTCCTGTAACAGGATCAATCTGTGCGTCACTGAGTGTGATCATACAGTTGAGCGCTGTCATCAACAGTTCTTCTGTAGCATCGTCTACAATGTAAACTGGGCTAGCCTTTTCTTCTTCGTTTTCGTTTAGATCGTCATTGTCGTCGTTCATCTTGGTTTCCAAATTATAGTGATGGTCACATTCATTGTGACTGGGTATTTACTTTTTTATTGAGTAACCAATAGCAGAACTGTGAGCACCATAATGCCAACAGCAATGCCTACAGCCACTTTGAATATGCCGTTAATGATCTTTTCGATTGGCTTCATGTTATTCTCCAAAATCTTCTTTGCGGAAGTTGGGTTTAGATTCTATTATCTTGCGCTTCTTGTTGGGCACTGTCTTGGGCGCATAAGGACCGTCACGATCTAACATCGCCTTGGCAACGAAGTTTCGTTGCTTAGGTGCTTGTGGTCTGCGTATTTTCTTAGACATATCATACTCCGGTATATGCCACATTCTGTTTGATGTTCCACTTCTCCAACACTGGCAAGCCAAACTCGTCCTCGTCAACGCAGACATATGCCACAGTCTTCTTGACGTTCGCATAGCGGTAGCCTTGATCGTTAACTAATCCGCCTACCCAAACCTTGTGCGTGAAGTCTTTGCAGAAGTCAAAGTCGTCATCGTTGAGGCTATACTCGAAATAGTTTCCTACTTCACGCTCTACGAAACGACCTACGGGTGCCTTAGTGTGTGTCCAAAATGCCATGTGCTGTCTCCTGTGTGCCTAACTGTTATATATAGTATAGCCTCACAGGCTTATGATGTCAACCTATTTCTTACCAAAACGTCCAAAATAATCTTGTATGTCTAGGTCAATAGTGTTGACTTCATCAAGGCAATCCAAAAGCATCAACTCCATCATTAGCTCTGCTTCTTTGCGAAACTCCTGTGGCATAAGAGCCACAAGTGGAGCTGGATCATTACAGGCCCAGAGCATGTCGCAAAGTACCTTTTGGCGATGGGTAAGTCCTGTGATCATTACAAGGGATCCGTCCATTCGATAACATCAATGTCCCAGATGTTGTCAAAGGAAACTACGAACTCTTTTGAGCTCTTTTGGTCTTGCAGTTTCACTAGGCGCTGTTCAGTGTCTCGTTGCATAAGAACGCCAAGGCCTTCATACATGCCAACACCCTTTACAGGAACATCGCTGAGGTTAGGCGCAGGACGCCCTAGTGTGTCTAACATAGTCTCTACACGAAACTTACAGGCATAGCTCTCGCCTGGGGTGATATCTTCAATTGCAATCATTTCAATGCCTCTCGTACCGTTTGCTCTAGCGTAGGGTCAGTCTTTTCTTTGATCCAGGCCGCTCCGTTGTTGACCCCAGCTTTCATACGTGCGCCAGCGTCTTCTAGGGTTGCAGGTGTGATTACACCATAACCCACTAATGCCACAACCACTGCGGCTCCTAGTAACATTTTGAACATCTTTACTCCTTGGAGTTGTTTACTAATGATTTAAGTATAGCATCGGCCACAGGGTGCGTCAATCCCGATTCTACCAAACGATCAATAGCTTCAATTACAGCCATTTCGTTACTGGTACTTGGGCTTGTGGTAGGCCCATAATTGAAATTGGCAGCTGGATAAGATTGTGACCAGCTGATATTATAACTATTAAAAGGAATATTGGGGAACTCGTCCATCTACTGCCTCTTCTACTCGTTTAAGAATCGCTTCGCTGTGTTTACATTTACCGCGAAAGGTGAAGCCTGAACATTCGCAAGTGAACCCTCGCTCATGCAATTCGACAGCGTAAGAGGTACCCTTCTTAGAGCCCTCTACTGTCCATACCAAGCCTTCAAAGATCGAACCCTTGGGCTTGAACAAGGTAGGCTTAAGGTATCGTTGCGTGAACTTAGGCACCGTCGTCCATCTCCATATAGTCGCGCTCATTTTCGATGCTTTGGTCAACTTCGTGCCAAACACTGGCATTGGTAGCACCATACTTGCGAATGAACTCTGACAAAGTCATGTCGTATGCATCTTCCTGCATTTCGAAAACCCATTGTCCCATCTTACTCATAGCTAATCACTCCTTGTTTACGTTTAACATCTTTAAATAAGTTGACCACTCGAGCATTGTAACGACTTTCATCCATTGTGATAGTGTCAAATACAGTGCCCCAGTAGTTGCGAGCCCATTCGCTCAAGTCGTTGCGTTGAAGAAGGGCAAGGACTCGTGCCTTGCGCTCCAACTGTTTCATCTCGTTGAACGGACCCATCTTATGCTACCTGCTTCAAAACACTTGCAGTAACCTTCCACAAGCCCTGTGTGCGGTTGCAACGGACTTGAACTGTTTTGGTATTGATCTTAGTTACAGTGCCTGTGATAATGCCGCGTGTCTTAGCGTCAAAGGATACTGTGTCGCCTACCATCAGCGAACGTGTTGCAGTTCGTGCATTGTAGGTGCGCTGAAGTTTGATTGCTTCGACTACTTGGTTGATTTCATCAGCGTTCATGTTGCGGATTGCTGTGATTGCGATTTGGACGTTGTTCATATCATTTGCCTTTGCTGTTTGCCTAACTGTTATATACAGTATAAGGTCAACACCCGGAGATGTCAACCTTTATCTTACCAAAATCAATCTTCTTCGCCTAGTTCTTCAGCACCAAACTGTGCCAAAGGCAAGTCGTCGAGTTCGTCTTCCTCTTCTTCGTACTTCTTAATCTTAGCCACGTCCATTGCGCTGAATTTAATCGTTGCGCCAGACTTATACAGTTCATTCTCCATACGGAAAATCTTTTCAAGACTGCCCGGACCGTCCCACAATTCGTTCAACAGAGCATTAATCTCGTCGAGCTTAATTCGTTTGAGCCGCATTACACCAAAGTGTCGTTGCAGGAAACCATTAAAGACACTGGGGATCAAATTGTGATCTGAAATAGCCCACGTTCCGCGAAAACCGTTTACTGAAAAAGGATTATCAATATCTTTTGCGTAGAACGCAATTTTAGTTTCAATTGATTGATCCATATCTAATAAAAAACTCATTACTTACTCCTGGTTAATTAAATTACTCGTCAAATTTATGGATTTGAACTTCGCCATCTTTGTTTTTAGATGTTTTGATAATGCCTTGGGCAATAAGACTGTCAATAGTCAGTTCAGCCGCGCTTATTACACCGCGCTTATATCCCCAACTGTATCCAATAGCAGTGCCTAAGACGTACATTCCAAAAAACCAAAGGGTGATACTATCCATTTCTGTGTTCCTTAAACATCTTTTTCAAAAGCCAACGATGCTTCCTAAAATAATATGCATCGTTGTATGCAGTCAATGGCTGGCCTGTCCACGTAAGAATCTCGTCCTTGTGTTCGAACCACTTCTCTCGGCAAAATAACTTGAAAGAACTTTGATTACTCATAAGCAACCTCTTCCATTTGAGCTTCAAACTTATCAATGACTCTTTCATACTTTTGAATCTTAGATTCAAAATCATAATTACGAAGATCACCTGTATTATACAACGCCTGCATTTCTTTAAGTTCGTCGATAAAATCGAAAATGTCGTTCATGCCTTACTCCGTTTGCCTAACTGTTACATGTATTATAGCCTCAACGAGAGGCACAGTCAACTCTCTATTTTACCAAATCTGGGGTGTATGACTTGAAGTAGCGAATTGGGCTACGGTCACGACAGGCACCGTCCTTTACTGCTACTTCGATGCCCTTTGCTCGCATGGCTTCGATAAACTTACCAGCATCACAATCTTCTTCTAAGTAGGCAGTCTTGCCTTTAACATACGAGTAAGACGAAATGTCAGTTTCGATACCCAGCATTTTGATTTCGCTGAGTTTGACTGCGAGCCAAGCGTGACCTGGGTCCGAATGCATCACTTTAGATATAACTGCCATTTTATTTTTCCTTGGTTTTGTCTGTAGTTTCAGGGGCTTTCTTTTTACGTCCCCACCCGTGTGTATATCCAATTGCACCTTCTTCACTACGTTCTCCGTAGGGCAATTGAGTGATTTTATTTCCTTTTGCCAACCATTCGTCAATAACGGATTGCGGTGTAGGTTCAGGTCGTGCCATGTAGTTTTTCCTTTGTGTTTGTCTAACTTATATACAGTATATTCTCACATGAATATTCTGTCAACCTTTATCTTACCAAAATATGAAAGGCGTCTAACGACACGATGTTATTCGCACTGGTCCCAATTCTCGCGATTAGATTCTTCCCAGCACCGTCTACCTTCCTCGGCCACCTGCAAGGAATAGCCTGGCTCGAACGGATAGATTTTTAACTCTTCGCCCTTAACTCTATTCCAATGACTTGGGCTCTGCGCACAAGCAGACAGTAGAACAACAGATGTTAATAATAGAAATTTCATAGCAATATAGATCCTAAGTAAAAGCCTAAACAAAATACAATACCATAGGGCGTAGCTTTGAGATATCCTTCTCTAAAGCCTTGCCAAAATGCCTTTTTCATGTGCTCTATCCTTAGATGATTGCCTAACTTCCTACTAGTATATTATCTGCCTCTTTGAATGTCAATGCGTTTTGGAGAAATAAATACAAATGAAGGCAGCAATGCCTTCCAAATCTAAGGAGAACTCCCATGACACTAAGAAACATCAGCCTTAACTTAGAACTAGGCCAGACAATACTTGTTGGACAAAATGATCAGCCGGCAACTATCACAAAGATAGAGTTTCACGAGAAGACAGGGGAGATTAATATTAATACCACACGAGGTCCACGCAAAGTTCTCACATTCAAATTATGTGATGAGGCTAATAGCGGGGCCTACGACAATGCAGCAGACAAATATCGATAGATACCAGCACGCTCATGCTAAATACTTGCATGAGAATAGATGAAGTATTACAGTCTGAAGACGACCTAGATGAATGGCAAGCCTCGAAAGAGCTTTGCCGTAGTTCGCGCCCTAATTCAAGTTTAGGCGCTAGTGCTCTTGCGTCATGCAAAAGTCAGGGACTAAGAACACGCAGCGGCAAGAAGTCACACAAGGTTGGCAAGAAGCGCATTACTGTAGGCGGTAAGAAGATCAAAGGTAAAAGTCACGGAGGTCCGTTACCGGATTATAGCTAATGAGATTTAATGAATTTAAAATAGTAGAAGCTAAACTACGAGAAGCAAATGAAGTTTATGTTATTGGTGACAGTCATGCAGTTGCAATGGGAGGGTCTAATAACCTAGCAGCCAACGGAGCAAGACTTAGTGCTATTGCTCGTCAAGCACAAAGAGTTCCAGAAGGTGCTACAGTTTATATGACAGGCGGTCATAACGATGTAACAGCAGGTACTAGCCCTCAACAGATTGCTAGCCAAGTACAAAGCATTATCAGTTCACTAGACGGCAAAGGTTGCACAGTTAATTACATACTGTTCCCAGAAGGTACAGACAATAACAATCAAGAGAACATGGCTCCTACTAGAGAAGCAATCAGCAGTGCAGTAACAGTCGCACAAGACCTAGATGGTTGTTCAATGCAACCTGATGGTATTCATTGTTCACTAGGTTCATACAGAGGTATTGTAAGAGCACCGACACAGGAACGCACAGCAGGACCAGATAGTTTTAGTAATGCTAAACCTGAAGAACTAGATAGTATTAGTAGTGCTGAGCCTGAAGAACTAGATAGTATTAGTAATGCTGAACCGACTACGCTTACATCAGGACCTCCATATCCTAGAGAAGAAATGGATGCTGTTAAAGCAATGCAAAAGGATCTTGAAGAACTAGGATACACTGTTGGTTCAACTGGCGTTGATGGCAAATACGGTCCAAGGACTACTCGTGCAGTACGTGCATTTAAGAAAGATTATAACCTACAGGGCGATGGAAGAACTTTTGACGCAGCAGCAAAAGACATAATTGCTAAAATAAAAAGCGGATCGATCACAAGAGTAGAACCTACACAAATACAACTAGGTAGTGACGGATTAGAATACCCAATTAGTAATAACGAAATTGAATCTATTATTACTAGAGAAGCAGAAGCAAGAGGCATTGTTCCTAGTGTTGCAATAGCCGTTTATAGAGCAGAAGGTAGAAGTTCCTACCAATCAACCGTTCCTAGATCAGGCAAAGGCAGTCTCAATGGCCGTGAAGCTAGCTTTGGCCCATATCAATTGTATATAGGCGGCGGCCTAGGTAACGATTATCAAGATCGTACAGGTAGAGATCTTATATCAGATAACACTCCTGACGGTATCACAAATCAAATTAGATTTGCATTAGATGCAGCAGTGTCTCAAGGATGGACTCCGTGGTATGGCGCAAAGAATGTTGGAATTAGCCGCTGGGAAGGCTTGCAAGGCGCTCGTCGGGCAAGAAACTGGAGTTAACAAATGAGTAGGGTTGGTAAACTTTTAATTGCTAATCCAAACTTTCCTAGTGAGTCTCCATTCGCTAAATCAGTGATATACGTTTATCAAGATGATCCTGCTGCCGGCACCATTGGCCTTATTCTTAATAAGCCTTCAGAATCTGTTTCTAGATTCTGTGATATAAATGGCGTAATGTTTCCAGACACAGAACCTAGAATACATATTGGCGGCCCTGTAAATCCATCAGCAATAATATTATTACACACTGATGATTGGTTGAGTACTAATTCAGCCAGTATCGGTAATGGTTTACGAATCAGTAGTGATAACTTTATGTTTATGAAAATATCAACAGGCAATGAACCTATTTACTGGAGAGCATTTCTTGGTATTAGTGCTTGGCGCCCGGGACAACTTGATACTGAATTAGAAGGCGAGTTTCCGTATGTAAAAAACATGTGGCTAATTGCTGATGCTAATGATGATGTAATATTTAATTATGATGGTGAAGACCAATGGGTCCGCGCTGTTGATCTTTGTAGCCAACAAACAATCAATCATTTCTTCTAAATAGTTAAATACTTACATAACTAGGAGACCGTTATGTTTAAGTTAATTACAGGTCTAGTATTATCACTATTTGGCACAAGTGTAGCACTAGCAGAAGAGTCAGATAGGGTAAATCTTTACACAGTAAGTACCTGTGCAAAGATGGATCAAGCAAGCAAGTCATTACGAGAAAATTATGGTGAGAAGCCGTTTGCGTTAGGCACTGCATTTGCTGAAGTTCCAGAACATGGTACAATTGAAGGCGTACTGATTATCACAGTTAATCCTGACACTAGGACTTACACTATCAATATGGTATTTGACGAAGACGATATGGTGTGTATGATTCTTAGCGGCGATACCTTTATGCCAGCAATTGACGAACCAAAAATTAATCTTTAACAGTTGACACACTCAATAAACGAGTGTAATATAAGATTGTGTGTTCGCTCGAATTCACATGAATAAATATTTTTATCTAATAAAGTAGAGTTTCAAAATGGCCGATGTATTGGTTCTTAACGCAGATGGATTACCAGTAAGCTACTTGCCGCTGAGTACAGTTCAGTGGAAAGAAGCTGTCACCTACCTATGGCTAGACAAAGTTACAGTTCTAGATTGGTACGATGATTGGGTTGTGCGTAGTTCAAGTTGGGAAACTCGTGTGCCTGCGGTCATTATGCTTAAAGACATGATGAAGCGTAAAAAGACGCCACGATTCTCTAAGACCAATGTGTTTCTGCGTGACTTACATCACTGTCAATACTGTAACACTCTATTTCCTAAAGGTGTATTAACACTTGACCACGTGTTGCCTATCAGTCATGGCGGTAAAACTTGCTGGGAAAATATTGTTACTGCATGTAGTCCTTGTAATGCCAAGAAGGGTAACGACAAACGTATCAGACCTAAGGTTGCTCCTTACCAGCCTGACTACTATGAACTAGTTAACAAAAGAAAACAGCTCGAGTTCGATATACGACACCCGAGCTGGGAAGTGTGGTTAAAGTAATTATTTGAGCCAAGCAATACGTTTGCCTGCATCTTTACGTGCTTGATGTATTGCTTCGCTTCCCGGATAACGCCAAGCCCATATAGCAACTAAGGCCATAAAGCCACCGCTCCATAATACAGCTTTAGGATTACCAGTAGTAAACCAAAGTACCAAGACGCTTGAAGCCATTGTTACAAGCATAAAGTATTTGAACTTGGTAGGAAAGATACGCTTTTCTGACCACCCTCTAAGGAATGGACCAAACAACTTGTGATTCATAATCCAGTTGTGCATACGGTCGCTTGACTTTGCAAAACAATACGCTGCACCAACAGCAGGAGTACTCCAAGGTAGCCCAGGTAGATAAACTCCTACAAATGCAACTCCTAATAAGATACAGCCTAAGCTAAACCATAATGTTTTTTTAATTGACATTTTTAAATACTTTCTCCAGCGCCTCAACAAGGTCACTGATCATCGCATCAGTGTGAAACGGTGTAGGAGCGATGCGTAATCTTTCTTCACCGTGAGCAACTGTAGGGTGATTGATTGCTTGAATGTATATACCATATTCATTTAACAACTCATCACTCATACGTTTAGTACGTTCAGCATTGCGTACCATAACAGGAACAATGTGTGTACATGCATTAGCATGTGTTTCGATTCCTGCTCGATTGAGTTTGTGTTTAAGTTTCTTAACCTGTAGTTGCTGTTGCTCTCGCAACTCAGGATGATCCTTAAGATACTTAATGGACGCAAGGGCCCCAGAACAGATAACTGGCGACATGGATGTAGTAAAAATAAATCCACTAGCTACTGACCGGATCGCGTCTATGACCGTCCCATCCCCGGCAATGTAGCCCCCTTGCACTCCAAAAGCCTTGCCCAAGGTGCCGTTAATGATGTCCACTCTATCCTGTATACCTAGCATTTCTAGATACCCTGCGCCCGTACTCCCGTAGAGGCCTACAGCATGAACTTCATCAATATACGTTATTGCACCATACTTGTCGGCAAGATCGCAGACACTGAGAATAGGCGAAACATCTCCGTCCATGCTATACACGGATTCGAACACTATGCAGGGCACAAGGTTCTGGGAGGCAGCTAGCTTCAACTTCTCTTCTAAGTCGCTCATATCATTATGCGTCCAAATCATCTTGGGGGCATTACTGTGCAGTATACCTTGAATTAACGAGGCATGATTCTTGCTATCACTAAGAAACACAATATTGGGAATGATCTTGCTTAGAGCAATGAGTGTCCACTCATTAGCGACATAAGCACTAGAGAACAGCAAAGCAGCAGGCTTGGCATGCAACTTGGCTAACTCTAGCTCTAGCGCCACATGATAGTGTGACGTACCGCTAATATTGCGAGTACCGCCTGACCCACTTCCTGTCTGGTCAAGAGCAGTATGCATCGCATCGATGACAACCTTATGTTGCCCCATTCCTAAGTAGTCATTCGAACACCAGTTTACAATATTCTTAATATTGTAGGGTCCATACCAAATTGATTTAGGAAAGTCTCCACGCTCACGAACAATGTCGTTAAACACGCGGTACCGTCCCTGCTGTTTGAGGTCATTTATTACTTGTTTGAATGGGTCTAGGTTTATCATCAGTACTATTTACTCGGTCTTCGATTGTGTGATCGATATATGTGAATATACCGTAAACGGTAATTACATTAAAGATCCCCATCTGCTGCAATTCTTGTTGAACAGCATGATAGTCTTCAATCCATTGTCGTAAAAACTTTATCATATGCTATTTAACGATAAATAGAGTAACGGAGATTCAATATGATAGATGTAATTAAACTAGACGTCCCTTTATTCATTAGACTAATGGAGTTGGCTCGCGAAGACATTAAGAACGATATGGACATTCACGACATTGCAGAAATTATTACAAAGATCAGTCAAGAGCGTTTGGTTACTATGGCAGACTATGATAGCATTGTAGGTTTTATGAAGCATCAAGGTAATGACGACGAACTAAATGATATTAAAAGATTGGGTGGTATAGAATAATGAGAGCAACAGATATAGTTAGACAAGTATTAGACTTGTTAGATGAAATAGAAGGCCCGCATGATATTGAAATAGATACTGCACCAACTGCAACTTGCGGTACAGAACAAGGCGAGCCAATTGCTGGACGTTTCAAGCAGATATTCGCAATGTTAGACAATCCAGCAGAAGGTGAATACGCTAACACTCCAAACGAAATAGTTGCTCCTATGAGTGCAGTTACTACTGATGCAGGCGGCGGATTAAATGGTCCTAAAGATCCTGCAGACATTAGAGTAAAAGATCCAAGAGGGTTTGAATAATGGCAGCAAATAATATATCAACACTAGCAACTAAACGTGCAAGACAAGAAGCAAAACTTGCTCTAGCTGAAGCAGATAGAATTGCTCGTAATGTGGTAGAGTCAGGACGTTATGCAGATGTTACTGCTGATCTAACACAACTGCCTACATTATACAATCCGACAGGAAACGATGTTAATGGTGACGATCCTTTAATTGATAACCCTAACACAGGCGGACTAAAAGTCGGCAGACCGTGGGCTCCGTAATATGCCAAATTTAAATCCCAACAGCACTAACTACAGACATAGCTTTGAGCCAAACACAAATGATTTGACTCAGGCCATGGCCTATGACCCCTATGGTGCTCCAGTATTACGCATAGACGACACAACCAAACAGCACACGTCAAAGAACCGTGTCAAGGTTAGTGGGCACGACATCACAGACTTTTCAACCTACACATTCTCAAAGAACCTATTAAACTGGGATGAACAAGTTATCGGAACAGGCAGTGTGACTCACGTTCCTGAATATGGTATGGTCAAGTTTGAAGTAG
>Ga0255752_10003823_pt1 | contig 15498 bp, 25 predicted proteins | sample 011ome_25_FD_179952 | JGI IMG/M metagenome (GOLD analysis project Ga0255752, IMG submission 179952) | Coastal salt marsh microbial communities from the Groves Creek Marsh, Skidaway Island, Georgia - 011512CT metaG (version 2) | ecosystem: Environmental > Aquatic > Marine > Intertidal zone >...
TTGAACCGATCAGCGCCAACAGTGCTCGTCTGCGTTGGAATCAGACTGTTGATCTTGACGTAAAGGTGAACGGTCTTGTTCACATCAAGCACAGTAGCTTGACTGACGGGACAGCGACTTGGCCTAATTCAGTTGACCTAATCCCTGCCGTTGCTGGCAACTCGACTGAAGCCATTGTTCCGCTAGTCGCTGGTGAGATATTCGCCAAGTTTGAGGACGACTTAGGCAACAAGAGTACGAACGCAACCAGCGTAATCATGCAGTTCCCGGACACCTTGGGACGGCTTGCAGTTCAAACCCGCAGGGAAGATCAAGATACACCGCCTTATCAGGGCACAAAGACTGACTGCTTCTACAGCGACGACCTTGATGCGCTGGTGATTGACGGTGACGAGGATGTTGATGATGTGACAGACGTTGACGAAGTCACTTCTTTTGACTTCTTGGGCGACGTTCTTAGCTCTGCCGAGTATCAATTCAACAATACGCTTGATCTTGGCGCACGTTTCTCACTCGACATCACAAGGCGCTTTGTCACCAGGGCTTTCTTCCCCAACGACACCATTGATGCCCGCACAGCAAATGTTGATGATTGGAACGATTTCGATGGCACAGAAGCTGACGCAGTCAATGCCAAGCTGTATTTCAGAAGCACCAACGATGATCCGTCAGGCTCGCCGACTTACGGCGCATGGCAGGAGTTCATTTCTGGAACGTTTGAGGCCAGGGCGTTCCAGTTCAAAGCAGAGCTGAACAGCTCTGATATTGCGCAGAACATATTGATTGATGAGCTGGGCTACGAAGCGACGTTCCAGCGTCGGCAAGAAAACAGCAACGGCACTATCGCCTCAGGCACCAGCACCAAGAGCGTGACATTCGACAAAGCGTTTTTCGTGGGCACAGCATCGCTTGGTGGATCGAACGCTTACCTGCCTAGTGTTGCGATAACGGTTCAGAACCTCGGCAACGGTGAGCGGCTAAACGTCAGCAATGTGAGTGCTACTGGCTTTGACGTGGACATCTTGAACAGCAGTGACGCCAACGTTGACAGGAACTTCACCTATGCGGCTGTGGGCTATGGCAAGGCGGTTTAACATACAAGCAATGTTGTCCAAAACGGGCTGAGGCATGGCTACTCACGATTATGTGATTGCTAATGGAACGGGGGCTGCGGTCCGTTCTGACTTAAATAACGCCCTTGCTGCAATCGTCAGCAACAACAGCGGCAGTTCTGAGCCAGCAACAACTTACGCATATCAATGGTGGGCAGATACGACTGCCAACGTCCTGAAGATCAGGAACAGCGCCAACAACGCATGGATCACGCTGCGTGAGCTTGACGGCACGATGCTGATTGAGGACGGTGGTGCCACAGCGCCTGGCCTCAGCTTTGCATCAGACACTAACACTGGCTTTTTCAGCGGCGGTGCTGACAAGATTGGTTTTGCTACTGGCGGTGCAGAGCGCCTTGAGATTGGCAGCTCTGAGGTTGTATTTAACGACCCCAGCAATGATGTTGACTTCCGCGTGGAGTCAAACGGCGTGAGTCACATGCTGTTTGTCGATGGAGGCACTAATCGCGTTGGCATTGGCGCTTCAGCCCCTGGGGTAACACTTGATATAAGTGCAATAAGTGCGGCAACTCGCATCACATCCTCAACCGGAACTAACCCTGCTTACCTTCAGTTTGTAAATACCGCAGGCAATGCTTATGTAGGTCTTGAAAGTTCATCGGGCGGTGGAGCAGCTGTTGGCAATGCGGCTTATGCGTTGCATTTATCGCATCAAGGTGAATATCCAATTAACTTTTCAACCAATAATGCTTTAAGGGCGACTGTCGACAGCGCGGGGCGGTTTTTGGTTGGGACGTCAAGTGCTACGCATGGCGCTTCGGCAACTGCCGAGATCGCAGGTACAAACACTGATTACATTTTCTCGCTTACCAATGACACCGCCAGTGATACTGATGGTCATCGGTTTAGCTACTTGGCGTTCACCGGCACGCAAAGTGGTGGCGAACAAAGCATTCTTGCTTCAGTAAATGGCGCTCATGACGGCAGCGCTGATGACACAAAAGGAATGCTTGTTTTTAGAACCAATAGTGGTTCTGAAGGTGGGACGATTCCAACCGAGCGGATGCGTATTGACAGCTCTGGGCGGTTGTTGGTTGGGACGACTAGCGCAGCTTCAACCTCATCGGGCAATATCTTACAGAGTGTCCACTCCAGTGGATCGTCTTTAATTCTTGGCAGAAATGATACAAGTGTCGGCGATGGTGAATTCATTGGCGGTGTACGTTTCTTTGCAAACGATCCGTCTGGGTATAACGAAGTAGCAGCAATCTTATGTGAATCAGAAGGTTCGCATAACTCTAATGATTACCCGACAAGACTTGAGTTTTTTACCACAGCGGACAACGCAGGCAGCAAGACCGAGCGGATGCGGATTTCAAACAAGGGTGACATGTTTACTATAAATGGTGACAATGGAATAGTATCTAGATCAACTCTTTCTGCTGGAACTAGCAATACTGTCTTTCTTGGTCAACACAGTGCAACTAGCATTACTTCTGGCACAAACTCCTTTAAGGTCTTTACGAATGGAAATGTTCAAAATACCAACAACTCCTACGGCGCACTTTCTGACGTCAAGCTGAAAGAAAACATTGTAGATGCTTCTTCCCAGTGGGACGACATCAAAGACATTCGCGTTCGTAACTACAACTTTATTGAAGGCCAAACACACACCCAGATTGGTGTTGTCGCTCAAGAGGTTGAGACTGTATCTCCTGGCCTTGTCTTTGACACACCTGATCGTGATGACGAAGGCGTAGACCTCGGAACAGTTACTAAGTCGGTTAATTACTCCGTGCTTTACATGAAGGCCGTTAAAGCTCTTCAAGAGGCGATGGATCGCATCGAAACCCTAGAAGCCAAAGTTGCCGCCCTTGAGGCTGGCTAAGTAAACTTCCTCTGACTTCACATCGTCATGGCTAACAGCTACGTCTGGAAAATCGCTGACCTCAACAGAGACCTCAGCGACGGTTTTGCTCACACGGCTCATTGGGTCGTGACCGCAATCAGCGATCAGGTTGACTCTGAGGGTAACGCCTACAACTCAGGTGCTTATGGCAGCGTTGGTCTTGATCGTCCTGACACCTTGGCCGATTTTGAGGATCTGACTGAAGCTGACATCGTGGCAGCAGTGCAGGCCAAGCTTGGTGGCGCTGAAAAGGTCACTGAGATTCAGGATCAGCTTGCTGCACGCATCACTGAGCAGATCAACCCGACTCAGGCATCTGGCAAGCCCTCTGGCTGGTGATCTAATGCAACGCCCTGATCCGATGATCGCCTCCAAGCCTGGTGCGGAGGACGTACAAGCTATGGCGGCAAGAACGCTGTGGATGGAAGAGCTGTTCTTCCTTGATGGCCGCGACATGATTAGCCATCCTCAGCACGGTCTGTTCACTGGCTTGGCTCTGAAGTATCAGAACCTGGATTCAACTGACGGCTACTGATGGCCAAGTCACTTAGCGGGCAAAACTTTGTCCCTAGCAAGCCAAAAAAGACTCGTCAAGGGGATGGATCACATTCAAAACCGTCCCATGGACGAAAGAAGTATCGTGGCCAGGGAAAACGCTAATTCTCTTCCAAATGATCAAGCGTCTTGTTTTTGGTGCCATCGCTGGTGCTCTTGCCTTGGCCCCCCTGTCTGCACGCGCAGATTGGTACGTCAATCCTGAGCTGAATGTTGGTGTTGGCTTGGATTCTGGCGTTGGCTCTGGAATCCTTGAGGGCCACATCGGCTATGACTTTGACAACGGCGCCTACATCCAGGCTGGCCCTGCTGTCGTGTTTCCTGACGCTGGCGAAAAGGAAGTTGAGTTCACCGGCAAGGCTGGCATCAGCGGCGGCCCTCTTTACGGTGAGGTTTCGTTTGGCACTGGTGATGAGCTTGGCCTTGGCTTCAAGACTGGCGCTAAGTTCTCTTTCTGAGTTACCTTCTGGTTGGAACCTCACACGTTTCGTGGCCCCTTTGTAGGGGCCTTTTTCATATGCAAAAGGTCTGCAACTTGCTGGGTGTTCTTGGCTTCACCATTTCAACGACCCTGGCTGTAATGGGCGTACTGGCTTACCTGCGTGTCCCATCAATGGTTGAAAACTACGCCAGCAAGCTGAAGCTTGAGCTGACAAAAACGATTCTTGACAAGGTGCCTGTTCCTGAGATGCCTGAGATGCCAAAGCTGCCAACGGAGACCGGCCCTGCAATCACGTCACCATTTTAGTTTCGGCAGTTGGGTCCTCGTCATAGGCTTCAGGCCCGAAACCTTCAGCCTTGATTTTTGCCATATCAAGTTCTGGCGCGGGTGTTTCAGCTTCCTGCTCAAACGACGCAAGCCATTGCCGCAGTGAATCACCAGTTGGCGTTCCTTTGGGCCATTTGACCCATTTCAAGATTGCCTTTGGCTCAGTAAATGGCCTGGCAGTTTTGCCTGACATGACGGTGTAAACGACAGGCGGACCTTCACGCCTGCGATTACGTTCAATCCACAGCTGGCCAGCAGTAAACCGCTCTGCCTTCATGGAAATCCGTGAAATCGTTGTGCCTGAGATTAACTCGGCTGTTGACCTGCCACAGGTTGCAATACCTCAAGCGCCACCAATAACCCTAGATATAGGTGTGCCTGTGATTGAGTTGCCGCACTTCAACCCCATGGACATGGAGCCTGAGGTTGAACCGCAGCCTGTAAAGCCTGCTAGGCCAAAGCCTGCGGATCCGCCACCAGCTGCAAAGCCACCGCCGGTCAAGCTCCCCACAAAAGAACCACCAGCAGCAACAGCACCAGCGCCAACAGAACAACCACCTGTCGAATCAAAACCACTGACTCAACGCATTGTTGAGGCGATCCCAACCATTCCGCAAGCGGTCAACACTGCAGGGACATCAGCGATTGCTGTGTCAGCAGCCTTGGCAACCCCAATCCTGCTCAAGGCAATCAGGCCGGCGATAAAGAAGTTGGCGAAGAAACTTCAGCAGGCAATCGGCAAAAAACCGAAACCAGAAAGCGTCAGGGAGCGGAGGAAGTTCCAGAGGTCTTTACGGAAATAGAATGGGTGTGAGGAAGAGGTTGGTGTGCCCGGACATCACGGCACACCTTTTCATAAGGGCTGCCCTTGGCAAAGCGGATGCCCTTCATCATCAGCTCCCCACAGTGCTTGAGCCTGCTGATCTCGAAGTCAAGCCGTTTATTGGCCAGCAACTGTTGCTGAAGTGCCAGCTGCGTGTCTACTGCCTCTTTGCACCTGCGCTGCAGGCCCTGGTCCAGCGGGATAGTTGCCTGGATGGATAGGCCCAAGTTCCAGTTGTGGTTGTCCTTCTGTCCTGTTCGGGTGTCCTTGTAGAACAGCACATCACCTGGGTTGTCCAGCCTGCCGTCATCATCCAAATCACTCAGGTCATAAACCGGGTCTGGGTAGCTGTATTCGTAAGGCAGGCCCCATGACTTGGTTCTGTTGAGGTATGGCGTCACTGTCAGCGTCGGGCCTTGGCATTGGATGTTTCCGCCGTACGTGTTGGTGATGGCGGAGCCTTGCAGGATCTGCACTGCCTGATTAGAAACAGAGCCGCTGCTGGTTGCGGTTGGGCTTGCTGTTGCAGATATGCCGCCAACGTCTTGAGCGTTGACTGGTGTTGTGCTGATTATTCCGAGAAGGATGAAACCGTATCTGTAACGCTTGTGATTTCTGTCACGCGTTGGATGGTTGTCACATTGGACAGCCCTGGCCCTTTGAGGCTTTCGACGAACTGAAAGGCTTCCCCAGGCTTGACGATTGACCAGTTGGGTCGTTCTCCTAAAGAGGTCCATCCGTTGACCGTTGTGTTGGAGACGGGGTTGATTGCACCGTCTGGAGCAATGTTCACTCCGCTGGCACTGTATTCAAAGCCCGTTGAATAGTTTTCACTGACAATTGTTTCAGTGACCTTACTGGTTGTTTCTGTGTGGCTGGACATTGTGCCCTGAGTGAACTGAGGCACCACAGGCACGGCGCAAGCTGCTGGCGCAGAAAGCAACAGCAGCAAAAGCCAGCGCATCAATCCACTTCAATGCTGAGGACAACTTGGCCAGTAGCAGTCGTGCCAGCACCACCGGCTGTGATGGTCATTGCTCCATCTGATGCGATCGTTCCAGCCAAGCTCCCAGCCACACCGCCTGAAGTGGTCGTGGTGTTGCCAAGCATCGGCAGGCTGGTGACAACACCGCTGCTCACTGAGGTTGCCGTTGGAGTGGCATCACCTTCAATGTAGGACTCGCTGTAGCTGAAGGCGTCTCCTGCTGTTGTGATGCTGTAGGCACCTGGCGTATAACCCACAGCAGAACCAGCAGTGAGAGTCCCGAGGACAGGAGCAGTATCCAGAGTGACGTTGCTACCGCTGACAGAAAGAGTGCTGCCAATCCTTGAAGCTTGGGATGCAGCGCCATCAACTTGCAGTTGCACGGAGGACTGAATCTTGTGAGTGATGTCTGCCTGGGCAGGCAAAGCAGCCGCCAATGTGATTCCCAATACCAAAAGTGTGCGGGTCATTTGATGCCAGCTTTGGTGTCTTTGTTGTCAACGATAGTCGGCTTCTTGTTGCCCCCACCGTTGTTCTTGCGCTCAATGCCGAATGATGCCATTGCACCTGTGAGCAGTGATGCAACGAAAGTGTTGTCCATTTTCATTTGAGGGAAGATCCCCAAATACGAGGCAGTCAGCAGGGCAGCACTCCAAGCAAGGACCAAAGCCTTGACGACATCTGCCATAGAGATGCCTTCCTTTTCGTGGTTGTCTTCTGGAGTTTCTGCCATGGCGCAACAGAGCTACTCTTTAAGGGTAACTAGGCCAAGCAAATGCTTCTAATCCTCAAGCCTTTGGTCATGACCATGTGGCGCTCAAGGGCGTTTAAAGAGTTGATTGTGGCGATGTTGGAAAAGATTGTCACCCGCACTGACAACGATTTGGATGACCTTGCTGTGAAGCACCTGAAAGATTTGCTGTTGCCTGACACACGAGTTGAAAAGTGAGTGGCGTCCGGCATCATCCAAGTGACCTTGTTGGTGATGGCCATGGGCTTGGCCCTACTGCCGTTCTTTCAGTTTTTTCGTGGTACGCCCCACCAGCTGGCTGCAATTAAACAACTTGAGGAGTCAATGCCGCCGGAACTACTGGAGGAGCATGAGGCTGACTGGTTTCAGGCTTGGAAAGAAAGCGGCTATGACCAGCAGATCTACATGCCTTACTTCAGGCAGCTCGACAACAAGACCGGCACTGGCTACAGGGAGTGCTTTTCGAGTGCGGCTGCCATGGTGGCGGCGTTTTACAAGAAGGTTCGTACAGATGATGAGTACAACCAAATCCGCGCCAAGTACGGAGACACCACATCAGTAGAAGCACAGCTGGCAGCCTTGCGAAGCCTTGGCCTGCAGGCTGAGTTCCGGAAAGACGGCGATGCTGACATGGTTGAGCTTGAGCTTGAGGCTGGGAGGCCAGTCTTGGTCGGTTGGCTGCATGCGGGGAACATGCTCCTCGGGGAGCCACCGATGTGTAATGGGATGGGCTGTGGCCATTGGAGCGTGATCAGTGGCTATGCAGGCAAGAACAGCAGCGATCCAGAGTGGATCATGCAAGACCCCCTGGGCTATCCAGAGATGGAAAAGGGTGGCCACTCCAATCCACACCTAGGGCGCAATGTCCGTGTCAGGCAGGCTGCGTTTTACCAACGCTGGCAGGCAGAAGGGCCGAAAACTGGTTGGGTGATTTTGGTGAATCAGTGAAGTCTCAGTAGGATTATTTTTTGCGTCCAACGGATGGCGGTTTTGTGTGATTGGGAGATCAAGGCCAGGTGCCGGCAAAGCCGGATGGTCGTCCCATTCAATGAAGACTTACTGAACCCTGCCAGCTTGGATCTGCGCTTGGGCGATCACTTGATGATTGAAAGCATCTACAGCTCTGAACTGGTGCGTATCAACATTGCAGACAGGACAGAAGATGACCCGTTCATGCTTCAGTCCGGCGAGTTTTGCCTGGCTGAAACACTTGAGCTGTTTAACCTGCCCGACGACATCAGCAGTCAATTTGTACTCAAATCAAGCCGTGCAAGATCTGGTCTTAATCACTTGCTTGCTGGCTGGTGCGACCCAGGTTGGCACGGATCACGGCTGACGCTGGAGCTGAAGAACGAAAGGCTGCACCATGCAATCCCCTTGTTCCCTGGGCTGAAGATTGGACAGATGGTGTTCCATGCAATGTCCAACACGCCAATGAAAAGCTATCGGGAAACAGGCCACTACAACAATCATCTGACCGTGATGCCCAGCGTGGCGTAGCTGCGATTTGCTGGCTATAGGTGGGCAAATCCTGCAGCTGCTGGAGGTTCTGATGGGCTGGGCCGATTGGATGGTTGTTGAGCAAACGCTTGAAGAGGAGTTGCAGCTTGAGAAGACAGTGCGTGAAATCAAAAGCTGTGACGACAAGCAGGCCCTGATGAACCTGTGTGTGGCCATGGCTCAGCAGAACTGGCATCACGCCAAGATGCTGCGACAGGCTGTGAATCACATTGCATCAATGGACGCCGCCTTGATGCCTGGTGACTAGGATCTGTGTCTCATCCTTTTTTAAGGGCGAGGACAAGTGACCTGCAGCGGATCAGGTGTGAGGGGCGTAAGGCGCGCGAGCCTGTCCTAGTCCGCAATCATTTCTTGATGGTTGCACGGTGCAACCTGAGGCAGGACTCAAAGTGCCATTGAGCTTGCCAGTCATTTTTGAAGTAGCGAGTCATGCCTGCGTGGGTCACTTCCCACTGCTGGATACCGTCTTTCCAGACTTGCTTGATGGTTGGTTTCGTCATTGTTGAGCGGGGACTTACGCAGACGCCAGCACTGCTGCCCCGATTATCAGAACTCTTCGTCGTCAGCTTTCTTGGGTGTGGCTGGCAGTGTGAAGTCAGATACGTTCAGCTGCAGGCTGTAACCCTTGCCGCCATCTTTGCGGTCATACTCTTGGAGCTTGCCCTGGCCACAGACGGTGATCTTGTCGCCTTTGTGCATGTACTGCATGACGGTGTCAGCCCGCTTGCCCCAAACTTGGCAGTTGATCCAAGTGGTTTCATCCTTGCCGGTGCGTGTGGCGAGGCTGAAGTTGGCGACTTGTGAACTGGTGGTTTCCTTGAGTTCTGGGTCTCTGCCGATGTTGCCGTGTGCGGTGATGTTGAGCATTACTTTCCGTTGAAAAACTTGCTGAGGATGATTTTGAGAGCTTGGTTTTGGTTGTAGTTGCGTGAATCCATGAAGTGGCGCAACTTGTCGGCAAGATGATCGTCAAGCCGCACTTGAAAGAAGTTTTTGCGCCGCTTGAGGTCAGCTTCAGCTTGTGACTGTGGCATTGATTAGGCAGTGATTTCTTTCATGGCATTTTGAAGGAAAGTGCGATGTGCGTAGGTTTGGATCTTGTCTTTGACAAGCCCCTCGGGATAGTTGAACTCTTTGCGGAACCGTTTGATCAGCTCTTGCTTGTGGTCTGCTTTGAGTTCCTTGATGACGCCATGGAGCAGCTCCTTTTCGTCATCCTTCATTGGGTCACTAGGCTTGGGCTCTGCTGCTGGCGCTGCATCTGCAGGTTTTGCTGATTCAGCTTTGCGAGCAGGGCGACTGACCTTTTTCTCTTGCTGCAGCTCAAGGTCAAGGTTGCCATCCGTATCCATGTCGGCGCAAAGGCCAAGGATGCTGAGGATGGCGTAGCGCCGTTGGTATGTGCAGCTTCCGCCCCAGTCATGGAGTGGATTGCGACCTTGGCCAATGATCATGGGCACACGGCTGATGCACTCTTCACCGCTGGTGTGGACCAGCTTGGTGATGAGGAGTGGATTGGCCCCTTCGCCTTCAGCAGGCTCAAAAGTTTGCATGATGACTAGGCCCGCTTTGCTCAGCGGTGGTGTCACGGTGGACAACACACCGCCTAGGTCTGCGTACTTGCCGTATTGAGCTTTGGAGTCTTTGGAGATTGATGGGACTTCCTTGTGGAAGGCCACCAATGCTTTAACGAGTTCAGACATCAATGGTGGTGATGGTGATTAGGGCGCCTGGTGACTCACTGGCAGTGGCATAACGGCGTTCAGCATTGATGCTGAAAACCTGTGAATCGTCGTCGTATGCAATGCCTGTCAGTGCATCGCAAACAGCTCTACAGAGCTTGTCCAGGTCCCCGATGCGTGTGACGCAATGCTGTGGAGCACTGCCTTTGAGTTCGCCATTGGCACGGAAGTGAGCTTTCGGCCTGGCAAAAACAAAGGTCAACGTCAACGACACGGGTAGTTTGGCATGCCATTGCTCAGGTTGCAACCTGCGGGCACAGCTGGCAACAACCTTCCTCCACGGATCTACGGCGGCTGAGCTTTCCCCGAGGATTGCCCTTCCTTTGATGTAGCGGTGGACTTTCTTGCTGCCTTGGGGCGCTGGTTTGCCTGGGGCGTAGAAGGTATAGCTGTTGGACACTGCTGCCTTCGTTGAGCGTTGTAGAACGCTTTTTCTAATGCAGTCAGCTTTGGAGAGCTTTCACTGAGCGCAGCTTTTGCGCTTGCCTTTGCACCAGCAACGTACAGATGCGGTGTTGTGCTCCAGTAAATGCCCTTGCCCATTACTTCAGCTTTTCGCAGGCAGGTTGCCAGCCTTGGGCGCAGTGTTGCGCCTGCTGCTGGTCCAGTGTGCTGGTGATTGAGTACCAAGCTGCTGCACCAAACAGCGCAAAGGCAACGACAGTGACGATGGCGTTGATCTTGGTGCTGGCTTGTTCAGGGCTGTACATCTTGGTGCGGCGTTGGCGTGGTCGGTAGGCTCTGTAGTTCATGGGTCAGCTGCGGTTTTTCGGTGGACGGCCCCGGCGGGGTTTTGATGCTTGAGATTGCTGTGCTTTGTACGCTTCCCTTGCTATCTCTCTGGCCTCTGCCAAGAGTTTGCAGTGCTGGTGGTTGTTTTCAAGCTCTTTGTATTTGGCCTGGGCTTCAACCACCAGCGCACACCGAGCCACGATTGATTCTTGAATCATTTCCTGAGCTTGATGGTGGCGCCAGAACCAAGTTTCAGAGTCTTGGTTGGTGTACTCCTTAAGCAGTTTTTCATGCTCATCCGTGACATCTTCCTGCCTGAACTGGGCATCAATGGTGGCGTCAAACGCAGCCATCAATGAAGTCACCTTGCGGGCTTCCATGATGACGTTGCGGTCTGCCTCACGGATTGCTTCAAACCGTTTGCGATGTGCGGCCAGCTGCTCAATGACTTCTGGATGCGATTCAACGAAACGGTTTTGTGCGGCGTAATCAGTTTCTTGTGGGTTCATAGAACTTGGAAAGGTGTTCTTTGAAGGCGTCTGGCCTTGAGCCGTATGCCTGTAAGGCTTTGCCCAGCAGGTCGGCTTCTAGGTAGCCCAACGATTGACGGAAAGGTTGAGGCCCGTTGCCTTCACCGATGAGGGTGAGGAACTTGCCCCAAGTGCTTTCGTCTTCGTTGTTCTGCCAATCAGCCAAGCGATCCATGTGGTACAGGGCCTCTTGGTAGTTCATCGGCGGCGCTGGTGATAAAGGTCAGTGAGCTTGAGGTCCATGAGGGCGACTTGGTTGGCCCAGCTGCCCGGCTCTGGAATGTCGTCCGAGTCAGGAAGGTTGTTGCGTGCATCTCTAGTCAACTCGTAGAGAAGGTCTAGTTCTGCACCTGTGAAGGTGACTGAGTAATCAATTGTCATCACATCCCCAGCTTTTGCTTGACCAGCTTGCCGATCATGTTGCGGTACTTGCTGACAGCCTTGCGGTGGGTGGTCATGGCAGTCATGTCATTGGCTGCGATGGCGTGGCTGTAAGAAGTTTGTGCGTCATCAAGAAGAACCTTGATGCTGTCGATTTGCTGTTGGATGGTCATTGGTTTGTGTGTGTGAGGGACATCCCTGCCCCGTTGAATATATTATGGCATGCCATTGGCCGATTGGCAATCCCAAATGCGACCGGATTTGACGGCATCCCACATGACCTCATTAATTAGGTCACAAACTTCCACCCCAAGTTTGTCGGCAACCACCCTGAGGAAAACCATCAGGGGGTAGTCAGTTTTGCCCTCAACCCTTGCTGTTGACCTTGTCAGCAACTCGTATGGGTTTTTCCCTTCGTAGACAGCCATCCCAAGAAGTTCAGCTTGGTTTGCCTGATTCCTGCTGGTGATTTGCTCAGGCTTTGATTCTGCCTTTGGCTCATCAACCGTGATGGTGATGCTGCTGGGTGGGAAGGTATCTGCAGGAGAGCGAAGCTCAGTCTGGGCTGTGTTGAGCGCATATTTGTTGAGCAAGTGTTCAACGATGCTTTGATCAGTTGCGCTCTGCTCTGCCATGGGTAGTGCATGGCCAGACCAGGCAACTTTTTCGCCTTTCCATTCATGAGTGATCTGCACCCTGAGGCGCAAACCAGCTTCTTCAAGCTGGAATGATTCAAGCTTGAGAAGCTCAGCAATTTTGAGGTCAGGTCGGTTTCTGGGGCCGGGGAATACCCGGACCTTTTCCCTGTTGTCCCCGTTGTAGATGTAGCCGTAGAAGTGTGGGGTGGGACTAATTGGTTGCACCTCACAGATGCCAATCTCAACGATTTGATTGATGAAGTCCAATGCCTGTGTGTGATGGCCTGCGAATGGTGGCATGCCACTGGCTAGCGTGCAACCCTTGGGATGATTTTTTGCTTCCGCTTGACACTTCCCTTGGCCCTTTTTTTGCCGTGTTTGATATACCGCTGGCGTGTAGCTTCCTGAGCTGCCTCAACAGCTTCAGCCCTGCCAGGCGGTTCACCTGGCCCACCATTTGCCGGGTCCAGCAGCTTTGTCCAGTTCAGATTACTCACCACCAATCACCCAGTTCTTCTTGCTCAAATTTGTACCGGTCCCAACTGTCCAGCCAAGCCTCAATACAGTCATCAGGGTCTTCCCTGATCACACGGCACTCATTGGGTCCGGCCACAACAGTCACGCATTTGTTGACGTGAACCGCAGGGTGGTGGTCAATCAGCATGGCCAAGTAGCCACCTAGCTGGTCAGTGGCTGGTCCACGGGTACGGGCTTTGCTTTTGCTGCCCACTGTTTTGAGGTCGCCCAACACGATTTCCCCTGTTGACGTTTTCAGCAGGAAATCAAACGAGCCGCCCATGGACTTCTTGGCATCACACAACCTGTATTCGGTAGCGATCACCTTTGCATCCCTGAACAGTTCGCAATCCAGCATTGGATCAACCCAGTCTGTCCAGTGTTCGGCGAACTCAATGGGCTCACCTTTGAGATAGCCCTCCAGTGCGTTGTGGATCTGCTGGCCCCTTGCTGCCCATCCCTTTGGGCCATCCTTGTATCGCATGATGTTGGCCAGCGCATCAGGGGAAAGCTTTGCTCCCACCACCCCTGTGACAGTCCTCGCCAGCCACTCAGCCTTGTACATGTACTTGTGCCATTCGGGGAAAAATGACAGTCCTTTGATTTCTTTGATTTTTTGGGGTTGCCAGGCCGAGTCATTCTGGGCACACTTCGCCGGCAAAGCAAGCCCAAAACGTGCCTGAACTGGAACAGATCACCAACACACGAGTCCTCATTGACCCAAGGGTGATCGCTGAAGTGGACCGCAAAAAACCAATCGGCGTCAGCCGCACTGGCTGGGTCAACCTGCTTTTGCAAAAGGCCATCGCATCTGAGCCTGAGCCGCTGGCTCGTGATTGACTACGACAAGGAGCACCAGGCATGGGAGCTTCTGCAGTGGCAGATCTGGTCATTGCCTGGTGAGTTTGATGAAGACCTAGCAGCCAAGGGCTATTACACAGACCTGCAGCGCAAACGGTCAGACCAAGCTTTAGATGCTTGGGATGCTCAGCATCCTGAGGAAACCAGCCCCGAACTTGCAGCTTTCAAAGAGCTTGAGCGGCTGGGTGTTTACGGACAACGCACATGGTTCTCGCCTTCAAAGGCCAAAGATGGGTTCTACACACAACGCCTCAAGCAACGACAACAACGCGGATCCAAGCCTTCAGGATTGCCTGGACCAAGTCGCACTACTCAAAGACGCAGCCGTAAAAGTCGTTGGCGCAACGACTGATTCTGTTGACCGCATGCTGCTGCTGCGGAACCAAGCTGAAGAGCTTGGCTGTGTCCTCAGCAAGGGTGAAGCAGCTCACTACTTGGCGCAGGCCACTGGTCGCAACGTTGGCATCCCTGAGCCAAAGCAAGGTGGGCAGAAGCTTGATGTTTCGCCTGTCCCTTGGCTGTGGGAAGGGGTCATCATGCGTGGCCGTCAGAACTTGGTGGTGGCACCACCCAAGGTGGGCAAATCAGCCCTGATGACGGCGATGGCTGCTGCTGCGCTGCGTGGTGATGGTGAGTTCCTTGGCATCCCCATCCACGGGCAGATCAACAAGCTGATCATCGTTGGCACGGACCAAAACGTATCCGACTGGTGGGTGCTGTTTGAGCGTGAGGGCCTGGGCACCCAGGGCGTTGATGAAAACGGTGAGTGTTTTCACGAGCTGGCCGAAGGCGTCATTCTTTGGAGCCTTGAGGATGCGGTGCAGCTCAACGACAACGGTCTTGACGCTATTGCTGCCATGGCGTCCAAGTATCCGGGCTCACTGGTGCTGGTGGACACGTATCACGCCTGTGTCGGCCAGCTTGGGATTGAGGAAGCCAGCAGTGACTTCGACATCCCAGCCCGCAAGCTTGAAGTCGTGCTGTCTGGCACTGGCAGTACCACTGTTCTGGTTCACCACACCAACAAGTCCGTGTCTGGCGGCAATGCCATCACAGCCAGCCGGGGGAGCAACAGCCTTGCAGGTGCTGTGAGCTGGTCTGTGTTGTTGAACTGGCTGAAGCTGCCCGTTGAGGGCCAGATGCAAACCGATCACCGCATTGCTGTGAAGCCGATGGGCAGAAGCAAGGCCACGAACTTGGTGGTTGAGCTGACTGACGATGGTTGGGTCAGCCATGGTGATGGTGACGATGCCATTGCAGCTGAGGCCCGTGCCCAGGTGGAGGAGTCGCTTCAGGGCCGTCAGGAATCTGCCTATGACCACTGCTGCCAGCTGTGGGAAAACAAGGTTCATACAACCGCTGCTGAGATCGCCAGCCACTGCAACATCAGCAGGCAGAAAGCACTCCGCACCCTGAAGGCTTTGGCTACCAAGGGGCTGATCGTGCAGGACGGTGAGTTGCCCCCTGACACCGCTGGACGGCCTGCTGCTTTGTATCGCCCTGTATTTGACACCCCGAATGACCCATCCAAAAAAACAGGGGGTCAAAAGGGTCAAACGTGTCAAATTCAGGAAGCAGCAGCTGACGAGCAAGGCCCTGGGGGTCAAAGGGGTCAAATACCGCCAGCACTGGGATCTGATGCCTCGCGCGCACATATAAAAAGGGATTTGACACATAAAACACACTTGACCCCCTCTGACGGCGGAGGGGTG
>Ga0255752_10003826_pt1 | contig 15483 bp, 24 predicted proteins | sample 011ome_25_FD_179952 | JGI IMG/M metagenome (GOLD analysis project Ga0255752, IMG submission 179952) | Coastal salt marsh microbial communities from the Groves Creek Marsh, Skidaway Island, Georgia - 011512CT metaG (version 2) | ecosystem: Environmental > Aquatic > Marine > Intertidal zone >...
GTTTCGAATAGTTCAATGGCTAACATAATTATTTCTTCTTAATAGGTACACAGTTATCAACTGTTTTGCCGTTTTTCTTTTTAGTGCCCATGCGTTTGTATCCATCCCAGCATACTTTGCCATCAACACCCTTTTGTTTTTCTTCTAAGATTTCATTTATTTTCATAACTTATATGTCCATTGTTTAAACCAAGCCGCTGTTCCTGGCAGTATATTTCCGTCACTTTCAGGTAACACCAGATTATCTTTTTCAAACGCTTCTTTTGCATCTTTAACTAGTTCTTCGTAGTTAGGTAACGTCTTAATTTTATTTATAATGCCTTCTACAGTAGCAATATCTTTAACAGTGCCATTAACTAAAATACGAGCAACTTCTGCTGGATCTTTAGTAATAACTTCGTTACTAGTTCTACTGATTAATCCATACTTGTTGGACCATTTAAGTCCATTGGCCTTAGCAATACTGGCTAATAGAATATGTCTATGTAGGCCTTTAAAAACTGAACCTTCAGGTGACCCTGTTAAACTAAACTGTTGCCATTTAGTATCACTAGTAAACATAAAGTCTGTTTGTACATAACCATTTTTAGCATCACCATTGATTGGTGTTTTTAAATGTACTGAATCACCACTCTTACGTAGATCTTCTGCCTTAATACCTTTACGCATTAGTACATTAATTAGTGTTTGTTTATCTATTTTAGTTTCATCAACACCTAAATCTAAATCGCCTGAAGTAGCCTTGCGTCCTGTTGTTCCTAACATATTGTCTACAAGGTTCAGTCCAGTTAACCCTTCTAGCCATTTAACTGTAGGTTTAATATCCGCAAGATTAATACGTTGGGTCAAAGGTTCACCCTTTTCGTTTTTAAAAACATTACCGCCTTCCAGTAATATCATTTTTTCTTCCTTTTATCAACGTATTTGGCATGTGGCACTTTGAGATTCTTTTTACCATATGGCTCACCAATAGTAAATCTTTTTGTTAGTTGTGGATAAGCACTGTAACGAACATCTACTTCTTCTAATTTACCATAGGCCTTGTTTAATTCATTGGCAACCATTTGTAATGAGTCTTCATCTGCCTGATACTTGATACCAATACCACCATTGGCACGCCAAGCAACAATGTTAGTACCTCTGTCATCAATTAATATGTTAGGAGTACCATCAGGCTGGACTGCGTGACGTTCTTTAATTGATGTAATAATAATATCTTTTGGCTGTGGATTAAGATTTTGTTTAAGCCAAATCTTTTTGTGATTGCCTGAGTTTATTTCATCTTTACGTAGTGGACTTGAACAAATATTATAGTGATCCACATAACGTAGCACTAGTTTAACTAGACTGTCAGCGGTAGGAAATTTAGGCAGTTTACTAAAAAAGTCAGTGCCTACCATTTTTTCAAGTGTTGGATCTGCTGATGCTGGCGGAATGTCTCTGTAGGTTTTAACACCTGCTAGTTTAGCATACTCATGAAAGAAATTGGCCAGAACACCGTCCATGTCTAAGTAGATTTTTGTTTTAGGTGTGGCTCTTACTAGTTCACGTGCTTTCATAACTAGTATTTATCTAAGATTATTGTGTATTCTTTTTATAAAGTTCAAGTATTTTTTTATAGACTAGATTATTATCGTATAATGTACCTTGATCTATTGTTTTCAAATCAAATATAGTTTGAGCATCGATGTTTTTTGAATCAATCATTGACTTTATACTTCGAGAAACCATATAATCTGAATTATACATTTCTTTCATATTTTTTCTAAAATTAACATCGTCGACTATTGTTGAGAAAACAAGATGTAGTCTTGGAAAAAATCCATAATTCCATGCAGTATGTTCTCCCGTGGTTACTAAATGATGTATTTTATATGGAGACATTCTGTAGAGTTTATGATCGTGAAAAAAATAAGAAAAATCATTTGTTATCAATGGAATATGATATCTAATAGGTTCTATATCGTAGTGCATAGCGTATCCTGTATTTGGTTTTAACCATGCTAATCTTATTTTTCCAATTTTTAATCCACTAACTTTTTCAATTCGACGAATAATAGATTCAGTATAACTTCCTTTAAAGTCTGGATGAGATTTTGTATACTCGAGTTGAGTTTTATCGTTGCGACCTATATGAGGGTATGGCCATTCATTGGGAATACTTGAATATGCGTCATCAAACTCTTCTTCTGTTGTATTAATAAATGTATCACGATCTTCTGGCACTCGCAGACTAACAGTGTTAAATCCATAATTGTTTTTCTTAATAAGATTTATCATTTCTTTTTGTACTTTTTTGCCGTTTATATCAATATACAAACTTACATCTTGTACAAAATCTTTAATTTCGTATAAACAATATTTTTGACAAATGTCTATAATAGATTTCATAAAATATTTGATATGTCAACCTGCTTGACGTGTTAAGTAGTTTACTCTTGTTTTCTCTGGTTTGAAATATTCTTCAACAGTGTCAACAACAGTTTCTAAATCAAACTGTTTACATGAAAACACGTCTAAATATAAGTCACCGGTTGAATCAATAAAGTGAGCAACAATGGTTGATGTTACAATAATCTGTACAGCAGTTAGACCTGCTTTATCTGGAAATTCTCCAGCAGTGTATTCAACATGAGTATCACCAATTGGTTGCATGTCAATACGAACTAATAATTCTTTAACAAACTTACGTACATTGTCTTCACTTTTAATAAGATCTCTGTCGCAGTCTGCACAATCCAATGTTAAGTGATAACCCCAATATTGTGTAGCCATTATAGTTTAACCTTCCCTTCTCTTAATAATTTTTCTCTGTTGGCCATGTGTTTGATCTGTATCTCTTCTTTTGAGCCACCAAAGTATGCCACAGCATGACCTTCTTCTACCAGAACGTCTGTTACCATGCGTCCGTCATTGGTAGTAAAGTCACCTAGCACACGACCAAACTTACCTTTAGCGTCATACTCTTTACAGACTAACACTGCTTCTTTACCTAGTATTTCTTTCAGTCTTGCCTTACTTGCTAGACCAAACTTCTTTTCTACTTTGTCTCTTGTTCTTGATTCTGGAGTGTCAATGCCCATGATTCTAACACGTTCTTTTTTAAGTATAACGCCAAATCCTAAATCGATATCCACGTCAACAGTATCACCGTCAACCACTCTCTGTATGTAAACTTTGTATTCAAACATTTTAATCCCTTAAATCTGCTGTTGTTATATTAGTGTGAGTATCTTCTTTATCACTATCACAGCATTCTTGACAATGACAATCTGGGCATTCCCAACAGTCAGTGCAACTCATACCACAATGTGCTTCGCAACCACAATGATCACAATTCATTTGAATTTCCTTAATTGATAAACTACTGCTATTATTTATTACAATATTATCTTGTCTGTAGGTATTGCTGGAGTCTTAACTGTAACAGTTGTTGTGTATTCTAGATATTCTATCTTGTTAATATCTCCAGGTTCCAGTATACATATTTCACCAGGACCAAATAGTTCATCATTGATTTTCATCTGTCCTTTGAGTATGAGAAATATTTCTGTTACCTTTTCGTGTTTGTGTGTAGGAGCAACTCTGGCTTCGTTTTCTTGATAGTTAACTTCAAAGTCTTTAGTACGATACACTGCTGAATCAAAGTCACCTATGTACCAACCTCTGTCACCACTTTGGTCAAGTTTAAAACGCTTCACAGAATTGGAATCCAAGTGTTTAATACATAGGACATACCTTGTATATATTTCATTGGTACTATGTCAAAAGATATAGATATTCTAGGTTCATCTTCATCCCAAGCATTGACCATATGACGATCACCTTTGTCTTCGTAGATGACAATGGTATTGTTTTCATTGACACGTTCTAATATGTGTCCGTTGGCAAACTCATGCGTGGTTATACTTGGTTCAGCATTGACATAAAATGTACCAACAAAAGTTTTACTTAGTCCAGACAGTCCCTTCCAATGGTAGTGCCACGGAATAGTTTCACCTTTTTGTTGATAGTTTAACCAAGCATGTATATAGTACGGATCTTCATAGTCATCATTGACATCCCAAAATGCCAAACATACTTTTTCATATAGTTCATGAATACCATCGTAGGGAAATAGGAATACATTATACAAATCATGATAGCGACTTGATGCTGGTGCTGTTTGTAAATCACTGTTTAGTACTTCGTTGTAAAGTCTACTAGTAGGAATATCATCATCTGTATATGTTTTAGTAACTTTATTTTGTATACGTCTACAGTCACTTTTTAATCTTTCTAAATCTAAATGAGTTTCTATGGTTCTCATTTTCTTAGTATCCTTGTAATCTCATATGTCCAGTCTTTATATCCGGGTTCTGCATGATTATCTAATGCTGGATTAGCATGATGGTTTTTATGCCATGTCTCCCCCCAACCAAACCACATATAGTTTCTAGTATTGCTAGGACCGTTGTCATCATGTTGTAACAATAAAACTAAAGCCACTGCCCATAAAGTTAGACTGGCAGGTATTGCCCAAGCAAATAAAAATAACTTCCAACTAATCAAATACATTATAACTGCGTTAGCAAAAACAAATAACCAATAAAACTCATGTATCCAGTGATACTGCTTCATTAGACTAATTAGATTTTTACTAAACACAATGTCTTTGCTGTGTATATATTTGTGATAACAAAACAGTAAACTACGCCAGCCTCTTACTCTGCCATGCGGGTCATTGTCTTGATCATAGTGTCTGTGATGTATGTTATGTACAGCAACAAAACTTAGTGGTGAACCAAGTCCTGGCATAAAAGCACACCATGCTACAAACCATTCTACTGGTTTTCGCATTTTAAAATATCTATGACTGAAATATCTGTGCATACCTATGTTGTTACCAATGCAAAGATATAAAAAATAAAAAACAAAACTAACTAGCCACCAATACCATTCCGCACCTAGGCCTATAAAAATAAACACAGGCAATAACAGTTGTATTAGAGTCATCCAAACGTAGTTAGGTTTTATCAAATAACTAATCACGATTAGGTTGTCCTTGCCAATAATATTTTGGTCTAAATAATCTACTGGTTTGATATGTCCAATCTATTTCACCTGGGTTAACAGCAGTGTCTGGTGCTGACGGATATAAGTGATGATTGAGATGTAATCCTTCATACAGGTAGTCCCAACGATGTGAAGTTGAGTTAGCAGGTTCTAAATTCCAATGCTGACGCCATACTGCCCATCCTACTCCCCAACACGTAATACTAGTAGGTATTAACCATACAAACAAAAATAATTTATAGTCTATCCACCATAGGATACCTGCATTAATCAATACAAATGGAATGTAAAATTTATGTAACAGTGCATACTTTCTACCTAGTCGTGCAATATGTTTACTAAACACAGGTGTTTCTTTTGGGTCAACAGTTTTTTGAAACCATATTAACCAAGAACGTTTTCCTCTAACAGGACCGTGCGGATCATATTCTGTATCTGAATGTTTATGATGAACAGCATGTGTTATAGCATAACTCAAAGGATCACCTAGTCCAGTCATTGATCCTGCCCATAGAAAAAACCATTCTACAGGTTTGCTTACTTCAAAATGATTGTGTGTAAAATATCTATGTAAAGCAACATTGTTGCCAATCATTGAATATACAATAGTATAAAAAAATAATGCTATAGCCCACCAGTACCAGTCTGCACCCGATTGTATACCTAAGTAGATTCCCAACGGTAAACTTAATTGTAGTATACCAGTTGCGGCTGTACTTGGAGCCATATATTTTAAAATTTTATCTATCATATCTTTCTAATACTATTGACGCATTTCTACCACCAAATCCAAAACTGTTCTTTATAGCATATTTAACATCAAACTTTTTGCTTTGTCTGGGTAGTTGTAGCCCATCGCCTATAGGATTTCTTAAATTGGCATTAGGCGGAATAACGCCATCACGCATACTTTGTAATGTGTATATGGTTTCTAATATACCAGCACCTGCCATGGTATGTCCTACTTGTCCTTTATTACTAACACAGTTTTTACCAGGAAACATTTCACTGACTGCATCATATTCAATGAAATCACCTACAGGTGTTGATGTTGCGTGTGCATTTATCAACTGTATATCTTCTGCTTTAACATCAGCATTTGCTAATGCTTTTTTCATAACTTCTCTGGCGCCTCTACCATTTTTATCTGGCGAAGTGTCACTATCAAATATAGTAATAAATCCTGTACCTTTTACAATACCATATATTTTTGCACCTCTGGATAGGGCTTTTGACAAAGGTTCTATAATCATAGTGGCCGCACCTTCCCCCATAACAAATCCTGAACGATCAATATCAAAAGGACAACTGGCTAATCTTAGATCTTCAAAAGGCGATAAAGCACCTAAACTTTGAAACCAATACATATAAATTGGTTCTGCTATATGATCACTTCCACCAACTATCATAGCATCTAAGTCTGGATTAGTCTTTAAAGTCATTATAGCATGATCAATATTAGTTAATCCTGTGGTACATGCTGAATCCATTGATGTGTTAGGACCTTCTACTTTATACAACGCACTGACCTGAGCCGCAGGAAAATCTAATCCTATGTTTAAACTTTTTCTTGGACTAAGTCTCTGTACACCTTTATTAAGTGCAGAAAATATTTCTAATCTGATACTAGTGCCTGCCCCAAATGTACTAACTACTACACCAACATTTTTACTGGTTAAATTACTGTCATTGACTGCTTCATCTACTGACATCAAACAAGCACGAGTGTTTGGATCCCAGTGTGCCCAACCACGATTAAACAATTCAGGATGACTGTCTTCTGTAGTTAGTTTAGGACTTAAGGCCGCAGTTTTAATTCTCAGTGCAGAATGTGTTTCTGGAAATTGTTCTGGATCGTCTTCTGGCCATTCAAATGTTTGTACAGCACTGTTACCTTGTAAAAGATTCTGCCAACTTGACTCTGCTGTAGTACCTAATCCGTTATAGATACCAATTCCTGTAACTGCATATTGTTCCATGAGTGTCCTAAATTATAGTAGTATATAATTAATTATCAGATTCTTCAGTGACTAAAGCACAAACTGAGTTTTCAGTAAGTGTTAATGTTGCAGTTTTACCAGGAAATAGTTTAGCGTGTTGCATAGCAGTTAATTCTTTATCATTGGCAACAATTGGCCCAGTAATACAGACTATAGTTATACGTTGTTCTTTGGCTGTGATAACATGATCTGTTTGAGGACCTATTAACATTGATATAGATAAATTTCTAGTATCTGGTATTGGATTAAAGTTAATAAAACTTAGGTGATCATCTGTTGTCTTGATGTGATGATATAAATCTTTGTAAGGACGATGATCAAACAATGTTCCTGGAACTTTTGAGTTATTTGAATATACAGCAGGACCATCTGGTGTTTCACTAAACCAAACATGGGCACTGCCACTAACAACGTAACTCCATTGATGATGATGACCGTTACCTGTGTTTAGATAAGGTCCTGTGTTTTCACCAGGGCCAATATGAGCCGCACAATATATAAAGTTACCTGCATTGATTGAATTATTTAAAATCATATTTTAACTTCTGGATCTACAAACATGCCAAATGCCTGCCCATCTAAAAATGGATCTGCTAGTTCATTAACATTGTCGACACTTTCTACAGTAGCAGTATATCCATTCCACGCACTGATATCAACTGTACCAGATCTAGACTCAGAAGCGTCTCTATCTTTAACTATTTGACTAACTTGTGGTTTAATTAGATCAATAAATTGTTCTGGTGTTACTGAATCATAATGAGGTACATGAAATGATAATCCATCATATTCATCTATAGATTTTTTACTGTGTTCAGATGCAAACTTCACAACAACAGACTGTGTAGGCAGATCTACTTCTACTATTTTGATAGTAATTTGACTCAATTGAAACTCACTTTAATTAATTGATTAACTTACAACTCTATAAACGTCAATAGTACCTGAACGTACAACACCACTAGGTCCAGTGATAGTTCCAACAGTGGTAAATGTTACTTGATCAGCACCAAGTATAGCCCATCCTGATTTACCACCTGCGGCACCTGCTGAACTTGAACTAACACCTGCTGAACCTGCTGAACCAGGTGCACCACCTGCTCCGCCATTACCTGCACCACTTACAGTTTGTCCAGCGCCACCTGCTGACAGTGTGCCATTGTTAGCACCTGTACCATATGCGGCACCACCGCCACCTTGACCACCATTGGTGTAACTTGATCCGTTTTTATTGCTTGATCGTGCGAGGCCACCGCCGCCACCGCCTCCACCGCCTGCTTGTATAATATTGTTGTTAATCAGGTTAAGTGGAACTCCTTCAACTATTAAACCATTGCCACCATTACCGCCTGCTCCTGCATTAGCAGTAGCAGTAGATTTGTTTTGTTGATATGTATAAGCACCACGACCGCCTATGCCACCACGACCTGCAATAGTACCGTTATTGGTTAGAGTAATACGATCACCGGTGTAGAATCCACCAATACCAAATGCTGTTGTTGTTTTGTTACCTTTAATAACTACCCCAGCATTAACAGTAACAGCAACGTCAGTGTATCCTTCTAGATAGTTTGCGTCTGCTTGAACAGCATTAATTAGTCTATAGTCATCTTGATCAGCACTAATAGTTACACTTACTGACACACGATCTGGTCTATATGGAGCCAATGAAATTGGGTTTTGGCTTAATATTGATTTCCATTCGCCATCAACTTTAGTAAATGCCTGTTGGATTAGTTTCCAAGTACCTGCAACTTTTGTATATGCGGCATCTAAGTTAACCCAATCACCTGAACCATCTGGATTTTTAACAGATACATTAAATTTTCTTTTGAATACTAGGACAATGTAGCCTGGATATTGTGATTTACCTCTACTAGCACCTGGATAGTATTGACTAGTTCTACCGCCTGGTAATGCACCTGATCCTGCTTGTGTAGTGTCGCCATAGTTTTGACCACCTGATCCTGCTTGTGGGCCTGCGTAGTTATCATCACCTACACCATAACCTGCGGCACCGCCCTTAGGATAGCCACCACCACCACCTCCACCTGATGCACTTGCACGTTTAGCGTCACCACCTGTAGTTCTTGATGATAATGAATTCCATGATCCACCTGGCTTACCTGCTTGGCGACCTGAATTGTCTTCACCATACCCAGAAGCACCACCGCCTCCAGCACCTGCACAGACTACAGAATCATTCACTAGAACAACAGAAGCACCACCGCCTCCACCGCCTGCGCCACTGTCAGCATCTTCGTCCCATGCTTCGGCAGAATTACCACCACCGTAGCGTCTACCAATAAAACTTAGGCCACCTGAGCCACCTAATGGATAACGACCATTGGTACCAGGTTGTCCAACTGAAAGAGTAACTACATCACCTTCTGAGATTGTAGCAGTTGTCATAGCATATCCACCACCACCACCTGGTGTTGCTTGACCACCACGGCCTAGACCACCACCAGCACCCCAGCAGTGAATTTCAACTTCTTCCTCAAATCCTTTGGGCATGGTAAATGATTTTGCCCCTGTGTCTAGGATTGGTAAGGTGTATATATATTCTGACGCCATCTAGTTACTTTCCTTGATTTCTTGTTCTGCTAGTTCTACTGCTTTATGATGAACTTGTGTACTGTATTCTTTACCAAATTTTTTACGTAGATGTGTTAAAAAGTCAAAGTACTGAGGTTTCTTTTGCTTTTCTCGCATGGCTGTTTGTATAAGTTCACGAGCAAACAAAATATCTGACATTTGATTTTCGTTTAGTTTAAAAAAGTCTGCTAATAACATATCTTCAAAAAATTCTTAGTTTATGATATTTATCATTTTTAATCACAACGATTAAATTAATATTGTACTTGACTTTTGATTAATTTGAGTGTATAATACTAGGTATTAACAAGGAGAAGACATGAATATCAATGAAAAACTAGTAAAAGTTATATCCCCAGACCCATTTACTGGCCCTTTTGAAAGTGAAGATTATATCATTGAAGAAAATGGTACTATCAGTGTTTTAGATAACAGTGTTACAATGGCTGGAAAAATATGCTATAAAGTTAATCGTAGCAATAAGTTTGACCATAAACTAGTAAGATTTGGTGCTAGTGGTGATGTAATTGTGTTAGGATTTGATAAAGTAGGCAATAAAGAACCAGTGTTTGAATCTAAATTAGGTAGAAGAAAGAATATATCTGTTGAAATTAGAGAACATGATAATATTTTTTATATCTATATAGACGGACAAAGACGCAGTAAAACGTTTGAAAAACTATCCACAGCCAAAGGTTATTGTACCAGAGTATGTAATAACATAGATCAATTAAGCCAAGTTAGAGGTTACGACTTTGCGGATTTGGATTAATTACTTTTGTCTTGCTTTTTGGGCTAGTTGTTTGAATTGGTTAGCCAATTGAGGATCTTTAGCCGCTTTGGATACAACATCCATAACATCACCTAACTTTGCTTGATCTGCTGGTGTTGCTGTTCCCTGATCAATTTTATCAATTGACTTAGCAATATCAGCAGGTGTAGCACTTGAACCTGTTGCTTGTTTAATTGTAGTTGTTGCTACAGCAACGTTGGCATCAGGTGTTTTATTATCACTACCATAGTTTGTAGCAGTATCACCAGGTTGGATATTCTGCATAGTGCCATACTCTGCTAATTCTTCATATTCTGAATTAACATACTCACTGCCGTGCATGATTTTATATTCTCTATTACTGAGTTTAAAATGATCCCAATACTTATAGGCGTGTTCTTTGTCGTCAAATGCCTGTTTAATATGGCCATCTTGTTTATCAACTAATACCCATTGGCCAAATGGATCTTCTTTAATGCTTAACACATCTTCTTCCTTAAATATGCTATCAGGATTTTTCTTGATGTATTCTTCTCGTTCTTTCTTCATACGTTCTTGATGGTCTTTCCACGCTTTATCACTGATAGGCGTTTTTAATCTTTCTATATTTTTTAATTTAGTTTGTACACGTTTTTCTGCTTCTGTTGACTCATCCTGGATTACTTGATATTGTTCTTGTGGTTCATGTCCTCTAGGATGTCTTGACCCTTCTCTTGCAGGGCGTTTATCAAAAGTGTCTTTGAACTCTTGCCATTTTTCTGCAATACGTTTTTCTAATGTAAGTTCTTTTTCTTTTTGCTCTTGTTCTATTTTGGCCATTTCGCCAACTAGTCTACCTTGGAATGGGTGTTTGCCATCCTTAGATGGCTTGGCTTTTTCGTCACCGCGGACTTGGTCGCCAGGTGTTTGCTTAGGTTCTCCAGAGAACTTATTCATTGCTTCTAAGAGTTTTTTCATGTCCATAGGATTATGCTTTTGAAGTTGCCCTCAAAAACCATGCGTGTTTGGCAAATGCGTCTTGGCGTCCTGCAATAAAATCACTAAGACCGTATAGTTTGTTTGCTTCTGATTCTACAAACAATACTTTCATAATTTCTTGCATTTTTTCTGCGTCTGCTAATAGTTGTTCTACCATTTGCTGAGGAGTTAGTATTTCAACTTCATCATCAATGTTAGTCAGTGTGCTGAATCTATAAAGACTAGCAGGAGTATATGATTTAATTTTACGAATGTTTTCTGCAAAGTCATCAATTGAACCATAAACTTCTGCGTAGATATCTTCAAATAGTTTATGTAACTGATAAAAGTCTGAACCTTCTACATTCCAGTGAAAGTTCTGTGCTTTAAGAGCAAATGTATATTGACTAGCAAATGCTATTTTAAGTTGATTAGCAAATTTATCCATTTTTCTTTTTCTTTTTTGTTACACGTTTGATCGTACCTGGACCACCGTTAACAAATCCATTACCAACACCACCACCTATTGCTGTGGCTACACTACCTGATGCTGTAGCACCCGCTGAAGCGTTTTCTTCTAGTCCTTGTTCTTTTTGGCTTAGAACATAATCAGTAACAGTAACAATCATTGACTTAGTAACAGCGATCTTTTCTTGGCACCATTCAGCCATGTTATCATCTGCTTCTAAGTTCTTTTGTAGTACATCACACATACGACGAATAGTATGTAGGTTAGTTACAACTGAACCTACTTCGTCATTGTATTCTTCATAACTTTCTTTAATTTCTTTTAGTTTCATATTAGTATTTATTAAACCTTAAAGATTACTTCTAGGTCTTTTTGCTTGTGAGAATCTTTATCAATGTCCCATTCGTTGCCTTGTACGTGCTTTAATACTTGAAAATCAGATAGTTCATACTGATCATCATACTTTAACACAGGCTCTAATCGTAATACATTTTTAGGTTCTTGAACTTCAATCCATAGACGTTCTTGAATATATTCGTTTCCTTGGTATGACCATTCACGTTCTGTAAATAAAGAATTGTTGACATATAGTCTATATTTAGGCACACGATAGTTAAAGTCTATGCCTTTACTTTTTACACGTGGACCTGGTTTACATTTTACGTTGAATATTATACTTGCTTCAATCATCTTAATGGTTGTGTAAGTTTTTTGCCTTTACCTAGTAATCCTAATGCTTTTGCATTTTTACGTGGAGTATCAGGACGTACATCTTTGGTTAACGCATGACTCCATCTTGGATCTTTGGCCTGTTTATGAGTTGGAATATAACCACTAGCACCTTCTTCTACGGTCATACCTTTACGAACTGCTTGATATAGTGCGTCTGTTAGTTTGCCTGCACCTGTTGCTTGAGCAAATGCTTCTTTGTCACCTTTCACAGCGGCCGCTCTAGCACCACTGGCACTAACCCCTGCTAGTCCTTCTGCACCATCTTCTCTAGCACCACTGGATACAAAGTTGATGTCTTTAAATTTATAATATCCATGACCAGTGTCAACGCCATTATAATCAGTTAATAATTTTTTTAAGTTGTCTAGTCTGTCAGATCCTGCTACAAATGTCACTGATCTATAACCTTGTTCATATAACCATTTAGCCACTTTCATTATTGTGTTTAATTCTCTATTAGCCACAATGTGTTTACTGTGTTGTGGAAACATGGCCGCTAAAAACTTTACTTTAGTAGTAAAATCCAATGGGTTTTTCTTAGGATCTTGTGTTTGACTGGTAAAGATGTAGTAATCTCCACCTTTGGCCGCTTTGGCTACAGTGTTAATTAATTGTTCGTGTCCAACAGTTGGAGGATTCATGCGGCCAAAACAAAATGCGGCATGTTTGTTATCGTCTACTGCTTCAAATAATTGTGTTAGTAACATAGTTACAATATTTATCTAAAGTTTTTCTAGTAGCCAAACGTAGAAAGGTGATGTAAATTTAAGCGTGTAAGTACCATTAAAGCCAAGATTAACACAGTTGTCTATATGATCTACAGTTTTACCTTGATACTCACGTGCTTGATCTAATTTGTATTCTGCTGACCAGCGTAGATTACCAATATCAACCTCATCAATTTCAATACCATCAATGTTTAACAGCATGTCTTTAACTACTTCGCCGTTTTCAATAACAGTGTCTTGATCTTCTTTGTTGTTTAGTCTAATTTTTAGTTCATGTTCTTGATCTTCTTCAACCTCATGATCAAATTCTATCTCATGAACACTTTTGTTTTCTATATCTTTTTGTTCAACTAGTCTATCATTAATAAAAATACTATAGTTAGGTTGTTTGTCCCAAAACGTGCCAGTTAGACTGATTTTAAATGAAAGTTTTTCTTGACTCATTATGCAGATTGTGTTTCTTTATTTTCCTGTTTAGGTTTACTTGGGTCAACAGCATTACCAGTGAGTACAGACAAGTCACCAGCAAACTCATAGAAGCCACTGTGATTAAGCAGTACACCTGCGTGTGCATAAATGTCTCCACCTAGTTTTGCCCAACGTCTACAGAATGTCCAATCTTCAGATAGATAGTGACCTTTCTCATCAATTTCTGTATCAAAGATTGAATACATGTTAGGTTCAAACTGTTTACCAAGACCAACGTCATCAACATATTTTGTTTCAGGGTGTGCTTTACAGAGTTTCTCATAGACATGTCGTCTGAACATCATAAATCCAGTGCCCATGGTGTCTACTTTGAATATACCATTTTCAATTTTAGTACCTGGTTCAACATTGATTACATAACTGATAGGCAAAGATTTTTTAGGATACAATCCACCAATAACATCTTTTTCTGTTACCAGCATGGCTAGAATATCTTCTGCTCTGAATCTAATATCAGCGTCAATAAACATAAAGTGTGTTGCCGCAGTATTAGTCATCATCTTAGCCATTAAATTATTTCTAGCACGTGTAACCAATGATTCATTAACCATGGTATCTAACGACCAGTTAAGACCTACTCGTTGAGCAATAAGAATAAACTTTAAGAAACTGGTAAAGCATGGTTCAGTGATTTGTCCACCATAACAGGGAATACCAAAGTGAATATGAATCTTACTAAAATCATATGGTTGTCCTTGTTGTGCCTGTTGCTGTGGTGCAAGTGATTGCTCTTTACCCTCAACAATTCTTGGTTGATTAGGTTTGATACGCTTTGATCGTTTTGCCATTGAAAATCTCTCTTAATTAATGTAAATTACGCTTTTTGTATTTCTACTAGTGATCCTGCACCAGCAAGTTCTTGAACAACTGCTTCTAAACTAACAACAGTATCATCTGTTAAAAAGTTTTCTGCTTGTTCATCATCTTTAACTAACTTACTGACTTTGATCACTAATACTTCTTCATGTAACTTTGCCATGACTGTGATTCCTTAATAATAGTATATTATATTTATTAAGGTAAGTCAATGGCAAAGAATATTTAAACGTTGATTACTCCATCATCACCAACAGTTTTGTTTGGAGTTAGATCAATATCAACGGTATGATTAAATGCAAATTTGATTTCTTCATCAATCCAATCTACAATGATTGTTGTATTTGGGTTTAAATTTCTAAATAATATTTCTTTACTTAGAGGTACTTTGATTAATTCATCAATTTTACGTGCTAATGGTCTAGCACCCATTTTAGGATCAAATCCAATGTCCACTAAATGATCTATCAATGTTTCTGTTGCATTAACTCTAAGTTCTTTTTCTTTTAATAGATCATTCATCTCATTGACAAACTTAACAACAATTTTCTTCATTGCTAGTTTTTCAAGTTTATTAAATTTAACCACACCATCTAGTCTGTTTCTAAACTCTGGTGTAAAGAATTTTTTAACTGCTGAATCATCTTCGCCTGATTTAGCAAGATCTCTACCAAAGCCAATATTATTAAGTTCATTGTCTGCGGCACCTAGGTTTGAAGTTAGGATAATAATTGTGTTACGGCAGTCTGCTTTTTTACCATTTGAACTAGTGATAGTACCTTCATCCATCATTGATAGTAAAACATTAACAACGTCCTTATTGGCTTTTTCGATTTCGTCCATTAAAATAACAGCATTAGGATTCTT
>Ga0255752_10003831_pt1 | contig 15474 bp, 14 predicted proteins | sample 011ome_25_FD_179952 | JGI IMG/M metagenome (GOLD analysis project Ga0255752, IMG submission 179952) | Coastal salt marsh microbial communities from the Groves Creek Marsh, Skidaway Island, Georgia - 011512CT metaG (version 2) | ecosystem: Environmental > Aquatic > Marine > Intertidal zone >...
GTTTTGAAAATAAACCACAGAAAAATTTTAGCGGGTATAGCAGGGCTACTCGGTGCCGAATCCCGTTTGGTAGATTTTACGGTGGCATTAGATAAAATAGATAAAATTGGAAAAGAAGGGGTTTTTAAAGAATTGTCCGAAAGGGGATTTGAAGTTGACTCCCTCAGCGTATTGGACCAATTACTGGCTCTGGAGGGAGATACCGAGCATCAACTCACTGAGTTGAAATCTCTGTTTTCTAATCAACCCGAAGGATTAGAAGGTGTAGAAGAAATAGAATTTATCAGTTCCCAACTCCAGGACAACCCCTTACAAGCTACCGAATTGAAATTTGATTTAACCTTAGCGCGGGGTTTACATTACTACACCGGTATGATTGTAGAAGTTGCCCCTCCAGTGCAGGTTAAAATGGGTTCCATTGGAGGTGGCGGTCGTTATGACGATCTTACGGGAGTTTTCGGATTAAAAGACATGAGTGGAATTGGAATTTCTTTTGGTTTTGAACGTATCTATTTAGTGATGGAAGCTCTTGACCTTTTTCCCAAAACACTTTTAAAACGCCCGCAAGTTTTGTTTGCCAATTTTGGTGGAGCAGCGGTTCAATCTGCCTATGCTTTTCTCCACAAACTGAGAAACCAAAACATCTCTTGTGAGTTATATCCCACAGAGGCAAAATTGAAAAAACAACTGGGTTATGCAAACACCAAACAAATCCAAAAGGTAATTCTCATTGGTCCAGAGGAATTGGCCGAGAAAATTTTTGTACTCAAGGATATGGAAACGGGGACGCAAAGTACACATCCTCTAACGGATTTGGTACCCCTTTTAGGCTAGTGCTCCGTCTTTGGTGCTAATGTAGGCTTGGAGTAAGGTTGCAACGGTTGTTTTAAAAGATGCCCTATTTTACTATTGGCTTCTTCATCAAAAAATACATCCACTCCGTAAACAAGCTTTTCTCGATCAAAGGGGAGGTAGGTTCCAAACAGCCGATCCCAAATAGAAAAAATATTTCCAAAGTTTGCATCTGTATAAGGTAATCGATAGTGGTGATGCGTTTTGTGCATATCTGGTGAAACCAGAACATAGCTTAGGTATAAATCTACTTTTTTAGGAAGTTTGATGTTGGCGTGGTTAAATTGGGTAGCAATTAATGAGAGCGATTGGTACAACATGATGATGCCCACATTGGCACCTACGAGGAATACACCCACTAGTGTAAATCCAAATCGAACAAAACTTTCCAGCGGATGATGCCGATTTGCTGTTGTGGTATCTACGTGGTGGTCGCTGTGATGCACCAAATGAATCATCCAAAGCGGTTTGACCTTGTGTTCTACCCAATGTGGAGCATAGGCACCGATAAGATCTAAAAGGAGAACCCCCAGCAGTACCTCAGCCCATAGCGGAAGTTCAGGGATCCAGTGTAAAAATCCAAACGAGTTGGACACTACCCAATCGGAAGTGTTCAGTAAAAGAAAGGCCAAAATAAAATTGATGACCACCGTAGTTGAGGTGAAAAATAAATTTGGAAGTGCGTGCTTCCATTTTTTGTATTTAAAGTGAAACAAAGAAAAGTTACCTTCTAAAATCCAAAAAAAACTCAATCCACCTACTAAAATAAGACTCCGGTGTGCTGAAGGGATCGTTTCAAAATATGCAATTATCGACTCCATTTGATCCAAAAATTTTTTCAAATTACAAAAAATTAAGATTTTGAAGAGTATATCTAAGGAGTCCGTTAAAAAAAGTTTAAAAGCTGATGTAATTTTCCTAATTTGAAAAAAATTTAAACGACACCCACTTTATGAAACGCAAAGATTTTATCAAGCAGGCTTCATTAACTACAGGAGCAGGATTACTACTTCCCTCATTTTCCCTAGGTTCTCAATCCCATCCTATCTTAGGATCCAACGATCGAATTCGAATAGGTGCTATCGGAGTTAACGGTATGGGTTGGGCGGATACCAAAGCACTTATAAAAATACCTGGCGTTGAACTAGTCGCAATTTGTGATGTCGATCAAAACGTTTTAGACAAACGAAAGAAGGAGATAGAAACCCTAGGATTGAAAGTAAAATCGTTTTCAGATTACAGGGCTTTATTGGACCAAAAAAATATTGATGCGGTCGTGATTGGAACCCCGGATCATTGGCACGCATTGATGATGATCCATGCGTCGGAGGCAGGCAAACATGTGTATTGTGAAAAGCCTATTGGAAATTCTATCGGAGAGTGTAATGCTATGGTTTCTGCGCAAGAGAGGTATGGGAATGTCGTTCAAGTGGGTCAATGGCAACGCAGTCAAAAACACTTCAAAGACGCCACAAATTTTATCGCCACGGGAGTTTTAGGACCTATTCGGACCGTAAAAGTATGGTGTTACCAGGGATGGATGCGTCCTGCCGATCAGGTAGCTGACAGCGCACCTCCTCCAGGTGTAGATTACAAAAGTTGGTTGGGTCCAGCACCAATGAAATCGTTCAATGCGAGTCGCTATCATTTTCATTTTCGCTGGTTTTGGGATTATGCTGGGGGACTCATGACCGACTGGGGAGTACATCTATTGGATTATGCCCTTCTGGGAATGCAGGCCTCACTTCCAAAATCCATAGTAGGATTAGGGGGGAAATTTGCTTATCCCACCCTTGCCGAAGAAACTCCAGATACGCTAACAACCCTTTATGAATTTGACAACTTTAATCTGGTTTGGGATTCTGCGATGGGAATCGATAACGGTTCTTATGGCCGGGATCACGGAATTGCCTTTGTGGGCAATCATGCAACTTTGGTCCTAAATCGAGGGGGCTGGGAAGTGATCGAAGAAAGTAGAAGTAAAAATAAAGTAGCAAAACCGCTTGTAAAACCCTCGGATAACGGTTTGGAACAACACGCACTTAATTTTGTAAAAGCCATTAGGGACAATGCTCCCCAAAGCGTAAATTGTTCCATTCAGCAGGGTGCCCATGTAGCAACAGTTGCTCAAATGGGAAATGTCTCCTACCGTTCGGGACAGAAGTTGTTATGGGATGGCGCTAAAGGTCAATTTTCAGATGCAAAAATTAACGATCAATACTTTACGAACCCCTATTTCAACGGGTATCAATTACCTAAATATTAAATTATGAAACAGTTAGTTTTTCTATTTTTTACCGTTCAAATCCTTTTTGGACAAGAGCAGATGAAACCTGAAGATACAGAGGTTTGGGTACCCGAACCTGAGCTTGTCCAACCTGGGACTCTAAGTGCTCCTCCCAGTGATGCGATTGTTCTGTTTGATGGAACCGATTTCTCTAAATGGCAACAAGAAGGTTCAGAAAAGCCAGTGCAATGGACTTTAAACAAAGACGGATCGATGACAGTTAAACCCGGTACAGGAGGAATAGAAACACTTCAAGAACACGGCTCTATCCAATTGCATCTCGAATGGCGTACCCCCAGTATTGTAAAAGGAAAAGGGCAGGGAAGAGGCAATAGTGGTATTTTTTTTCAAAGACGCTATGAAGTTCAAGTGTTGGACAGTTATCAAAACAGAACCTATTCTAACGGGCAAGCTTCTTCTATTTACAAGCAACATATTCCTCTAGTCAATGCAACACTTCCCCCAGGAAAATGGCAATCTTATGATATTATTTTCAATGAGCCCGAGTTTAATGCGGCAGGCGAAAAGATAAAATCAGGAACTTTTACAATTTTTTTAAACGGAGTTTTGGTTCAAAATAATGTAGAAATTTTAGGGACTACGGAGTATATAGGACTCCCCAAAAACGGAAGAGATGACTTGTTTGATTCCTATCCTCCTGAAAAGTCCAGGCATCGTTCTTTGATGCTTCAGGATCACGGCGATTTAGTGAGTTTTAGAAATATTTGGATGCGTGAACTCTAATTTAAAAACGCGATCTTTTCTTTTTCTTACCTTTCTTAAAGTGCTTTTTGGGAGAATACGTTTTGCCTTTTTTGGTAAGTTCTACGTTTACTTTTCTATTGTCTAAGACGAGGCCATCAAATGATTTTAAGACCAAATCACGATGTTTATTATGAGTAGAGAAAAACGAAAAATTTTTCATTACTTCTACTTGAAAGACATCATCTTGATCCAATTTTAAAAAGGAACGCAAGAAATCTTTTAAGGTTTGCCATTCGTATTGGTCACGGGCTCCTACATTGATAAAGAAACGATCTTTGTCTTTGGCTGCATTAATTGTACGTTCTGAATGTCGCTCTGACGCTCCCTCTTTTTTAAATTCGAGAGGTTTGGCATTGAAATCGAATGATTGAAATTCTTTGGAAAGAAACAATTCAACCAGCTCTTCCTTAGAAAAGTCCTCTAAATTTTTAAGTACTCCGCCAAGGTAGGGATTCAAATCACTTTTAATCGGCGTGGTCTTTAGTTGTTCTACCCAATGTTCAATTTTAAACTGAAAGACTTCTTTGGGGGAAGGAATTTCCAATTCAGTTAGTTTTGTTTGAAGTTTGTTTTCTACCAACTTGATCTTTCTACGATCCGATTTGGTTACAAAAAGGATGGAAGTTCCCAATTTTCCAGCGCGACCCGTTCTTCCACTTCGGTGGGTGTAGGTTTCGATTTCGTCTGGAAGTTGGTAGTTGATCACATGGGTGATGTCCTCCACATCAATACCTCGAGCCGCAACATCGGTAGCGATTAGGAGTTGAATTTTTTTCTTGCGAAAAGATTGCATTACCGCATCGCGTTGATTTTGACTCAGATCTCCGTGTATAGCTGCAGCTTTATAACCATCATGGATGAGTTTTTCAGCAACTTTTTGGGTTTCGATTTTTGTTCGACAAAATACACAACCAAATATATCGGGATTCATACCGATGACAGCCCTCAAAGTATTATATCGTTCTCGGGCACCTACAATAAAGTACTGATGATTTACATTTTTTGCTCCTGAGTTTTTGGTTCCCACAGTAATTTCTATGGGGTCGTGCATGAATTTTTTGGCAATGGTGTTGACCTCCTGTGGCATGGTTGCAGAAAACAACCAAGAGTTTTTCTCTTTGGGAGTGTGGGTAAGTATAGATTTTATATCCTCGTAAAAGCCCATATTGAGCATTTCATCGGCTTCATCCAAAACACAGTATTCAATGGCACTGATGTCCACTAATTTTCTGCGGATCATATCTTTCAAACGTCCTGGAGTAGCTACGACGATTTGCGCACCTCGTTTTATTTTTTTTGCTTGTTCGGAAATGTTGGCACCCCCGTATATGGCAACGATATTGATGTTCTTTAGGTGTCCTCCATAATTCCCCATTTCGTTTGTGATTTGAAGACACAATTCGCGGGTAGGAGAGAGGATAAGCCCTTGTGTAGTCCGTTGGGAGGAATCGATCTTTTGGAGCATTGGAAATCCAAAGGCAGCAGTTTTTCCCGTACCGGTCTGCGCCAAAGCAACCAGGTCGGTATTTTGTTGTAAAAGAATGGGGATTACTTTTTCTTGAACCTCTGTAGGAGCTTCGAATCCTAGTTTTTCAACTGCACTGAGAAGCGCAGGGTTTAGCCCTAGGGACTTGAAAGTTGTCATAAATGGTATTATGCCTGCAAAAGTAATCTAATTTAAACCGTTCACGCTTTTTTTGGTACATAATTTAATTTTGCTGTATTCAAAAAAAAAAATCCCGCTTGCATAAAGCGGGAAATCTTTTTAACTACAAAAACTCAATTTTGGCTACATCATAAAACCTTCTCTGTAGTCACGGGTCACAAATTGATTTGCAGCTTCAAGATTGGTGATTTTCATATTTTCCCCATCCCAAAGTAGCTTTTTACGAGCGAAGAAGTCCATACCACCACTTGCATTTTCTTTACGCAACATATAACTTCGGATGGCTAAATTCCCCATTAAGACGGTTTCTGTCATGGGTCCAGCATAATCAAAAGAAGAGGTTAATCCACGGTGTTCTTTACTGTTAAAACCTGCTTTACAAGCATCTACCCATTTGCGTTGGTGTCCGTATTCAGGTTCGGTCATTTTCTCAACTTCGGGACCAAATTCAGTCGTTCTATCATAACGGTAGAGTTTTGGCATGAGTGGTGAACTATCGTTGATATTGGTCGAAATGATTCCTTTTTCTCCGATGATAAGAACGCCATTTAAACTGTCTTTACCTCCGATATCACTATTTGCCGGAATAATTTCGGGGTGTGGAGGTCGTATTCCACCATCACTCCAAGTCATCTGAATGGGTTTTTTACTTTTTTCGGTAGCGTCAAAGTTGATCGTGATCAATGAGGAAGGTGGACATCCTTCTGGGATATAATCAGGAGTCCACATTTTGGAAAATACACTTCCTACACTACACTCGGCAGAGGTAGGGTATTTTAATCCTAGGGTTCTAAAAGGGATATCAATCAGGTGACATCCTACATCTCCTAGGGCTCCCGTACCATAGTCCCACCATCCTCTCCAGCTAAAGGGATGCATGTTTGGCGTGTAGGGTTTTTCTTTTGCTGGGCCTAACCACAAATCCCAATTTAGTGCATCGGGTTTTGAGCTTGGATCGGGTTGTGGTATCATTACCCCTTGAGGCCATACGGGACGGTTGGTCCAAATTTTAACATCTGAAATAGCACCCACTTGGTCGGTATCAATCCAATTTTGAACCATGTTCAACAACGGATTAGACCCTCCTTGGTTTCCCATTTGGGTAACTACTTTTTCTTTTCGAGCCATTTCGGTAAGCATTCGCGCTTCCTTGATGTTGTGTGTCATAGGTTTTTGCACATACACGTGTTTTCCCCTTTGCATAGCAAAAGAGGCAGCGGGTCCGTGGACATGGTCAGGTGTAGAGATAGTGACCGCGTCAATGTCTTTTTCTTTGTCTAGCATGATGCGGTAATCGGCATAACGTTTTGCCTTAGGGAATTTTTTGACCGTGTTGGCTGCGCTTCCAGAAAAATCCACATCACAAAGTGCAACAACACGTTCACGCCCTTGAACCGAAGCATTGCTGATGTCACTGGCTCCTTTTCCTCCCGAACCAATAGCTGCAATGTTGAGCTGGTCACTTGGGGAAATAAATCCAGGGCCACCAAGAACATTACGAGGCACTATCATGATCGAAGAAGCTGCTACTCCAGTTTTAATAAAATTACGTCTTGACTCCTGTTTTTTTGGTTTCATTTTTTTAATTGTTGATATCTGCTATTAAATGTAACTTTTTTTTGATAAAGTTGACCAAGAATTTTCACAAGTCGAATTTTGCAATCATCTTTGAGCTTCAAAAAAAACGATGTTAACCAAAGAACAAAATCGGTCTGCTTTAAGTGTTTTGTTTTTCATTTCTGGTTTTTGTTTTTCTTCTTGGGCCTCACGAATTCCTACATTAAAAGCTGCTTTTGAAATGAACGAAGCACAATTGGGAAATTTTCTATTTATTTTACCCGTTTGTTCGTTGATTGGTTTGCCTATTTCTGGCTGGTTGGTGAGTCGTTTCGACAGTCGCCATCCTTTGTTAGTTGGTTTTTTGTTGTTTACGCTTTCCTTGGTTGGTATCGGATGGACACAAGAAATGGAAGTCCTTATTGTTTTTGTAGCCCTCTTTGCCTTTGGCTTGCGAATGATCAATATTTCTATGAACACCCAAGCAATTCAGGTACAGCGCAAATTTGACAAACCCATAAACGGATCTTTTCACGGCTTGTGGAGTTTGGGAGGCCTGATGGGAATCTTATTTGCCACTTTGATGATTCGTTTCAATTTGGGAATTGGAAAACATTTGGCTCTTGTTGGGATTTTGGCGGTTGTCATTACTCTAGTATCCTATCTTTTTATGTTAAAAAACGATCGTGAGATTACGATGAATAAGTTGCGTTTTGGAAAACCCGATTCATTTATTTTTTATGTTGGTCTAATGGTGTTTTGTGCGGCTGTTTGTGAAGGAGGTATTTACGATTGGAGTAGTGTTTATTTTAAGGAAGTTGTCAATGCAGAATTGTTTACATTAAGTTACCTAGTTTTTATGTGTTCTATGACGGTGGCTCGTTTTTTTACGGACCGTCTAATTGCATTAATGGGAATGGAAAAACTTTTTGTCGTCAGTGCTTCTGTGATTATCCTAGGAGTTAGCGTTTTGATTGTATTCCCATACTTCTATCCCGCTTTATTAGGATTTTTTATTACTGGTTTTGGCGTAGCTTCTATCTTTCCCATGTCTTTTTTATTGGCGGGGCAGTCCAAAAAATATACTACTGGGGTAGCAATTTCTATTGTAGGAACCTATTCTACTGTGGGGGTCTTACTTGCCCCACCTTTTGTTGGCTATGTTGCTCATTTGTTTTCTTTGAACCGTGCATTTTTACTCTTTGTGTTTGCTGCAATGCTGCTGATGGTATTTTCTAATAAAGCCTTTGCAGAGATATCCCGTCTTTGATAGGAACGGTTTTGATAGGGATTCCTATCTTTATATTTAAATACAATTGAAGATGAAATCATTTTATAGCTATTCTTTAGCCCTAGTGTTCTTAATTTCAGCGGGACTTACCGCACAAAAAAGTAATGATACCTTGCCCAAGGCACGAGTATTTAAAAGTATTCAGACCCTTAAAATGGGCAATCAAAATTTAAAATTTAATACCCTAGCGGGAACCATGGAATTGCGTGATGAGAAAAATAAGCCCATCGCATTACACGGATTTACTGCTTATTTTAAAGAGGGAGCCGAAAAAAACCGCCCAATTATTTTCTCATTCAATGGAGGTCCTGGTTCTTCTTCCTATTGGTTGCATATGGGGATAATGGGACCCAAGCGCATAGTGGTGGATGATCCCAACTACAATAAAGCAGCACCCTACACCCTAGAGGACAATCCTTATTCCATTTTGGATATGGCCGATGTGGTAATGATGGACCCTATCGGAACCGGTTTGAGTGAGCTAATCGGAGATAGTGAAGGCAAAGACTTTTGGGGAGTGGATCAAGACATACGGGCAACAAGCTTGTTCATCATGCAATTTTTAAAACAATACGATCGCTTACAAGCACCAAAATATCTTTTAGGAGAAAGTTATGGTACATTCCGAAATGCAGGTGTGATGAATTATCTTTTGGATCGGGGGTATGCCTTAAATGGAGTGGTTATGGTTTCTGCGGTTTTTGATTTACGTACTTTGACCTTTCCTCCCAATGACGATTTGCCTTATGTAGTTCATTTTCCTACCTATGCTGCAACAGCTCACTACCACAAGAAGTTGAGCCCCGCCATGCAAGCAAAACCCTTAGAGACTTTTTTGGATGAGGTACGAGATTTTACAGAGAATGATTATTCCCCAGCCTTGTTTAAAGGAACTCGAATTTCAGATAAAGAAAAACAACAACTAGCCGAAAAAATGGTTCAGTATGCGGGTATCTCTACAGCCTACTGGTCGCGTGCTAACCTCAAAGTGAAGGCTGGGGAGTATTTTAATGAACTTATGCGCGGGGAAGGAAAAACAGTTGGAAGGTTAGACTCGCGTTATACGGGTATAAACGAAAATCCCAAGAATCAATATGCGATTACAGATCCCCAGAGCGACGCTATTTCACCCGCTTACACCATCGGATTTTTAGATTATTTGCATCGTGATTTAGGTGTTTCCAAAGAGCTTAACTACAAAACCAGTGCAGGTGTTGCCGACGACAGTTTTAAATGGGACTGGAGTCATCGCGGGAATATAGGATGGGGTACACAAATTGCGATCAATACTTCTATTGATATGGCAAGTGCCCTAAGTAAAGACCCGAACCTAAAAGTTTTGATTATGAATGGCTATTACGATTTGGCTACTGTTTTTTACGGAGTAGAACACACCCTTACTCATATGAATTTGGCTCCCGAAATTCAAGACAATATCATCATGACCTACTATGAGTCAGGCCATATGATGTACATCCACGAACCCTCCATGAAGAAATTCAAAACAGATTTAGCCAACTTTCTAGAAATGACTTTGAATAACTAACCGAATCCCTTTATTTGGTACGTTTTTTGTGGTGTAACTTCACAAGCTAAAACTTTTCTTATCATGAAATATTCCCTCACTATTTTACTTTTGCTTTCTGTGTCTTTTGTCTTTTCACAAAGAGGAAAAACAGGGGATACAACCTTTAAACATCGATTTCCAAATGACGTTTTCAACACCGTTTCGGATGCCTCTTTAACACTTATCAATGAAGTGGATCACGACATTATTGTAGTGATCCGTGATCAGGAAAAGAAGTACCTGCGGCATGTGTATATCCGGAATTTAGAAAAATTCACTTTTGATAAGCTTCCGATTACCCGCTTGTATGTTCAGTTTAAATCCAAAGAGTTTTATTTTGAAGATCTTGAAAGGACTCCAATAAACTATGGAGACAAACACATATTTAATTTTTTCTTTGATCCTAGGCAGGAAAGCAACTACTATGAAATCACGGAAGAAGAGTTTTTCAAGCCCTGAGACAACTGTATTCACTCGTTTTATAAAAATTAACTATACTTGGTCTTGTTAAACAATTTAGCAAGACCAATTATGAATCGAAGCAAGCGGTATTCTCTATTTTTTTTCTCTATAATCTTTTTCTTTTTATACTGTACAAATCAAAAACAAGCACTTGAGCTGGCCACTGTTTTTTCTGACCATATGGTCTTGCAGCAACAAAGTCTCGTCCCTATCTGGGGGAAAGGGCAGCCAGGGGAGACCGTCACGGTAGAAGCTTCATGGGATAAAAAGTCAACCACTACTGTAGATGCAACAGGTTACTGGAAATTAAATCTTCAAACCCCTACCTATGGGGGACCTTACACGGTTACAATTTTGTGCGAATCAGATCAAGTAGTTTTTGATGATGTCTTAATTGGTGAAGTTTGGTTGACCTCGGGTCAGTCCAATATGGAATGGCCAATGCGTGCACGAATTTTAAATCAAGAAGAAGAAATTGCAGAGGTGAATTTCCCAAAAATCAGGATGTTTTCTGTACCTAGAAATTTGAATGGGACCAATATCAATACTGCTTCATGGAAAGTCGCTACGCCAGAGAATGCTCCGGATTTCAGTGCGGTAGGATACTTTTTTGCTCGCGAGCTTCATCAAAAATTAGAAGTACCCGTAGGGATTTTAAATAGTTCGTGGGGTGGAACTCGAGTGGAAGCCTGGACAAGTATAGAAAAGTTAGCAGGTATGGAGGCCAGTGCAGAAGAAGCTAATGAAGTTTTAGGTCAAGGAGGACTGGAAGCCATTCGGCAGAACGCTGTCGAGTCAAACAGCCAAATTCGCCGATCAAATGAAACTGTTCTAAAAGCAAAAAGTTATGCAGTACCCGAAAGTATTGAAGCTTGGGAATCACTGGACCTTGGAGATCTTGAATTTGCTGCTCCCGAATATGACGACAGCGACTGGTCTGTTTTTAACACCCAAATTTCAGAAAAGCCAAAGACGGCTTTGGAATCTGTTTTTACTAAAGGTAGCTTTGCAGAAGATGGTGCGTTTTGGTTGCGAAAAACGTTTGATCTTAAAAACCCATCGGCTTTTTCTCATTTTGTTGTAGAAGGGGGAATAGATGATTTTGATTATACCTACCTCAATGGTAAACAGATTGGCCAAGGGTTTTCGTGTTGTACTGGACGTTCTTATGAAATTCCTGCCGGTCTTTTAAAGAAAGAAGGGAATGTCCTTGCGATTCGAGTTATCGATACGGGTGGGGAAAGTGGATTCAGGGGGGCGGCCTATTTAGCAGGTGATCAAGAGCGTATCGAACTGGATTCCGAGTCTTGGCGATTTAAACATATCGCCTACTTCCTCAATACTTCCTTCCAAAAACACAATTTTACTTTTGCCGAATTGTCAACACAAGAAGAGACTCTGAAAAAACAACTTAAAAAAGGGATTTTGGTTCAAAATCCCAACACGTATAGTGTGCTGTTCAACACCATGATACAGCCTGTGCTCCCTTACCAAGTAAAAGGCTTTTTGTGGTATCAAGGGGAGAGTAATGTAGGTAATTATAAAGAATATCAAAGTTTGTTTACGGGGATGATCACAGATTGGCGAGAAAAGTGGGGGCAAAAGTTACCGTTTTATTTTGTTCAAATAGCTCCCTTTAGATACACTCCTGAAGCCGAGTCACATGCCCTGCGGGATGCACAGCGAAAAACCTTAGCCTTGGAAAAAACAGGTATGGCGGTGACTTTAGATATCGGGGAGGAAGACGATATACACCCCGCAAACAAGCAAGATGTAGGAAAACGTCTCGCGCGGTTGGCCCTGGCAAACGATTATGGGAAGTCTGAAGTTTTAGCTAGTGGACCCCTTTACAAAAGTCAAAAGTTATTTCCTTCCTATATCGATCTCGATTTTGATTATGTTGGGTCGGGGCTTAGGGCAAAAAAGTCACTTCAGGGATTTGAAATAGCGGGTAGCGATTCTGTTTTTTATCCTGCTACAGCAAAAATACTGGATGATAAGGTTCGTGTTTCTTCTCGAAAAGTCAATAATCCAAAACGCGTACGATATGGCTGGAAAAATTATTTTGAAGCCACCTTGTTTAATGCGGAAGGCTTGCCCGCCTCCTCATTTCAAACGCCTTAGAGATTTTATTTTTTCTGATAGACCCGGACATAGTCCACTTCCATTTGATCCTGAGTAAAGTTAGGATCAATAGCCCCCCCCAGAGCGCCCCCCATCGCAATGTTCAGTAACACGTATTGATCGTTAAAGTAGGGCCAGTTTTCAGGTGTTTTCACCTGGGGTTCATAGGTAAAATAATGCTTGTCATCAACAAAGAATTTCAAGTGTTCTGGGGTCCATTCCATGGCATACACGTGGAAATTTTCGGTAACATCACTTACAGGAACCTGTTTCACGACCGTATCGGGTCCATGCGTATCGGGGGTGTGAACGGCACATTGAATCATTTCAAAGTCCTCAAAAAGTTGTTCCATGATGTCAATTTCCCCGCAGGCCGGCCAACCCACGGTTTCCAAATTGCTTCCCAAGGTCCATATGGCAGGCCAAGTCCCTTGAGCTTGGGGTAATTTGGCTCGAACTTCAACCTTTCCATAGGTAAAAGAAACCTTTGAGTTCAGGCGCGCCGAAGTATAGGCCTGGGTAGTCCCTGAGTGGGTATAGTCTTCTTTTTTTGCAATAATTTTTAAGCTTCCCTCACTGACATAAGCATTGTCGATCCGATCTGTGTAGTGCTGAAGCTCGTCGTTATACCAACTTCCATTATTGGGGGCATTGGTTTCCAAAAACCATTTGGTCGCATCCACAGCCTTATCCTCTTGTTCAAACTCATCACTCCAAATAAGTTGATAGGATTTTTCTTTTGGCTGGGGATTCTCACAAGAGAGTGAAAGTAAAATAATAAAAAGGTAAAGTAAATGGTTCGTCATTTCAGTTGATTTTATTCGGTTAATAGGTTCTTAAAAATTGTATCATTACAAAAATATAAAAGAGTACAGTCATTAGTAATGCAATAAAACCCACTCCTTTGACTAATTCTTTGTCTGTTGTTTTAGAGATCCACAGCAAGGTGGGTCGAAAACCTTTTATTAAAATAAACAATCCCAATAGGGCCAAAACATAGGCTAATAATTCCATAGAAGTATAGTAATGCTTATTGAAAAGTAAATTTACTGTTCAAAATTTTAATTAAATTAAAATAAGTTAAATATTAGCAGAAACTCGTATGATTTCAAGTAAAATTTACTGCCTGCCGCTTCAAGATCCTAAGAACTACCGTCATAAAAATAAAAACCACTATTTCCGTCCGTTTGGAAAATCATCAGTCCTGTTGCTGGACTACTAATTGCATTTCGTTATGCTTGTGTCATTCGGGGAATTAAAATTCCTTTGTCATTTGAACTCGACTGTATATCCAGTACTGCTGAGGCTGCAGGTGAGGTAGTCCCGATACCCACTTGACCTTTTAATATTAAAGTAAAAAATAAAAAAAATGGAATTAAATAATTTTTATTCATTTTTTTTTCAGAAATATAATTTTAAATCTCAAAGATAGGTATTCACTAATGAGTTGGCAATTTATTCGCAGTTTAACAAAAAATTGCTCAAAAATAAGAGTAAAATCTTTTTTTAAAATTGAAGGAGTGGAAGAGAATAAATGAGAAAATATAAAAACAAATATCACCTTCCTGCCTGATAATAATATAAATTAAGATTCCAATAATCCCACGAACACAAAAGAGATTCAGCTTATGCTTAAATTCCAAGCAGAATTTTACAGCAGAGATAGGGATTGACTTAGTTTAATTGTGTGTTGTGTTTGATTAGATATTTTCACTTCTAGTTGATGCTCCCAAATCTATCTAGAGCAGGACTGTAGATGCCAGAAAAAGGTTTACTAAAGGATGAAATTTTTTATACTGCTTTTTTTATATTAATTTCACACTTTAACTAGATCTAATGAATATTCTTTTTTACGTTGCCTTAGCATTCACGCTCTTAATGATATTTATTTATTGGTATGCAAACTACTCTACCAAGGGTGGATTTGCGATAGATGAAAACAAAAACAATATCCCAGACAAGTGGGAAAAGTTTAAAATAATCTTCAAGTTAAAGTCTTTCATATTAATCCTTCTTGGGTTTCTTTTAGGATATCTGTTTCACTTTGTACAACTCTAATTTATGAATTTATATTCCCTAACATCCGTGTTTAATTACAGGATGGTAATCATTTTGTTAGAAACAATCATTATTTATTTCCTGTATGATTATTATCAAATCCGATTTCAATTGGACTTCACAATCATGAGTGTAGCCATTGTATTCCCTTTGGTTTTTTCTATTACAAGTGCCTACCAAAGAAGACAAGATTCCATTAATGAGTTCTCTATATTTAGAAATAAAATAATTGATTTATCGAATATTTTCTATTCAGTAAACGATACAAAAAAAAGAGACTATGAAGAATTGTTTTCTTCCTTACTAGAGCTTCAAAAACTCTTTGTGAGTTATTTAAAAAATTCCTCAGAAGAAAACTCTTACAAAAATATCAGAAAGAAAAGAAAAGAAATATTTCTAATTATAGACTCCTATAAAGACATTTATAATGAAAGAGAAAAGGACAGTTTAATTCGTGTAAAAAATGAACTTTTTCAAAGCGCTGAAAAATTAAGAGGAATTAAATTACACGCCACTCCAATTTCCTTAAGAAATTACTGTTTAATCTTCATTTATCTGTCTCCATTCCTTTTCAATACCCAATTGATTGTAGAAAAATCTATTTTTGGATTTGGTTTAGAATCCATAATCTCCTTGTCTATATGTATTGTGGTAAGTTTTATTTTAATAGCCCTGTACAACGTGCAAGACTACATTGAGAATCCATTTGATCAAAAAGGACTAGACGATTTAAAAATAAGCGAAATGGATGTTTCGAGTTATGAATCGTTAAGCAAATAAAACTTAAAAAGTGATAGGTTAATCGGGCGCTTACGTTGCTTTTTTTTGTGTAAATGAAAAACCCT
>Ga0255752_10003832_pt1 | contig 15471 bp, 23 predicted proteins | sample 011ome_25_FD_179952 | JGI IMG/M metagenome (GOLD analysis project Ga0255752, IMG submission 179952) | Coastal salt marsh microbial communities from the Groves Creek Marsh, Skidaway Island, Georgia - 011512CT metaG (version 2) | ecosystem: Environmental > Aquatic > Marine > Intertidal zone >...
GTTACTGTGCCATCACTAGCTGTAATTACCTGAATCATTTCGGTTTCAGATGTTGCATTATTCCAATGCCATATGTCAGCACCTAGTGTAGATGTCCAACCATATTTGATTTGGTCTTCTGTAAGTGTGTTAGATAAACTGATTGTAGATTCTAGATATTGTCCATGATTTGATGCAACTTCATAGCTACCATGTCTGCCAGTTGCAGTACCAGACCAAGCATTACTATCAAAGTTTTGATTAAGTAAATTACCTGTTGTGTCTGAATTTACTGTTATTGGTATTAGAAGAATTAGTAAAATACTTCTCATTATTTTTCTCTTTAGTTCTATAAAATCCACCGACTTCTTCCCATCTTTTTTTAGCTTGTTCACCAATAAGACCATCAAGTGGACAAGGAGTGTTGCTCATTTTCATTGAAAGCCACACATCATAGTCTTGACACATCAAAGAAATAGATGCAACTTTCATACCCAAAGCATTTAGCAGTTTTGCTTTCTTTCTTCTTTCACATTTTTCATCATGATAATAAGTACCCATTGATGTAGAAAATCCAATCACAGTCATTCCGATGGACAGAGGAATTGTGCAACTATCCTGACCATAAATAGACATTGAAGGTGAGGTAGCACTATTTACAGCAGTTTCTTGATTGCTGTTATTCGTTGTGGAATTAGTCGTGGTATTAGTTTGACCACCTGAATAATTGTTTGTCGTTTCCTGAGAATATCCACCTGATATAGAAGTATTGCTACCTGATGTATTGGTCTGATTGTTGGTTGTAGAACCTGATGATGTAACATCTGATAATGCATCATTAACTGAATAGCCTAATAAAATGACTATGGTAAAAAGTAATGCTAAGTATAACTTGTTCATCTTCTAACTAGACTGCCACCAAAATAAAGACCTATGATACTAGACACCACATGAGTGTCTAATGGAGTGATTACAAGCCCATTTAAAGGTTTCCATTGTGTCATATCAACATCACTAGAAAAGAGCCAAAAACCCTGCTGTACTGTCTCTACATAGCCTACATAGACAGGCATGTTAGGGTCTATAAATGGTGCTAACTTAGGTAATACAATTATAGCTAGTACACACATAAGTGCTATCCATCTACGAGTATTCTTTGTAAAAGCATCTGTTACTTCTCTTGCTTTATCAAACTGCTGTGATTGAAATTCAGCACGTTGTAATAACATCTTTTGTTCTTCTGCTCTATCCTTTGCTTTTTGAGCCATGATGGATAAAACACCACCAAGAACTGTGGATGCCAACATTGACAATAGTTCCATTGGAATCATGTTATTTCCAAATACTGTAGATGACTGCACAGATACCCGATACCCATGCTAAAAATCCGATTACCCCTTTGCTCTTGTTTATAACTGATGTTAAATCATCGACCTTATTTTCAACCTTATCTAATCTTGCATTGATTGAATCTATTTTTTCAGCAAGTTGTTCTAAGGTTACTTTCATAATTAACCACCGATTAATGCATCAACTTCTGCATCTGTTAATCCTAAGTCTTTTAGTTTTTGTCTGCCATTTGCTTTGTCTGTTTCTTTTTGTGTATCTGCATCTTTTAGTTCTTGTATCTTTGCATTGACATCTTCTTCACTTGGCATTGTTGCACCCTCTTTAACAATCTCGATATGTTGGTATTGCATACGTTCAGAATTAGGAATTTTGTTTCCATTATCATCTTCTTTTTTCCAAGCATACCAATTAGGTGTATCAGTATTAAAAAGATGTAATGCTTCTTGTAAATAATCTCTTTCCATTATGTATCTCCAAGTCTAATAAAACTAACAGAAGTGTTATTTTCATTAGTATTTCCAAATACTGTTCCACCTGATTGTAATGAGAGAACTTGAAAGTAAACTTTATCATTAGTTGTATTTGTTACATCAAGCATACATTGTGAAAAAGCTGATGTATTTGGGTCTGAACCTTGAGCAACAGCTAATGAATCTGATGTACTTGTTGAGCTATTGTAATAATTAGTTTGCCAAATTATGTTATCACCATCATTTACAGGTGTAAATAAAACCTGAGATGTAATTAAATATATGCCTGTTTCAGGAAAAGAAAAGTAAGGAGTAGAAAAACTTACACCTGTACCAACTAATCCAGCCATTGTATCATCTGCTCTTTCAAAAGCACTAACACCACCTGTATCTGCTGTTATACTATTATTTAGTCTCCATAAATCTGCTTGTGTTATTCCACCACTAAGTCCTGTTAGTGCTGAGCCATCTATAGCAGGTAGTGCTTGTCCATCTGTTAAAATATTTCCTGTAGTTGCAGGTAAAGTAAGAGTATTAGTTCCTGCTACAGCAGGTGCTGAAATTGTTATTTCACCTGAAGTATCACCTGATATTTTTATACTTGCCATTAGTCTGCCTCTTGAATAGTGTTACCCTCTGCAACCCATTCTTGAATTGCTTGGTAGTGTCTGTTGTTTGTGTCTAGTGGTACCGACATCTCTTGTCCATCTATCAAAGCTTTTATACTTGTGTTGCCTGAACTATCTGCTTGGTATTGTGCTGATGTAATATCCATTATAACTCCGAATCGAAAAATATTTCAGCAGTTGTATTTGCCTTGTTTAAAAGTGTAACACCTTGCCCTGACGTCAATCCTGAACTTACTACAGGTTTTATTCTTGCAGAATGTGTAGAAATCATATCAGCAGTAATACTTGTTGTATCTTGGTCTGAGGCTGATTGACCTACTCTAAAAACAGTTCCACTAGTAAAAGTGATTGTAGGTGATGCTCTCATTTCTGATGGATGATTTCCATGCATTTCTGTTGCTGTTGAGCTAGAAGCAAAGCCACTATAACAAAATGCTTCATGTGAGCCTGTAGTTCCATCTGCTTTATATTTGCCAAAATACCTCTGACATCTAGCTAGACTTGTACCTATATCATCATGTTGAAATGGTGGCATACTATTTTCATCGAAAGAGCCAATCTCCATTTGCAAACCACAGACTAGTAATTCATTATCTGTGCTATTGCCTAGATTGACATTACCCTCTGCTCTGTTTGCATTTGTTTTAGCACCCCATGATGTTTGTAGAGTACCACCTCTAAAATCACTTCCACTATCTCCCCATATTCCTATAGAAAATCTATGTGAGCTGTCTGCTGATAAAGTTCCTGTAGTATCACCTGCAAATGTTTTCACGAATTTAGTCCATGTGTTTGCAGAAGTTATATTAAGTGCTGATGAAATCTGTCTATCGTTTTCTCTATCCCAAATTTCTAAATTAAAATTGCCTGTCAAATTACTTTTTAACCATACAGCTACAGTTATTGGCTCTGCACTTGATGTACCTTTTTTAAGTAATTGTAAATCTTGCCCCTCAAAATGATATTCAATAGGTAATAAATAATCACCTGATGCAGGTGAGGCATCTGCTGTTGTACAATCATATTTTTGTGAATACTTAAATCCTTGTCCTGTTGGAACATCTGTAGATTGTGCAATAGTCCAAGTTCCTAGTGAGCCATACTCAAAATACATTCTATCAGCTACCTTGACACCATTAGATGTTACACTTGTTACAGAAGTTCCTCTTTGAAAAATATTCATATCTCCATTAATAATTAATGGTTTGCTGTTGTGCCTACTTAGTATGAGTTCATTATCTGATACTGTGCCAAATAAAGTTAGTGCCATTATTCACTCTCCAATGCTGTAATTCTTGCTTCTAATTCTTGTATTGTTTTAACTAGCAAAGGTACGAGTTTGCTTTGGTCAATACCTTGCATTTGTACTCCATCTTTTTCACCTGTTATAGCTTCAGGTACTACAGTCGAAACTTCATGAGCTAAGAAACCATCTAATGCTGTATCTGTATCATCAGCTATCCAATTAAACCTGCATGGTTTTAATTGTTTCAATCTTGTTGTTGCATCCCATGTGTAACTCACATTTTCTTTAAGTCTGTAATCAGATGATGTGTTGTAAGTCGTTGATGAGCCACTTAATGTGATTGCACCTGCACTTGTTGTATCACCTGAATAAAACCTTATAGCATCATTGTTAGCATGAGTTCTTACTTCCATACCATTTTGATTTGTAGCATCTGATTTTATACATACAAAAGAATTATTTCTTTCAACAGTCGTGCCAATATAAACCTGTCCGACACCATTAACTTTCATTCTATCAGAGCCACCTGTTTTGAAATCTATTTCATCATCTGTATCTGCATGAATAGATGTATCTGCATCAGCATCTAATACTAATTCGTTACCTTGAACATCAATGGTAGTACCAACAGTCATTTTGGTTGTACCATTAGACTGTATATCTACAATACCACTTGTATCTGATTCTAATTCTAGACCTGTACTTGTACTAAGATTTATCTTACATGTCACAGTATTACCCACCTTTGTCCTGAGCCAACAGTTACAGTTACACCTGAGTTTATGGTAATTGGTGAGACACTCATTCCATTTGAATTGGATGTGAATGTAAAGTTAGCTGATATTGAATTTAAGTTTTCGTAGATAGCACCACCTGCCGATGCACCACCTCCAATACTTCCCCATGCACTTCCATCATATCCCTCAAATCCTGATGTCGTGCTATTAAATCTTAATAAACCTGCTGATGGTGAGCCATCTCTTTGTGCTGTTGTACCTACAGGAATCTCAGCACTACCTGTTGTTCCTGTCTCAGATACGACACCTGTAATCGATGCACCTGACCCTGAAAATGTTGTTGCAGTACAAGTACCTGCACAGGTTACGTTACCATTGGATGCTATTGTGATTGCATCTGTACCATCTGTAAATTCTATAAGTGCAGTTCTAACTGAATCTGATTTGAAAAATTCTACTGTGTCATTCGTTTGGTCGAGTTCACATATCTCAATATTGGCATCATTATCTTCATTTCTAATATAAAGCTTGTTATTAGCTGTGTCATACCATAGCTGATTTGCATAAGTTGTAGATGGTGCAGTAGCACCTGATGATGTGCTTCCAAGTGCTTGTAGAGCATTGTTTATGTCTGCTCGTGTAGCAGGAAACAGTTGGTTTGCAATATCTAAATCGTGTTGAGACAAATTTAACTCCTTTTAAATTGGTTTAAGTATAGCATTAAATTATGCAGATTCCACATATCCATAACCTTTTGCTACATAAGAAAAATCTGCTGTTATAGGATTTCCTGTACCACTTCCTTGATAGAAGTTGATAGTAAATCCTGTAGCTGATTTACTAGTAATCACATAATGATTATTTTGGTCTAAATCATCCACCTCAATTCCTAAACCTTGTAATTCTTTAAAAGCAGGTGAGAATGTAACAACTTTACCACCTGTACCTGCTGAAATATTATCTTCTGCTACAGTTCTATCAGGCATATCAACTGTTGCTGATAACTCGTAAATAGCAGGTGATGCTGTTTGATTGGTTGTTGTGAGTAATGCTCTTAGTTTTATATAACGTGCTTTGTAATCTCCAAGTACATAAGTACGATATGCTGTATAAGTTGAATTATCATTAGATGTGCTGATTAGTAGTTCTACATTGACATCATTATGTTCTGTATATCCACCCTCAAATAAACCTGTTTGTGAATCAAACAAACCATCAAAAGAATCAAATAAACTAGCAGTATCAAATCTATTAAATTTACAAGTAAAGGTTACACGACTATTGTAAATACCACCTAAATCGAATGTAGGAAAATCATAAGTTCCATCTAAGTTAAATGCTGTTTCACCACCATCATCAAATAATCCTGAGTTATCATCAAAGTTTCCAACACCACTATCAAACAACTCACCCTCTACGATTTCTAAGAAATTTGTACTGTCTCTCGTTACCACTTCTACTTGGTCTTTAGTTCCTGAGAAACTTGGTGATTCAGTTGATGTAGCAACTACGTTGAAATCTTCTCTTATTCTATCCAAGATGATTACAGATTTAGCTGAATTTTGACTTTCTAAACCTAGTACATCAATAGCTTTTATCATGTAAGTGCCTGTCTTAGCAGGTAACACGACAGTATTTGCAGGTTTTGCTACTTTTTTAGCAACAATGATACCTTCTTCAAATTTTGTAGTTGTGGTTAGTGGTGTGTGTCTTACAACATAATGTGATAAATCTAAATCAGATACAGGAGTCCAATTAAGTGCTACAACATCACCTATCACATTTGTTGAAAAATTAGTTACATCACTTGGAGGTGCTGTCTTACCTATGACTTCATGTGTTGTTGTGGTGAACGAACTATGAACATTGAATCCATTGATTGACCTTGCTCTAACATTATAAATTGCACCGTCCTCTGCATTGACTAATTCAAATATGTTTCCTTTACTTCTACCAAGAGTAATGAAATCACTTCCTGCATCATTTGTGTTTTGTGCTTCTACTTCAAATTCGTTTGTTGTTCCCTGATTCGATGAACATACAACTTTCAAAACTGTTATTGGTGTTTCTGCATAAGTCCTTAATTCATCAGTAACAACGATTGAAGGTGGTGTAACATCTTGTACTGTTGGTAGTATAGTATTATCTAATGAAAATTCTGATTCCTCTGCATTCCAATCATAAACTGATGATGCAGTTTCTTTGAGTATAACATCGACACCCATAACCTTATCACTAAATGACCATTCAGCAACTTCAAACACTTTGTTACTGAAACCTAATCTACTATTTGTTATGTTTACTGTATCACCCACTTGTAACTTGAAGCCTGTCATTTTCAAAGTAGTTGCTAATACCATTTGTTGTCTGTTTTTTAGCAGAGTAATTTTTGCAATTCTTTGTGCTGTTTTACTTGATGTAGTAAATGGTAAGTCAATATCTGCTGTTATTGTTTCACCATCATCAGTTACAAAAGTTGAGCTTGTTACAGCAGGATAATCAGTTGGTTGCCAATTACTTTCAGGTGAAGTAAATATACCTTTTACTGTGTTAAATAAATCTTTTCTAGATTGTTTTGTGTTTAAATTGATACCTGTTATAAAATCATCTTCATCTAACGATACTGATGGTGCTACATACTGACCACCCTTTATTATAAATTTACCATTAGAGTATGATAATGTTCCAACACATGATGTAAGCATATCTTCTAATATCTGCATAGGTGCAATATCATTGTAGACAATACCATTACAGGTATATCTTTTTTCTGTACCACCACCTGACAAGGTTACATCTTCATCACATAGATTAGCCATTGTTGTAAATGATGTGGTATCAATGCTATCTGCACTTATACCTAAACCAAGTCTTGTATCTGTCAAATAATCGTGAATACATAATGCAGGGTTTGATGAATGTGCTGTTGATGATGTTCTAAAATCTAAAACTTTTTTACCTTTGATTTCTGCACTTATATTTGGAATACCATTAGGAAACATATCTGTGTCATAATCCATTTGCACATAAATGTATGCTATACCTCTTAACCTATGGTCTGTAGTCCATGATGATACTTGGTCTACTAAGTCAGCATCAGCTAGTTGGTCATCTGTTCCTTTGTGTAATTTAATTTCTACAGCTTGTCTTGTGTAGATTATATCTAATGGTAAACCTCTAAAATCTGATTGCTTGTCATATTTACTAGGTGATGTTGGTCTGAATCTAGTAATACCATTTGAATCTGTATTTATTGCTGTGAGTGTTAGTTCTTCATCATTGAAATATATTTTATCAAATGATTCTATTTCGTGTGATGCAACTTGAACAACCAAATGCAATCTTTTTGTGTTGTTTGTTGTGTCCATGAAAATAATTGCACCAGATTTCTTCGATGAGCCATAAACTGTATCTCTTGATGTAACAGGTTGTCTAATCATCAAACTTCTGTTTGCTGTTGAAGATGAATAAGACTGCTGTTGTAGTGATGAATTTCTAGCCCTTGCAGGTGGTGCTAAAGCATTTGCTACTGCACCTGCACCAACTGTAATAGCAACTCGTGTAGCAATACTTGCAAAAGTACCCATCCCTGCTGTCAAAGTAGGTGCAAAGTACATAGCAGTTACCATAACTGCTGTCCTTACTATATCTCCTACTGAACCACCCATTAGCTATAACACTCCTTTGTTAAAGATGATGAAATCCTGTATATATTATACTCATCATCAACTCTTAGATAATTAACTCTTTTCTCTTTACCAAGCAATCTTCTAAAATATTGGTTAGTCCACTTTACCATCTTTCTAGAATCACCTGATGATACCAAGTCTACCAACCAAACTCTATCACCACAATTCCAATTATTTACTTGTGATGTCAATTTGAAATGTTCTTCATATTCTGCATTTAAAAATGCCCAACAGATGAATGCTGATATCTTGTTTTGTTTATAAAAAATATTGTATTGATTTAGATTGAATGGTTGTAGCAAATAATTGAATAATTCTTCTCTAGTCTGCTCTTTATATTTATTGAAAGACTTATATAGATTTATGACATCGTTTATATCTTTTAATCTTTTTTCTAATGGATTCATGCATTAATTAGAGCCACCACCCCATGCAATTTGTTTATCTTGCAAAGATTCTACAAACTCCAATCCTTTATCACCTGCAAATAATTCTTTTTGGTCTTGGTCTGTATATCTTCTATCGATTGCTTTCTCTAGGGTTATAAGTTTATTCTCTACAGTAATAGTAAATTCTGCTGTCTCACCATTTTCTGTTATTGTCATGGTATCTAAAAAACCCTCAAAAATTAGATAAGGAGTATCAACAACGACTGTTCTATTATCATCGGTAGTTGTTACACCAAAATATATCTTAACAACTGTACCTTGAACATCTTCTGTTAGTGCTGATGAAATAAGACTTGATTGCATACCTGATAGAGTTACTTTTGCACCTGTTGCTCTTATCTCTGCTGTTTCATCTATTGATGATATAGCTAATAAATTACCACTACCAAAATATGAATTGCTATCTACATTGATGGTGCTATAGCCTGTCCAAAGCCTTAGAGGAGTTGTAAATTCTACAGATACAGCATAGAAAGGCTCTAACTGTGAGCTATCTAGCTGTGCTTGAAAGTCTGTGCCAAGAGTACGAGCCATGTCTCACTACTTCTTGGTTGCTTTTTTCTTTCTTACAACCTTTGGTTTATCTTCTTTGGATGCAGTTTTCTTTTTAACAACTTTCTTTTCTTCAGGTTCTACAGTTTTAATTTCCATAGCTAATCCTGCATCTACAAAAGTTTTACCTACATCTTTCTGCCATTGTTCTTTGCATTCTACAATTTCATCTTGCTCATACCATTTAGTGTCATTACCACTAGCATTGCCTGAGCCGATTGCTCTTTGTAACATTTTGATTTTCATTTAATCACCTTTTTTTAATTCGTACATTTTCTCTACTACTTCTTCCCATGAAATAGGTTCTGACTGCCATTCTATACCACCATACAAAAAATCGATACGATTCTCTAAAGTTCCCTTTATGGAAAATTTAGCATCAGGGTCTATTTTATAAATAGCCTTGATAATGTCTAACTCTTTATCAGTATATGCTGTACTCACAGTCATAGTATACCTCAGTCGGTGGGCAGACCGAATAACAAAATCTACCCACCATGTGCCTAGTTATAGGCTATTAAGCATCCTCTGAATCAGAAGGGTTGCCTTTCACAACAACAACACCCATAGGTGTTCCATTTGAATGTGAGCCTGTAGCATCAATTTTACATCTGATGTAACGTTTTCCACCTATATAGCCTATTTGACTAATTTGTGGAGTTTCACCATTTGCATCTAATGTTAAAAAGATACCACTAGAATCCACACTACCTTCTGTAACATCGGTAGATGATGTAACATCAGTCCAAGTTGAATCATCATCAGAATGTTGAAGAATGAACTCAAACTTGACTGAAGAAGATAAAGTATCTCCTTCTGCACCTGTGTTAACAACTACCATAGCAGAGTTGAAGCCTTGTAAGTCTACAGTTGTACCATTGGCATCTGCTGTAACGACAGCAGGAACTTGGGTAGCAACTGCAACTGTTCTATTTGAAATGTCTCTCATTTGCTATCTCCTTATGCACTAATGTTTTGTAGTTGAATTGCTTCAGCTAATACTACTTGTCCACCAACCCTTCTACGAGCAACATATCTGATGTTACCACTTGTAGCTTGGCTATATGGGTCTCTCATGATAGATAGATTAACTCTATCTACGATTGTGTATGCTCTAGAGAAGTCTCCGAAAGCAATAGGTTTAGTTCCTGCACCTACTGATGGCATATCTGTAGCCAATGTGTATGGGAAACCAACTATTGTTGATGGAGAGCCACCTACTAGTGTCATACCTTGATGGAATATTTTTTGACCTGCTGTGTCTTCTAATTGTAGAACATCTGCAAATGTGCTTCTGCTCATAACGAATCTAGCATTGTTTAAATATTCAGATTTGATTGCATATACAAGTTCAATCAGACCATCTGCTGTAAGTGCTGTTCCATTACCTGAATTGGTAGAAGATACACCTGCTGATGAATCAGTAAAGCCTTGTGGTCTGCCTACACCATTTCCACTAACGAATGCTGTACCTTCTGCTTTAGCAAATTGCTCAGAAAATTCAGAACCCATTTCAGATTCTAAATCGAAAGCAGAATCTTCAAGCATTGCTTGTGAGATATCTACTAATGCATAAAGTTCGTGTGCATCGATTTGTTGTAGACCTGTTGTGTAGCCTGTTGTTTCAGAACGTGTACCTGTTTCTGCAACGAATGATGCAGAGAACTGACCTGTTCTTTTTGGAATTTCAATTCCTCTGTTAGTTGTTTGTCTTACTCTTGCAATAGAACGAATTGGAGAGATTTCTGTAACACCTTTGATTAAATCAGCTACATATTCTGTAGGTGCATAAAATCCACCAAGAGTATCATCTGATTCGTAAAGTGCTTTCTTTTCCATTTCATCTACTTCACCTTTTCTTAGCCATTTGCTAAATGCTTGTACTTGGATATCTGCATCAGCAGATTTAGAAGCATTTGGTCTAGCTAACATGGTTTCGAGACTTTCTATTTTTGCTGTTGCTTCTTCAAGATTTTTTTGTTGAATCTCATGTGCTTGTTTGACTTCTGCTATTTTAGCAATGTCTTCTGACATTTTATCAACTTTCTCTTGTAGTAAAGGGTCAGCATGTCCTTTTTTTTCAATTTCTTCTAAACGTGTTTTGTTCTCAGATTTGAAATCTTCAAATTTAGAACCTAACTCATCAAGAACGACTTTGATTTCTTCTGACATTATTAGTCCTCTTTTAGTTAAAGTTTATTGATTAATTGCTTGATACCATCAACAACATCACGTTGTTCGAGCAAATCTTCCTCTTGGTAAGACTTGTATAGTACGTTTGCAGTTTGCTTTGCTACAGCAGTAGACATCACACCAACATCTCGTAAGTATGCTTCTATCTCTCTAGCATCCATTTCAGCTAATTTAACTTTCGTTACTTTTGCTTTTGGATTCATTGGGAATGTAACCATTGAGACTTCCATTAAGTCTACTTCTTTGATTACTCTACGTTTGTTTTTATCATCGTATTTATATCCATCAGGTGTTAAACGATATCCAATAGACATGGAATCTAATGCACCCATTTTCATTAATTCAAATACTTCTCTACCTTTTTGTGTACCCATAGCCAAACGACCTTTTATTTTAAGACCACGTTTATCTTCTTCTAGAGAATCAATGACACCGATAGGTTCATCGGTTTTGTGTTGGTAGAGTAATTTGATGTGTCGTGCTTTTTTATCTGCTAGTGTTTTAGCAAATGCACCTTGTCTGATAACATCATTTCCTAAATCTTTGTTATTGAATACAGATGCATAGCCTTCAAACGAGCCATCATCTTCTGTTTCCATTTCTTTGTATTCACATTCTAAATCTAAAATGTCGTGTTCAACTTCCATGTTGTCCTCTTGTCCATTTGGCATAACTCGAAATCCCTGTCAAGTATATTGTGCTAATTGTAACAATAAACTACTTATAATAACAATAAAAAAAGAGCAGAACTAAGTCTGCTCTCTTTCTTACACAATGTCCTGTGAACTATTCTGTAACACCACCTAATCTACATTTGTTTGTGAAATACAGATGTAGTGTTCCATCATCAACAAAATAGCTGTCAAGCAAACCTTCATTGGTTAGATGTTCCATCCAACCTTCAGGCAGTCTATATTTTTTTGTGAATCTTTTATAGACATCATCAGGGAAGGTTTCATTTGGGTAAGCATCAAAAGGTCTTGCAGTACCGAATGAATACAAGCACCAATGTCCTTCTTGTGAATCTGTATAGTCTTCACCTTTAAGTTCTAGTCTGTCTAAAAGTTTTTCTGTGTTTATTGTTGTCATTTGTTTCTCCTAGTTAATTTATACTTACAGTATATACCTAAAGTATATAGTGTGTCAAAGGTTTTTTATGGTCTTTTTGATTATTTTTTCTTAATTTTGAAGGGTAATTTGTAGTTATACTTCTTAGCTAGTGATTCATGTGCATAAAACATTGCTTCAAAGACAGGCATTCCTTTCTTAATACCTTCATCATAGAACTTACCATAGTCATCACTTCTAGCCTTGCCTTTGTCGTTTTTGGACATATAATGATGATATTATGAGTAAGATGACCTTTCAAGAAGCATTGGATGAAATGATTGAAATAATCAATATAGAAGATTTGACTATAGATGATTATGATAGATTTATGTCCATACCTATACTCGATAGCTACTCGACTGAGCAGAAAAGACAGATGTCTTGGATGAGAGAATCGATGAATATAATGTCAGGAGATATTATAGCAAGAACAGGAAGAAATGATTTTGTTAGATACGACTGAGTATTTCTTTTTCATAATACTCTAACCATATTGGACTAACCTTATCTTTTATACCTAGTTGATATAGTGAAAAATTTTCTGCAAACCATTCTTTAGAGTTAGTCGTTGAATACCTTGTTGGAAACATTTTTGTTATTCCTTTTTCTCTTAAAAGACTATTATCTTGTCTAACAGCTTTGTTGAAAAAAGCATTTAATGTCTGCTCAATATTACCATCCCCTGTAAGTGCTTTAGTTTGTTGATGTATATGATGACCCATCTCGTGATAAATTGTAGACCTTTTGTCATCGAGCATTAAGTCTTTAATCTTTTCTTTTGTGAGACCTTTTGATGAAGTAACTCCTGCCTTACCAAATACATAACCTTCTGATGTAAAAAACATATTATCAGCAAAAGAACCAATATCTTGTCTTTTCCTAAGTGTTCCATATGATGTTTTTACTTGGGTCTTACCTACCATGAAATCACTTTTCTCTCTATCTTTCAGACCGAATGTCTTATTCTTTATATATTTAGCATTAAAATATAAAATACCATCTCCCATCATAGCTAATGCTCTACTTCTACCAACACTTACTGTTCCTCGTAATCTTGGTATTTTATGTTTCTCTGCAATTTCATTTGCTTCTTTCAACAATATTGTTACGTCTGTCAATTCTTCTTCATTCCAATCATCAAAATATGACTTGCCTTTATTGATATCACCACGATATCTTGACCTTAGATATTTATCATTCAACCCACCTGTAGATAGTTCTGTTATTTCATCTTTCAACTCTTTCTTGGATTTACTCACAACCACAGCAGACCCTTTGATTGGATTTGCTAGAGATGTTGCATTGATTTCTTTAATTGGTGGCTCAGAAACTTCTTCGATTATTGGTGTTCTACGAGGTACATTATCTGTCAAATCATCAGCATCGTAATACAAAACAAAACATCTACAGTTGATTACATTAGTAGCTCCACCATTAGCATCACCTGCATATTGCAATTGTTTCTCTACTACTCCACCACCTGCAACAGGTGTCATAATCTTAAAAGGTTCATCAATGCCTACTTGCACACCATTCATGTTTACATGCCATGACCTTGCTCGTTCATCTAATGCACTAGCCCATTCTTTGATAGGTTTTTTAAGACCTAATCTCTCAGCTACTTTTTGATTTCCATAGTTCATTGCTTGATGTGTTTCTGTTCTTGCTATCAGAGTAGCCCTCTTTGGACTGAAACCTGTCGATTTTCGTATGTTTTTCGATATCTGAGGGTTGGATAACCCTGTTTCTAAACCTAGTGAAATTTCAGCTTGTATAGCCCTTCTCGTGGTCTCTGTGATATTCCTTACATTTTGTGCTGTTTGTGTGCCTACATAATCAATAATAACAGGGTCGATTTCATCGGATTTCTTCATAATCCTAGTTCTTTGTAATCTATTACCCATTGTAATAATTACATCTCTTGCACTAGCACTTAATATGGTGAATAAATCGTTGTAGTAATCTTCATAGTATTCATCAGGTACTTGGCTAACATCGTTGAACAAAGCTTCAGCTAAATCAGCATATTCAGAGAAATGTTTTCTTATTCTTGTCCTTACTCTGTTGCTAAGAGTAATAAATAATCTTAATTGCTCTTTGTATTCTTTTCTTTTATTAATCCTGACTTTTGGCATTTAAAAACCTCTCAGTTTCTTCTAGTAATTCTTCCTGTGTGCCAAATGTACCTGTGAACCATTTAGGGTTCAAGTGATATGATTCTAAAGAATTTCTATGGTGGTGTGGACATAATGGTATTACTTTCATGTGGTCTCTTTTTTCCCCAAACCTTCTAACATGATGTATCTCAGCAGGTGTGCCATAGTAACCTAACCTAATACACACGATACAACCTAAATCTTGAACTTTCTGTAAATGTTCCCTTTCACGTTTTTTCATCTTCGACATCTACTATCCACATTTCCTCAACACAGGATTTGAGTATAACAGAAATGCCACCAAGACCTGATTCCTTTGTGATTGCATTTGCTATTTTGTATGACTTTCTATCTTCTTTAATTAACCATCCAACAGTACGACATAGCTCAGGCTCACAAGAATCTACGTTCTCTACCCATCTTGCATCTGCTGTGTGGTCTAGCCAATCTATCATGACTAGTGGATATTCTTTCATACTGTATATTTTTTACCTCTAAAGAATGCTGAACGATGCAGATTACTTACCTGCACAAGTTCAGGATGAACTGTTTTCTCTTTAGGGTCAATTGTTATTACAGCAAATCCATTGTTCCAATCATTAGCCACATTATCTTCAAGGTAAGGATGATATTGTTCTGACAAGTGTCCTGTTTGTATAGCCATTGATGATGTGGAATAGGTGTTAAATGTTCTATAGTTTAACTGATGAGTATGTCCTGTAACGATATGTATTCCTGCCCTGTAAGAGTTTTGATAAGCAGTATGCATACCACCTCTCATTCTGTGTTTAACTAAAACTGTATCATCGACTAAGTGAGACATAGCCCATTCCCAATCAGGAAATAATGTTTGTATCTTAAAAGCTTCTAAGTCTTCAAAGGCTCTACCCCAAGACATAGCCACTTTAGAT
>Ga0255752_10003835_pt1 | contig 15458 bp, 22 predicted proteins | sample 011ome_25_FD_179952 | JGI IMG/M metagenome (GOLD analysis project Ga0255752, IMG submission 179952) | Coastal salt marsh microbial communities from the Groves Creek Marsh, Skidaway Island, Georgia - 011512CT metaG (version 2) | ecosystem: Environmental > Aquatic > Marine > Intertidal zone >...
ATATGTTTTTACACCAAAGGGAATCACACAATTAGGAGGTTTTGGAGCTATTGGAAATATTTTCCCGGCATCATGGGATTGGCAAAGATTTTGGGAGTCTACAGCTTTGCTTTCACTGATATTAGCTTTTATGAATATCCTTCCAATTCCTGCACTAGACGGAGGTCACGTTATGTTCTTAATTTATGAAGTAGTAACTGGAAGCAAGCCCAATGATAAATTTATGGAGTATGCCCAGATGGCAGGATTTTTATTTCTTATATCGTTGGTAATATTTGCTAATGGAAACGATGTTTACAGATATCTTTTTGGTTAAATTTTAAAATATTTAATTTGACTACATTAAAATATAATTTATATTTGCCCTCGCTTTATGCAAACTCCTCCTTAGCTCAGTTGGTTAGAGCATCTGACTGTTAATCAGAGGGTCCTAGGTTCGAGCCCTAGAGGGGGAGCAAGTAATACCGTTACACTACACATTCTAAACCTTCGAGAAATCGGAGGTTTTTTCTTTTATAGATATATAACAAAGAACTTACTTAAATATATAAAATCTTGGCAACTACTTGGCAATTAATTTCGTCAATAACTTTCTTGTTTTGTTAAAAACTATTGTTTCAAAACACAAAATAAACCCTTAACTACGTTATATAATTATATGGGTCTAAACTTGGTAAATAGAACCCATAAAGACGTTTAGAGAACCAAGATATTTTCTACACAAAACCTTTAGTTTCCCAATAAGGTTTGACGTTATAAACTCGCATAGAGTGCGTGAGTGGGTAAGCGCAGCAGTTTTTCTTGTGTCAGTAGTAATCGACACCACGTGAATAAGTTTTCTGCCTTGATGTTGATGGAGGGTTCTTCATAAAAGATTAAACATCTTTTTTAAATGAGGTATGCAAACTAATTAATAGAAGCGCCCTTTGGGCGGTCTGATATGTAAAGAATAAAATACTATAAAATATGCCAAGACCTAAAGGAAGTCCAAACAAGATAACTTCAGAAATAAAAGAAAGATTAAGTCAAGTAATAATGGATGCTATGTCAAGTATTGATATAGATTCAATGACTCAAAATGAGAAGTTAAAACTTATTCAAATAGGACTGACATATGTAATACCAAGATTAAAACAGGTTGAAAATATTGATGAAGAAGAACCAAGAAAGTTTGAAATAGAAATAATAGATTCCTTGAGTAAATATTCAGATAAGGAGTTAGACAATGCTATTAAAAATTAAATGTCCAAGACAAGCTATAATAACCAGCTACAATAGACCTGTATTATACAACAACATAGTGCTCTATAAAGGGAGTGGATTAATAAGGTTTAGATAATTCTTTTTCCTACTCTAAATTCAATCATAGCAAGGAAACTTACAAGTATAATTTCGACTATGATATATGTCCAACCTAAAATTGTAATAGAACTGAAATGATAGGAAATTAATCCGATTGATATACAACAATATAGAATATTCAACACAGCAATTCCTTTTAATAATAATCCGATTTTTAGATGTTTTTGATAACAAAAGACGTCATAAATCACAAAGAATATCGGTATTGTTGCTAGGAAATATAAGACAGAAGTTGGGATTCCGAATATTTCTTCGAATTTAACAAGAACAACACCTAATAAAAAAGCTGACAGTATTGCTCCAAATCCGTCTATTAAAAAAAGTTTTTTTGGATTCAATTCAGCTTTCGTTATTAAATCTTCGAATTTCATATCTCTATTTAGAAAAATTCAAGCTTAATATACAATTTAATGATATCTTCTTCTTTTAATTCAGCAACTTCCAATCCACTTAAGAGTGTAAATTAAATGTTGTTTTACATTCTTTATTGAATGTTTTTTTATAAATTTAGTAGAATTAACTATTTAAATTATACACATAAAAATTATGAAAAAATTATTTACACTTTTATTATTTGGTTTGTTTATAAATACAGCTATATCACAAACAAACACTTTTACTGTTTATTACTTTGATGTTAAAACAGGAATGGAATCATCTTTAGCAGATGTCTTTGACTCCTTTTATGAAGGAGTTGAATTTAATTCTGGAGGAGTTTATTTAGAAAGAATGCAAAGAGGAGATGTTTTGGGAACTCATCGTGTTGTTGCTTTTGGTGAACTAGGTAAATTTGGGGTTGCTGATGGTCAAAAAACAAGTCAAGATTGGCAGCAATTTAGAACCAATCGACTTAAGTTTATAGAAAAAAGAGGTCCTAGTTATTCAGGAAGAATTACACTTTCAAATGGCGTAGACCCATTTAGCAAAGGCTATTTTCAGCTTTATGAGGCTAAAGTTTACGAGCCAGAAAAACTTATTGCTGCACATTCAAAAGCTATGAAAGAAGTTTGGGACTACGAAGGCAATGCAATGTTATTTGGAACTTATGATGTCGGAAGCCCTGGTGGAGCTACTCACTTTGCTGCTTTTGGTGCTGACAACCTAGAATCTTTAATGCTATGGAAAGTATTTATTGAACAAAATAATTCTAAAGGTCAAGCCGAGTACTTTAAAAATAGAGGAAAAGTAGAAGAAACTACAAATTACAGTTTAAGAATTCTTAAACAATATGGTGGTTTTTAATAAAAGTTTAGCATAAATTTTTAAGGAGGTAAGATAATTATTACCTCCTTTTTTATTTAAACCATAGGCATATCTTCTTCTTTTAATTCAGCAATTGTTATATTTATTTAAACTAAAATTTTACAAAATGAAAAAATTATTATTACTATTACTTTTTATCTCAATAATTAGCTGCACACAATCAAATAATTCTGAAGCATCTTACAATACAAATGAATTAATTTTTGTTGTTGAAATGAACTCAAATGAGGGTAAATCAATCGATGAGATTAAAGAGTTTTCTCAATATTATACGGATGCTATTGATAAAAATGAACCTAATTCTATGGGTTGGGGTTTTTATGAATATGGAGATAAAATAATTTTAATTGAGAGATATTTAGATGATAATGCGATGATGCAACACGGAAAAAATGTTTCTGAAGGCGGTCCTTTAGAAACACAATTTGTAAAATTTATGGAACATTTTACGATTAATAAGATTGATGTATATGGTAATGCGTCTGATGAGTTAAAAGAATTTGTAAAACCTTTTGGACTTCCTTTTTACTTTCATAATGCATATGCAAAATTTAGTAGAGGTTAAACCATAGGCATTTCTTCTTCTTTTAATTCCGATAGATAATTTACTTATTTATTTTTTGACTGTAAATCACAAGAAAAACAGCCACTAAAACGATTAAAACACTTATCGCTACCTCGCTGTTTGGAATCTGGACGATATCTTGAATAAAAAAATTATAAAAGGTTTGAATTACTATAGTTATCAAAGAAATTATTAAAAGTAGATTAGCCCATTTTTTTCTAATTAACAAACCAATATTACCAATAGTTCCTGAAAAAACAGCTAAAGCAAAAGCACCTGTAACCCAAGACGGTCTTGTTTCAATATATAATTGCATATCGCCTGGTAAAGCTTTGAAAGCTTCATTTGACATATACACAAAACCTAAATAATTAATTACACCCACAATATTCCAAATTAAAGTTAAAGAACATATTATGTAAAAACTCTTTTTCATATCTAATAAATATTTATTCGTAAATATACTAAACCATAGGCATATCATATTCTGTCAATTCAGCTATTTATTTAGAGAGAATTTAAAAATGTTTAAAAAACTGTAATCATTATATATATTAATGAAGCTATGATAATTGAAACCCAATACTTATTAAGAAATTTTTCCATATAAGCAAGGTATATTAATAAGAACAGAACTTACTATTTTAATTGGATTATTAACTGAAAATTTAGTACTAAAGCTTTTCTTTGGAGTTACATTGTTGTATATTTAAAATCAAATAGTTTTTAAATGAAAAAAAATATTTCTAAAGTCAGAGCTCACGATGCTATTGTTGGTTTACTATATTTAATTAGTGTAGGATTAACTTTCTATACTACTAATTTAGATTTTTTATGGATTGCTGTTGCTGTTGGGGGGCTTCAAATTATAAGTCCAATAACTAAGTTTTGCCCTGTTTATTTTATTTTAAATAAATTAATGCCTGATACTGAACCAATACAAAATGGAAGATAAGCCCTAAATCATAGGCATATCTTCTTTTTTTAATTCAGCAACTTATAATCAGCAATTAGATTAAGTTGGGTTTTTTAGTAAACTCATTTCTATATTTCTGGCATCAATATTGTGGATATAAGATTAAAACAAACATTCTGAAAAAAGAAAAAAAGGTGGTAACACCAAAAAGAAAAGAGATAATTAAAAATCTATCTATTACAATTTCAAAAGAATCTAAAAAAGTTAATGGGAGAAACATAAAACTCATTGAAATTTTACAAAAGAAATTAGATAAAATTAAACCATAGTCATATTTTCTAATGTCAATTCTGCAACTTCTAATCCACGTAAGTAGATTTGTAAGGTTCAGATAATTGTTATATTTATTTTGTGCTAAATAAAGAATTATTGCCTCAACACAAAATTAGCTTATCCTTTTTATATCATTTATTTCCAGGATTTTCTGTTTTTTTATCATTTCTTTTAATTAATAATTCAATAATTCAACTTGGATTTAATTCAAATATTTCTTTAGCAATAAGTTTTTTATTTGTTGGAATACCCATACAATTGTTTATCATTTTTAAAAAAGGTTATAATATTAACGGAAAGCTGTCTTTAGATAAAGTAATTTTTTATAGGACAAAAATTCCTGCTTTTCAATTGTTTTTATACGTTTTATTATTCATCCCTTACGCCTTTATGGTAGTATTATATATTGAACCCATTAACAATTTTATTTTACAAAATTATTTTTACTGGATTCCAGAATCATTTAATATTGAAAATTCTCAAATAAATAATAATCTGACGATAACTATAGTAGGTTTCACTTTATTAATTTTTATAGACGGTGTATTAAATCCAATTGTTGAAGAACTTTATTTCAGAGGTTTTCTTATGCCTCGATTATCAAGATATTTATACTTTTCTGCTTTTATTAGCGCATTTCTTTTTTCAATTTCTCATTTTTGGTTTCCTTGGAATATTTTACAAACTTTTTTAATTGTTTTACCAATATATATTATCGTTTACAGGACGAAAAGTATTTATATCTCAATTGTTACCCATTGCACTGGCAATTTAATAGGTATAGCTATTTCTCTATTTAATTTTTTTAACTAAACCATAGGCATATCTTCTTCTTTTAATTCAGCAACTTCTAATCCACGTAAGTAGGTTAAACTAACATTTTATTAAGAATGTTTTTTATATTCGTATTGAATATTAAACAAAAATTAAAATGAAAAATATACTTTTTTTAACAACACTTTTATTTTACACTTTTTCATACTCTCAAGATTTAAATTGGGATAAGTCCAAAGGATTTGAAGTAACTTTTGATATTGATAATGTGTATACATCTGACGGAATTAATTGGGAAATGTCAGTTTCTGGACAAGCAGGACCTTATGGAATGGGTTATGGTACAATAACTTTTAAAAATTTTAGTTCAGACCAAACTCAAGGAGAATATTCAGGATTTTTTTGGACTCAAGTAGATGAATCTACGTTTAGAGGAACGACTAGTGGAATGTGGAAAAAAGATGGAAAAATTTATAAAACTGTTGCTTACGATAATGATGTTGTTGGGGGTATTATTAATTTAGCTACGGGAGACTGGAATTTAGTTGAAAGAAAGGCAAGTTTTAAAGTTGCACCTTTAAAATAAACTTTAACTTTTTCAATTGCTTTGAAAAATCAAAATTATATGCATTTGTTTTCTTTTTGATTCAACTGAAAATCTTTTTAAATGAAAAAATTAGAAGAATTTATATATTCAGTTAAATATCTTCCTCCAATATTATATTTTGGTTCTCTTGGATTGCTTGGGTATGACATTTATTCACAAATTTTTAATGATATAGAGTTTCTAAATCCTTTCTTAAGATTTCCATTATGGATTATCTTTTTTTTAATAACTGGTTTTGGAGTTGAAAGATATAATAAGAATAAAAAGAAAAAATGAAAAAACTAATTCTACTATTACTATTTATTCCACTTGTGTTTTCTTGTTCTGGTGCTGATGAAGTTAATAAAATATCTAAAATTAAGGGTCAATATATTCTTCAGGATGTAAGTTGTTTTTGTTACTTCGATAATTATGATTTTACCAAAAATCAACTTTGGTTTTTTCCTGAACAAGATATTTTAATTAGTAAAGGAGATATTAACGATGGTATATTTATTACAAAACCCAATGAACCTTCAAAATTTTTGATATATGATGGGGTTTTAACTTTAAATGATAACAAAAAAGAATATACAATTGAGGTTATGCAAAATGAAATTATCTTAACATATATTGATAATCCTGAAATCGCTGATGATGAAATTACATATATTTTTAAAAAAGGAAATGCCTCGACAGATTGCATAAATCCTAAAGATATTTCAATTGATACTGTGTGTACAAAGGAATATGACCCTGTATGCGGATGTGATGGATACACTTATTCCAATTCTTGTGTTGCAAAAAGTTATGGAGTTAGTTCGTATAAAATGGGTGAATGTTCAAACTAAACCATAGGCATATCTTCTTCTTTTAATTCAGCAATTGTTATATTTAGGTAAACTAAAATTATACAAAATGAAAAATTTATTATTTACTATTATTATTTTCAATATTTTATCTTGTTCAAATAGTGTTAAAAACAATGATTCAATAGTGGTTTATGACGATTCTATTTTAAATATTATAGATAAAGAAGCTGAAATTCAATACATAGTTGATTCTTTGACTGTTGCAGAGGGACCTTTGTGGGATGAAAATTCATCTTCCTTACTTTTTACACAAGTTCCAAAAAATCAAATTTACAAATGGAATGAGCAAGAAGGATTTGATGTTTATATATCTCCTTCAGGCTTTACTAATTATGCTCCTGTAATTCCAAATATAGGTCTTTCAGGTGCAAACGGATTGACTTTTGATATTGATGGAAATTTAATAATTGCTCAACACGGAGATAGAAGGCTATCAAAAATAGAAAATACCCAAACTACTAACCCAAATTTCACAACCATTGTAGATAATTATCAGGGTAATAGATTTAATAGTCCAAATGATGTAGTAGTATCAAGTAATGGGGATATATTTTTCACAGACCCAACATATGGCTTTATGAATTTAAGTGATTGGTCATTTGATGAATCTGTTAAAGAATTAGATTTTAGTGGTGTTTATAAATTTAGTACAGAATCTGGGATAGAATTAGTTTCAAACGAACTTGATTTACCTAACGGTTTAGCACTATCAAATGATGAAAGATATTTGTATGTTAATAGTTCAAATACAGCTGAAGCTCCAATTATCTTAAAAATTGATTTAGAAAATGAAAACAAATCAGATTTGTTTTTTGATGGAACAGAATTAGCTAAAGAATTTCCTGGAAATTTTGACGGATTGAAGATACACTCATCAGGAAATATTTTTACAACTGGACCAAATGGAATATTAGTCTTATCTCCAGATGGTGAATTATTAGCTAATATTAAATTTAAAGATATGTTAACTAATTGTGCATTTGATTCAGATGAAAATTATCTATATGTTACTGGATTTTCATTTGTTGCTAGAATTGCCTTAAAAAATATTATTTAACCATAGGCATATCTTCTTTTTATTGTAGCACTATTGAATAATATTTTTATGCGCAATTAATACTAATTAGTTTTCTTTTTTATTTTCATTAATTGAAATTACTTTATTAATTGATTTAACTTCAAAATTTTTTCTTTTGTATGTTTTTTCAAAAGAGTTTAATTGTTTTTTCATTTCATCGATCCATTTGTCAAAGTCATCCGGTATATTTAATCCATCAAATGTTACTTTAAAACTTAATTGACCTTTAAATTTTGCCATAATGTTATATTTAAAATTATAGCAACAAGATTTTAAAATAGATTTCTCATTTTTTTGGTAGAGACACCCACATTCTAAACCACCGTGCTTTGAGCTAGTCGGTTGGTACGCATTAGCGTTCTTGATGCTGATGCTAAATTAGTAAAAAATCTATCAATTTCATTATATTTTTATATTTGAGCTTGAAATTAAAAAACTGATGTTTAATGCCTTTATTAGCAACTGATTATTCTCCTTCGTTTCTTTCAAAAAATAAACATTTTAATACTATTTATAGTTCATTATTTAGAAAGGCCTTACCAGTTAAGTTTAAACGTAAGCGAATAGAAACTCCGGATGATGATTTTTTAGATATCGATTTTATTGAAAATGGAAGTAAAAAGATTGTAGTATTATGTCATGGACTTGAGGGTAGCAGTGATTCAAAATATATTCAGGCTACTGCTAAATTATTGTCTTCAAATGGTTATGCTATAGCTGCCATGAATTATCGTTTTTGTAGTGGAGAAATTAATCGTCAATTGATTACATATCATAGCGGTAAAACAGATGATTTAAATACTGTAATAAATTACCTTTTGCCAAATTATGATAAAATATATCTTGTAGGCTTTAGTTTAGGAGGAAACTTAATTTTAAAATATAACGGAGATGGGATTTTTGATTTGAGTCCAAAAATTAAAGCTAGTGTTGTCATTTCAGTCCCAGTTGACTTAAAGGGGTCTTCAACTGCATTAAAGCTACGCGAAAATATTCTTTATACTCAACGTTTTCTAATTACTTTGTCCAAAAAAATGCGATTAAAACATCAACAATTTCCTAAAGATATAGACATAAGTTTTCTGAAAAAAGTAAAAACATTGACTGATTTTGACGATTATTTTACAAGTAAAATAAATGGATTTAAAGACGCTAATGATTATTATTTAAAAGCGAGTAGCAAACAATTTATTCCCAATATTTCAAAACCAACTTTATTAATAAATGCTATCGATGATCCTTTTTTGTCTAAATCTTGTTTTCCAATTAGTGAGGCTCAAAATAATACGAACTTTAATTTAATGACTCCTAAATATGGCGGCCATGTTGGTTTTATTTCAAGCGGAGAGTTTTATTGGTCAGAATATGAAATTTTGAATTTTCTCAATTCTTATTGATTTTTTAATCTTAAAAATTCATTAAAATATCTTTTACCTAATTCTCTTTGACCGTCAGCGTCGTAATGAATTGCATCAAATTCATCATCAATTTTTTTAATTCTAAATGGAATTTCAGGATCAGCGTAACCAATTTTTACATGCCTATTAACAGTGTTTGATATAATTTTCTGTTGTTTTTTTCTTTCGGAAGATTGATCAACCCAGAATGGAACCATTCCACCGACAATAAATGGCACATCATTAGCATCTAAATCATTTCTCAAGTTTATTATAAAATTATCTAAGTCTGTTTGATAGGAAGTTGAACCTACATCCTTTTCTCCTTGATGCCATAAAATTGTAATTAATTTACTGTCTGGATAATTTTTTACAATTGATTTAACTCTTTCAATTGCATCATTGTATAAGTCGTCCCCTTTATTCCAACGATTGTCTTTGAAGCCAGTACCGCCAAATCCACAAGGAACTAAAATTATATTTGAATCAGAATTTATTTGATTTTTTAAAAGTTTAGCGAAAGTAAAACTAAAACCTATTTTAGTTTTGTTTTTCGTATGATGTTGTATGGGCTCAACAGCTTCAATTACTTTCATGTTGCCAACTCCAAACCTTCCAAGTTGTTTAATTCCATCTACAGGCTTGTCTAATTGACTATCAAATCCTATTCCTGCATGTGTATTAGATTGACCAATTACTAAAATAATATGATTGTTTGGCTCACTTTCTCCACATGAAATAAATAAATAGAAAACTATTAAAAAAAAGATTCGAAGCACATATAAATATAATTATTAAATAATGTAAAATCTATGTTTTATATTAGCTATTAACTCAAAATCAATTAACATGAAAAAAATATTATCAATATGCGTAGCTTTTTTAGTTTTAAGTTGCGGACCCAGTGAAAAATGTGTTACTCTAGAGCAGGAAAATTCTAAAACTGAGCAAAATTTAGATACATACAAAACTGCTTGGGAACAATTCTTTGAAAATAGAGATCCTAGTGCTGTTAATACTGACAGTTTTGATGAGAATGTTACTGTAGTAACAGCATCAGGAGATATCACAGGAATAGATGCATTTAGAGATTACTACAATAATTATTTAACAGGGTTTTCAGATGCTGAATTTAGTTTTGTTGATATTTTTGCACATGGTGATAAACTTGTTAAACATTGGAATTTCAAAGGAACTCATGATGGAGAAATGTTTGGAATTCCAGCTACTGGTAATAAACTTGATATTAGTGGAACTACCATTGTTTTAATGAAAGATGGTAAAGTCTTTAGAGAGCAAGATTTTTTCGACAATCACTCTTTTTTAATGCAATTAGGTCTATTGAATTAAAAACAAATTTAAGCTATTCAATAAAACGAGTAGCTTTAATTTTTTTTATTATTTGAATATATGTTAAATTATTCATATATTTGTTTTATGAAAACTACAAAAAGAAAATTTTCGATAACAAAGCTTCAAAAGGTTGCGAAAATTTTAAAAACAATTTCGCATCCCGTAAAATTAGAAATACTAGAAATTCTTGAATCTGATGAACCGTTGGATGTTTCAACAATATGTTCAAGAATTAGTAATGAATGTGAAATTTCTATGATGTCTCATCATTTGAGTAAAATGAAAGATAATGGGGTTTTGATTTCAGAAAAAATCGGAAAACAGGTTTATTATAGAATTTTTGATCGACAATTGCTTAGCATTTTTGATTGTATGGAAAAATGTGATTTAATATAAATTAATGGAGGTTTTTGGATACTTACTTGCGGTTTTAATTGGAATTTTCTTGGGAATTTTTGGTGGAGGTGGATCATTATTAGCCGTCCCAGTTTTTGCATACATTTTTTCTCTAGATGAAAAATTAGCAACAGCATATTCCTTGTTTACTGTTGGAATTTCTTCAATAGTTGGTGCAATAAAACAGCTTGGTAATATTGAATGGAAAGTAACTTTAATTTTTGGGATCCCTTCAATAATTGCTGTATGGTTAACAAGGTTTTTTATAATACCAAACCTTCCTGAAATCATTTTTGATAACGAAACTTTTATAATAACTAGAAGGATGTTAATATTTGGAATTTTTACATTTCTCTTATTTATTTCTTCTTTTTCTATGATTTATGAAACTAACAAAAATGTTAAGCCAATTAATATTAAAAATTTCTATGTCTTAATTATAATTGAAGGGTTTATTGTTGGAGGTTTAACTGGTTTTGTTGGTGCTGGTGGAGGATTTTTAATTATACCCGCATTGGTCATATTAATAGGCTTAGATATAAAAAAGGCAATTGCAACATCATTAATTATAATTGCTTTAAAATCAACCTTTGGGTTTTTTTTAGGAGATGTTATGGTGATGAATATTGATTGGAATTTCTTGATTTATTTTACACTTTTGACAACTTTAGGAGTTATAATTGGAGCTTATTTTGGAAAATCTATTGATAAACTGAAACTTAAAAAATGGTTTGGAATCTTTATTATGGTAATTGCCATTTCTATCTTATTTAAAGAATTTATAAAATAACTTAAAAATGAAAATTGAACAGATTTACACTGGATGTTTATCACAAGGAGCATATTATTTAGAAAGTAATGGTGAGGTTGCTATAATAGACCCTCTTAGAGACGTTGACTATTATATAGAAACAGCACATAAAAATAATGCTAGAATTAAATATATTTTTGAAACACATTTTCATGCAGATTTTGTTAGTGGTCATGTAACTCTCGCAGAAAAAACAGGAGCACCAATTATTTATGGTCCAAATGCAACAACAAACTTTCATTCACATACAGCACAGGATGGAGAAGAATTTAAACTTGGGGATGTTAAAATTACCTTAATCCACACACCTGGCCATACAATGGAAAGCTCATGTTACCTATTGACGGATAAAGAAGGAAAAGAAATAGCAATTTTTACAGGAGATACATTGTTTTTGGGGGATGTTGGAAGACCTGATTTGGCTCAAAAGTCTGATCATTTAACTGCTGAAGACCTTGCTGGCTATTCATTTGAAAGTTTAAGAAATAAAATTATGCCTTTGAATGATGATATAGTAATTTATCCTGCTCATGGTGCTGGATCTGCATGTGGTAAAAAAATGAGTAAAGAAACATTTGATTCTTTAGGAAACCAAAAAAAAACAAATTATGCTTTAAGAGAGGATATGACTAAAAAAGAGTTCATAAAAGAAGTTTTGGAAGGATTAAACCCTCCACCCGAATATTTTCCTTTTAATGTAAAATTAAATAAAGAAGGTTATGAACCTTTAGATAAAATATTGAGTAGAAGCATTAATGAATTGACAGTGATTGATTTTAAAAAGAATGTTAATGTTAATGGATCTTTAATGCTCGATGTAAGATCAATTGAGGAATTTGCAAAGGCTCATATTCCAGGAAGTATTTTTATCGGGTTGGATGGGGGTTTTGCGCCATGGGTTGGTGAACTCATTAAAGATATAAATCATCCAATTGTTATTATTTCACCAGCTGGTAGAGAAGAAGAGGCAATAACAAGATTGTCAAGGTTAGGCTTTGATAATTCAAAAGGTTATTTAAAGGGAGGAATTAATGCATGGATAGACTCAGGAAATGAAGTAGATTCAGTTGAATCCATTAATAAAAACGAATTTGAAAAACTGTTTTTTGAGGAAAACACAAAAATATTTGATGTTAGAAATGAAAGTGAATTTAATTCTGAACATGTTGTTGGAGCGTGTAATATTCCACTAAATAAATTAAATGCAAATTTAGAAAAGATAAATAGTAATGGTGTGAACTATATTCATTGTGCTGGCGGCTATAGGTCTATGATAGCGTCCTCTATTTTAAAAGCTAGAGGAATTCATAATTTCATTGATATAAAAGGTGGGTATTCTGCTATTTCAGACAGTTCAATTATTAATAAAACTAAATATGCATGTCAATAAAAAAATTAAATTTTTTAAAAAATGAGTATTATAGATATTTTAAGTAAACCTTGGCCTTGGTATGTTGCAGGTCCAATGATTTCATTTGTTATGTTTTTGCTTTTATGGTCAGGTAAAACCTTTGGAATAAGTTCTTCCTTAAGGAATGTGTGCTCGATCGCTGGTGCTGGAAAATATTATAAATATTTTGATTTTAATTGGAGAAAAGAGATTTGGAATATTGTATTTATTGTGGGAGCTATTTTGGGAGGATATATTGCATCAAGTTTTTTTCAGAATTTAGATCCACTTGAATTAAGCAATAATACAATTAATGATTTATCAAAACTTGGTATTGTTTTTAGTGGAGAATTAGTCCCTAATGAAATTTTTAATATACATTCTATAGCTACATTGAAAGGGTTTTTAATTATTGTTATAGGAGGTTTTTTTGTTGGATTTGGTGCTCGATGGGCAGGTGGTTGTACCTCTGGACATGCTATTAGTGGTTTATCAAATTTTCAACTTCCATCTTTAATTGCAGTTATTGGATTTTTTATTGGAGGGTTAATCATGACTCATTTAATTTTCCCTTTTATTTTTTAGTATGAAGTATATAAAGTTTTTTTTGATTGGAATTTTGTTTGGGATTATTATGACAAAATCTGAAATAATTTCATGGTATAGAATACAAGAAATGTTTAGATTTCATTCATTTCATATGTACGGAGTCATTGGTTCTGCTGTTATATTAGGAATGATTCAGGTGTTCATAATTAAAAAAATAAATTTCAAAAATATTGGAGGAAAAATAATTGAATTTAAAAACAAAAAGCTAGGTAGATACAATAATTTATTTGGTGGAATAATTTTTGGTTTAGGATGGGCTTTAACTGGTGCTTGTCCCGGTCCTATGTATATTCTTATTGGAAATGGATATTACATTTTTGGTGCAGTAATTTTAAGTGCAATTTTGGGTGCATTTACTTATGGTGCAATAAAAGAAAAATTACCTCACTAAATAAAAAACCCCTCCGATATGGAGAGGTTTTAAATCATAGTTAGTTGTTGTAAAAATAGCAATTTTAAATTCTTGTCAGTTCTGAGCTTGCACTAAATACAACTCCCTCAGGTCCACTTACGGTATAGTGATATGAAATTTTATTTTCATCTTCAGGCATTAAATTGATTTCCCAAGAAGTTACATAGGTGTCTTTTTCTGGAGATAGTCCACTCATTTCAGAGTCAGTTGTAAATGACAATACACCTTTTTTGCTTCCAGAAAGTTTAGAAATAGGTTTGTTTTGAAGACCGCAATAATGAGTTAATAAAAGCTCATCGTTTTGAAAATTAAAAATCGTTAACATTTCAACACCGCCAGTGTTACTTTCCTCTAGTAATGCACTACCATTTGAGGTAATTGAATAGTCTAAAATAAATACATCAGAGGTTCCATTAGTTCTTTCTAATGTTCCAGCCCATTTTCCTTCAAGCTTTTTTAATTCTTCAAAGTCATTTGGGTTATTGATAGCATTTAAACTTATTGCAAAAGCAAAAGTAAATAGTAATAATAAGTTTTTCATAATATGATTTTTTAGTTTAATTAAGATAAAAAAATTAAATAACATTTTCCAAAGAATGTTTTTATATTTTTATGTTCTAACTTAAAATTATATAATTATGAAAAATTTTTTAATCTTATTATCGTTCCTTATTTCATCATCATTGGTAGCTCAAGACATTCCTATTGGCGGTGATGTTTTTAAGGCAAGTTTTACAGTAGACTCTGTGACTTTAGGAGTTGACTCTAATCAAATGAATGTTTCAGGTGATGTTGGTAATGGCTATGGCAGAGTTTATTTATCATATGTTTTTACAAATAAAATGGATACACCTGATGCTGGAGAATTTACCGGATTGGCATGGACTCAAGCTGGAGAAACTTTCAATAAGGCATCTCTTCAAGGTATTTGGAAAAGAAAAGGAGCAATATTTGAATTATACACTTTTGACAATGTAACTGATGGTAAAAAAACAATTGCAAAGGGAATTTTAGATATGGTTAATAAAACCTTAAACTTTGATGTAAGTCAATTTGAGTAATCAAACTAAAAATTAAACACCCTTTTTATGAGGGTGTTTTTTCTTTTTCAATTGCATTGTAAATTAATAATATAATTAAACCGAATACAATTCCAGAAATTATTAAGATTATACTTGTCAGACCATCAGCTGAAAATGAGAGTCTAAGTAATATCGTTGAAATTATAAACCCTGTATTTCTAATTAATTGACTGTATCGTTCAGTATATTGAAATGATAGTAATAAAATAAACACATCAGCCAATATCATAATCGTAAAGAATTCATTGAAAAATAAATT
>Ga0255752_10003837_pt1 | contig 15455 bp, 20 predicted proteins | sample 011ome_25_FD_179952 | JGI IMG/M metagenome (GOLD analysis project Ga0255752, IMG submission 179952) | Coastal salt marsh microbial communities from the Groves Creek Marsh, Skidaway Island, Georgia - 011512CT metaG (version 2) | ecosystem: Environmental > Aquatic > Marine > Intertidal zone >...
TGGCTAAATGTTAAATGATTTTGATACTGAGAACAAACATCTACTTGAATTGATTGTAGCCGATGCAAGATTTGATCTTACCGGTACAAAGGGCATATCAATTTCATACGAAAGTCCATCAAGACTCGACTAACAACCACTATTCATTAAATTCAAATTTACCGGTAAATGTTTATTGCATTTTGTCGTTCTTTTACCTGAACAGAATTTCAACGAATTGGTTTAACTACGTGCGCAATAGATTTCTCACCATCGCCGCGATTGCGGTCATCGGCATGACAACGACCAGTTGCCAGCTGCTGATTGATAACCGCAAAACCGGCAAAACATCGGTTGTCGTTGTTCCTACGGATGAGTGGGATACACTTCGTGGTCAGCAGATGCGGCCAGATGTTGCACGCGATATTGCCAAGGAGATGGCCATTAGCATTGCCGATGAATTACGGTCCAATAAATCAGCCATTGCCGCAACCACGCCAGTAATCGATACGCCAGCAGAAGAGATTGTCATGCCGGCAAACCACTCTGCGCCCTCACCGATTGACGGATCACAGATTATTCAATTCAGCAACCGCACAAATAGCCAATTGGCTGGATGCAGCAGCATCGGGATTATCGAAGTGTTACATTCAGGCACAATCGACGATGCTCTGATTGTCTTGAAAAACGAAGCCTATCGGCTGAACACGAATATTCTTGTTCCTTTGAGTATGAACCAAACCGATGCTGATCCTGTTGCATCACCAAATATCAAAATCGAAGCACGGATGATGAAATGTCCGTTAAAGCTAGCACGAGGAAACTAGGCCATGGCGGAAATCATTCAATTCAATCAACACCGCGCCGAGTCAAAAACTGTAACCAATGATACTACAGCACTATCAAAGAATAATGTTCACAAGGTTGAACAACTCCGTGATTCGATTGAAACGGCGCTTGAAAAAGTGGCAACGTCGGAAAATATGCCTCTAACCGTGGCAATGGCTGCTGGTCGCTACGCTGCGATGCGCATGTTTCAGCTTCAGGGCCGTGCCGAAACAATGGCCTTTATGGATCAATGTGTTGTCACAGCCGAGCTGTGTGATGATTTAATGCAGCATTTGGATGAAGATGCCTAATTAAAGATTTACTCACAAAGCCTCCTTTATCGCTACCATGCAACCAATCTACGACCCAGCGGTAGGGTCCTTGTTGTTCTATTTTGGGCAATCTATTTTGATTTTGTGTTTTTTCGGCTGATTGACCCAATCACTTCGGCACCCAGATCAATTGACAATGCATTTGCTTGAACCTCGCCTTCGACAATGCCCGTAGCAGTAACATTCAGACTTTCACATACCAGATTACCGTTGAAATGACCATTGATGACAGCCGTCTTTGCCTTCACGGCGCCGGTCACTTTAGCCTGTTCACGGATGATGACATCAATTGCGGTAATATCACCATTGAATTGACAATCAATGACAACCGGATGATCGCCACCATTTAGGGAGCCTTCCATTATTACGTCACCCATAATATAGGTTGTATCTTCGTGAAGGCTGGTCGTCTGTTCATATGTTTTTGCTGACATGGTTTATGCACCTTTTTCAGGGGATGTTTGCAACGCACCATTTTTTGCTTTATCCGATGTTTTCGCCAATGGCAAACCCGCATCGTCTTTGTCAGTTTGCGCCGCAATAGCATTTTTTTCCGTCCAGTTATGAATAATATGGCAATTCAACGCTGCACCGCGATCCATCTGCAATGTTTTGTAATGCAATTTGCCAGAAATTGACGCTGTTGCCGTGGCCCAAACGCTGCCAGCCTGCATCTTGCCCTTATAATGGCCAGACACCACAACAAGTTCAGCGCAGATCGAACCATCGAAATGCCCATCTTCGCCAATCGTAACTTTTTCCGCTGTTAAATCAGCATTCACCTTGCCATGAACTTCGATGACACGCGCCTTGGCAATCTTGCCGATAAAAGTTGAACCAGCACCAATAATTGTCTTGCTTCCAAGCTTATCCATTTGTCACCAGCTCCTTGGTAAATTTTGCATCAACATATGCGCCATTATCAATGGCGATGCCCTGACAGTTTAGTTGCCCTTCAAAATGGGCCGTTGTCGATAAATACACCTTATCAGCGGCAATACTCCCGATAACCCTGCCGTCAACTGTTACACTCTGCGCGGTTACGTCTCCAATAATAATCGCAGTCGATAATATGTGAAGGTTATCGGCCTTGATATCACCGTCAAGTTGACCTGCCATTACAAGTGGTTCGGATACGGTAATAGCACCAGTGATTCGTACATCTTCATTAATCTGCGAGTGACTTAGCGGTGCCGCCGGGCTGATGCTATTTTTTCCGAACATATTAACTCTCTGATTATAATTATTTTTTTATTCAAAAAGCCTTGGTTTTTGTCTTTTATCTCACCAAAACCGTGATTTTACGATACCATATTATACCGTTTACCACAGCGAAAATTAGATGGCACGACGTTTGCTTAATTGGGAAAACGGTATGACGATAATAATGACATTTTTACTAAATTTTTAATGCGATTAGAGCAAATCATGGCCAATGACATTGTTGATATTCGAAAAAGAATTGAAGAAATGCGAAATGAAGTTTCAGCAGCCATTGTCTCACGCCAAGAGCTAAATGACGCAACCTATGCTGTTGGCCAAAATGCTGATATTTCGCTTAGTACACAGCCAATCGAACATTCAATCCGCGCGGCAAATGATGGCAACAGCCCAATGCATACCGCTAAGACATCATCATCTGCCAATCGACTGGTTTCAGATGACATGATGAACGTGCACAGAGGCCTTGAAACCGCCCTGAAAATGCCGGCTTTCCAATTGAATGTGCGCAATCAAACCTCCAACAATCTGTTGCTGGCGGTGATTGGCATTCAATTATTGACCAATGTTCTGCTGATTTTGATGGTCTGGATGAAATTAGGATAAGAATCAGATGACGAATAAAGACCAAAAAGTTGTCATATCAAGCGTTGTTAGAGTTTTTCGCGCTTTGGGACTTGGTGGTCTTTACGCACGGTTTGCTCCCATAATGCGGCACGGCAACCAGCCTGATACGCCAATCATCGCGACCAACAAAACTTGGTTTTTGCGCGAAAACTGGTTTTTAGTTTTCACCCGCGGCGGCCCTATTGAAGTGACGATGAAACCATCGCTGGTTTTGACGGGAATTCTGATTTGCATGGCTGGTGTCGCGGCCATTTTCTATTCGACGATCATTGCCAGCTACAGCACCATCGGGGTGATGCGCGACGAAACCATCAAAACCGCACAAGTCAGCGCAAACCCAATGGGCGGCGCTGCTCTCAGCAAAGATAATACTGCCGTTGGTGCACTAAAATGGTTCGATTACAACCCAACAACCAGCCTCGACGATACGCACCCACCGACCATTGCCGGTAAAATAGCGCAAACGCCAAGCCTAATCATTGGTCGGGTTACAGCACAGCCTGCCGTAACCACACCGCAGACACCGCAAATATCGCCAGATGCCAAAATTGCAGAAGATGCAAAAATCACAGAAGATGCCAAAATCGTTGCCGTCGATACCACGCCAATGATTATTCAGGGCGGCAAGCGTGTCACCCTTGCCAGCAATGCTGCATCTGCTAACCCGCGATCTGGCGATAATACAAATAAACTAGCAAGCAAACCATGGACGAATGATCCCTCATCACCCAAGATTACGCCAATGACTGCTGAGCCGAGCTTTGCCGCCCAAAAGATGATCGAAACAACGGCTAGCGAAGAGAGCCTCATTACAAAGATTGATACCAAACAGATCGATGCCAAACAGACCAAGATAAAAGAGATAAATGCTGATCAAAATCTGGTGACAACGGTCTCAAATCCGATCATTGAGAATGGCGTCAAACCTGCCAACATTGCCGCGCACGCTCAAGAATTTACCCTTGCACTATTGCCTAATTTTACATCTGCACCTGAAGACCGGAGAACCACCCAGGTTCAGCCAGGTGAAAATAATAGTGATGAAGTTGATGCGGCGCTCCCTTCCCCACCATCGCCAAGCCTGCCTGAACAACCCGCCATAACATCTGCCGCACTGCCAGTCGACCCTGATATACCCCAAGCCGACGGATTGCTAACCGGTTTTTTCACACAACGCCAAGGACCAGTCCTACCGCTTGTGACCGAGGCCGCAAGAACTAAAAAAATGCTTTTGGCACTAGAACAGGAGATCAAATATATCCGCGCAACCGTTACCAGCCTTGGCATTTCGGCTGAGGCGCTGCCAAGCCAAATCCAGCTTGCCACCAGTGCAAAGGATAACGATTTTAAAAATATAATGGTGAATCTCGCCGAACATCGCGCGGCGCTTCGCAAAATCCCTTTTAAACCACCAATGCTACATTTCTATATTTCAAGCGATTACGGCAACCGAAAACATCCAAAAACCGGCAAGATATCATTTCATCACGGTGTTGATCTGGCGGGGACATGGCAGGAAAATGTGCGCGTGACCGCACCGGGAACCGTGATTTATGCTGGCACCGAAGGCTCATTTGGCAAAGTTGTGCGGGTGCAGCATGCCTTTGGCATTGTCACAACCTATGCTCACTTGGCGCGTATCACCGTCAGGTTTGGCGATTATATTGGCGAAAATCACGTTATTGGAAAAATGGGCAATACTGGCAGGTCGGCAGGCGCGCATTTGCATTATGAAGTGCGGGTCAACAATAAATCCATCGATCCGGTCAGGTTCATGACCGTTGGCCGTGAAATCAGTGTTGCTGGTGAATTACGCCAATCCAAGCTTATTGACTAGCAACTAACACACGCGTGTTTCTCCTTTGTTGACATATCCTCACCAGCTTATGGCATGCGAAATGCATTACTAGGGAAACAGCCAAAACTGTCAAAAATTTTGGTGAATGTTAACAAGAGGAGAGCCGGGATGAGCCGTCAAACAAAACCAGTTTTTACAATTGATTCTGAAAACGAATTTGCTGAGCAGACCGGCGTTGAAGCAAAAAACCTTGGCATTGAGTTTTTTCATTTTGACCAAGACGACAAACTCGCAAGCCAGCATATCGTTCCACTTGGCAATTTTATCAGCGACCAGCCGTTGACCAGTGAAGAATATCTTATCACAAGGTCTTTAGTGGCAGCGCAGGCCAGTAAATAATCATATTCGTCTCCGACCTTGGCATCAGCAGATTTCCGTCCTGTGACCCTTACCACCAGTGACAAGACCGCCAACCCGAAACCGGATGTCGATCAAGCACAGATAGTAAGAGACCGAAGCCAGAAACACGCTAGCGAGTATTGGCAAGGCGCGCCTGCATACGGCGTTGTGATGATGATGGGATATTCATCATCTCGCGATATTTAGCGACGGTCCGGCGGGCAAGATCAATTCCCTCATCAGCGATCATTTTACAAATCACCTCATCACTAAGCGGCTTGCCAGGGGTTTCCTGACTAATCAATCGCTTAACCATGTTGCGAACAGCAGCGGCCGAGGCGTCACCTGATGGCGCACGCGATGCAATATTGACACTAAAGAAAGATTTCAACGGCATGCCGCCACGCGGTGTTGAGATCAAAAGGCCGGTTGTTACACGGCTAACCGTGCTTTCATGCATGCCAACCGCCTGCGCTACATCGCGAAGCGATAAAGGCTTTAAATAATCCAGCCCTTTTTCCAAAAAATCAGTTTGCTGGCGAATAATTTCGGCACTGATTTTCAAAGTTGTCGAATTACGCTGTTCAACCGCCCGCTTTAGCCAGCGCGCATTATTCAAAGCATTTGCCGAATAGTTTTGCGCCTCATCATCCATCTTTTTGGTGGCTACCATCGCCGCATAATCTTCATTGATTACCATCGCTGGCAGCGTTGAGCGATTTAACTCGACCGCCCAGCCATCTGATCGCCGCTTTACAATCACATCAGGGCTCGGCATTTCAAGATGATCAATCCCCAGAAACTCACCCGGTTTTGGATTCAATGTGCGGATAATCGCCAGCATTTTCATAACGTCGTCAGAAGTGCCTCTAATAAGACGCGCAAGGCGTTTCACCTCACCGCGGCCAAGAAGATCAAGATTTTCCAGCAAAATGGAAAATGCATCGGTCATGGCGCCAAGCTCGGTCAATTGCAGACGCAAACAATCCTCAAGATTACGCGCAAACAAGCCGGTTGGCTCAAAAGTTTGCAAAACAGCCAATACATCTTCGGCCTCATCAAGACTGCAGCCACTGGCATCAGCAACATCTTGTACTGGCATACCAATCCAGCCACTTGGTTCAAGCGCATTGACAAAATGTCCAGCAATCAAACGCTGTTTTGGGTCATTCATTGCCAGATTTAACTGACGAAACAGGCTAGGATAAAAGCCTTCCTTTGATGACACATTACTGATGGCATCATAGTCACCCTCAAACGGTGCATTGGCTGTGCTGGTACGTGGCGTATCAACAATGGACTGGTCAAACCGGTTTTCAAAATCACTGTGTTCGGTGGGGTCTTCGGCCAGTGCTGCACTTTCTTTCATATTGGTAAGGTCGGTTACATCGGCTGATGCAGCTGTATCGGCACTGCTATCGGCTGTTGGCTGACCTGGTTCTTCACTATCACCAAGTTCCAAAAACGGGTTCTCATCAACCTGCTCTTGTAGATGCTGGCTAAGTTCCAGATTGGACAATTGCAGTAATTTAATTGCTTGCTGCAATTGCGGCGTCATCACCAATGACTGTTTTTGTTTTAGTTTTACTGACTGAGAAAGTTGCATAATCCCGTCCTCCTGACAAAACTCTGAGGCTTCGGCATGCAATTTGCAAAAAATCTATTTGACGAGCGATTTCGTCAAGAATACGACAAATAATCATATTAATTTCAATGATTTATGATTTTGGAAGATTTTTACTTTTCCTCTACGTCAGTATTTAGACAGGCGAAAACAGCGAATAACACAATTGATCATTATAAAATTTCGTCCTATGCTTTGCTAGAAATATCAATAAACAAACAAACATCACTTCAGGGTCTCATGCTTCAAACACGAACCGATGCGAAATCAGGCCCGTGCCATCGATGTCGGATTATCCGGTCATTCATTATGTTTACGTTCATGCTGGTGATCTTGGCAATTGTTGGCGGCAAACGGCTTGAGGTGATAAATTTTCTCACCCCCGCCTTTTTTGCAACAGCCATTATTACGCTTGGGCTATTTGGCTTTGTGATGAAGCTAGTTAGCTGGAAGCTTTTTAATAAAATTATCTAACGGTCACGAACCAGCCGAACCAAAACTTCCTGTGTCGGAAAAAACCGTCCATAGGTATGGCCAGTCATAAAATTGACTGTCCAGATATGCCGCGGGGCAAAGCCGTTGACCTCGCCAGTCCAATACGGCTCACCGAGCGTATTTGGAAAACTATCAAGCTCGATCTTTACTGGCGCACAGGCTTTACAGACCAGGCCTTCCAGTTCGGTACGGCTTGGCAAACGCCAGCCCGGCCCTAATTGCGCATTCGCAATGACTATCGCCCTTGCCACATCTTCTTGCGTCAATTGCACGGCCACACCTTCGCAGCCAGTGCCATTCCAGACCTGACCAACCGAGCAGCGCATCCATTCGACACCATGTTGAAGATCAATCACCAGATGGTCGCGAACTATGAAATGACCTGATTTGACGATTACCTCATTTTTGGGATTGCCGCCGTCCAATGATTGGGCTTGCGCCATCGCTGACGCAATACCAGCCAGCATGACCAAGATTGCAGCCAGACCACGGCGCCAGACGATCACTCGGAAAAACGCGAAAATCTGCATCTGCCGCATAATGATCTCCATTCATTAACTTTTGTTGCTACAAACCCACTAACTCAGGAGTTAAGCATATCTTGCGCCAAGTCAGTCTATTTATATGATGAGATGCTAATATTTTTATTTTCCCCGTTAAAATCTTGCCACATTATTGTATTGGTATCGTTTTTGCTTAGAAAGATGGTTGGGCCCTAGAAACAAGTCGAGAAAAGAGTGTATTACTATGGATATAGCATCCCTTATTGGATTCATAGGCGCCATTGGCATGATATTGGGAGCCATGATCTCAGGTGGTGGCGTTGGTCCCTTTATTGACGTTCCATCGCTCTTAATTGTGATTGGTGGAACCTTTTTTTCAGTGATGTACACCTGCCCATTGCCAGTTTTCCTTGGAAGCTTTGGCGCGATGGCGAAGGCATTCCTTCCACCAGTCAAAAAAATGGATCAGTTGGTTGAGCGTATGGCCGAGCTGGCAGCGATTGCCCGTAAAGACGGTATGATGGCGCTTGAAGGCCAAGACGTACCTGACAAATTCTTTCAAAAAGGGTTGCAGATGCTTGTTGATGGAGCGGATGAGGGAAAGCTTGTGACGCAATTGAACGCCGAGATCAAGGCAATGAAAGCCCGACATGAAGCAAACCAAAATGTTGTAAAAGGCTGGATTGATATTGGGCCAGCCATGGGAATGATTGGCACATTGATTGGTTTGGTTTTGATGCTTGGCAATATGGCTGACCCAAAAGCCATTGGCCCTGCCATGGCGGTGGCTTTGCTGACAACAATGTATGGTGCGATTATTGCAAATATTATTTTCATGCCAATGCTCGTCAAGCTCGAAGGCTATACAGCATACGAAGTTATCTACAGAGGGTTAGTCGTCGTAGGCCTTCGTAATATCGCTAGAGGAGAGTCGCCGCGCAACATTCAGGATCAAATGGTTTCCGCCCTCCCTCCTAAAATGCAGGCCAAATTAGAGGCCGCATAATATATGAGAGATTGCCCTCAAAACGCATTATCTCTCTGTAAGGATATGAAGAATGGCTGAACAAGACGAAAACGAAGTTATCGACGAAGAAGAAGAAGAATGTCCCAAATGCCCGCCTGTTGGCGCGCCGGCATGGATGGCAACCTTTGCCGACATGGCAACTTTGTTGATGGCTTTCTTTGTTTTGATTCTGTCATTTGCCGAGTTCAACGTACCAAAATTCAAACAGATTTCAGGCTCGTTGAAAAACGCCTTTGGTGTGCAAAAGATCGTGCCAATTGTTGAACAGCCAAAAGGCACAACCGTCTTGTCGTTGAATTTTAGCCCTTCTCCCGCAAAGTCAGTCACCGATGAAATGACCCAGCAAACAACCGAAACAACAAAGCCCGATCTTGAATCGCAAACTAAAACCAAAGACAGTGATGGCAGCGGCGAGAAACAAAGCGATGCTGACGATCTTGTCAAAGCCCTAAAAGAAGCGGTCGCGCGTGGTGATATACAAGTTGAAACACTCGGTGAAAATGTTGTAGTGAACTTTACCCCAACCCAGGCCGAACAAAAAGACCTGCCGCAATTGCTTCAGAAAACCCTCAACGCCATTGAAAAGGCCAAGGCTGCCACCGGCAAATCGGAACAGGATGTTCTGTTTGGTGGCATTGAAGGTCAATTAGCCGAACTAGCCGCAGCCGCTAGCGCCGCTGCAAAAACCACCAAAGAACAAGCCGAAGCAAAGGCCGAGTCAAATAAAAAGGCACAGATTGCTGAAGATGAATTGAAAGTTGCCTTGCGTCAGGAAATTGGTCAGGGGCTTGCAGATGTTCAGCGCGAGGATGATAAAGTTATCATCACTGTTGGGGCTGGCGGTGCCTTTGCCTCAGGATCAGCCGATTTAACCCCTGCAGCGATCGACATCATGAATCGGATTGCCAAAGTAAATGCTGCCGGTAAAAGCGAAATCAAGGTGTCCGGCCATACCGATGATGTGCCGTTGATCTTTGGCTCTAACTATCGTGATAATTGGGATCTCGCCGCAGCGCGTTCAGCAAGTGTGGTTCAAGCTTTTGCGGCCAATGGCACTATTTCTGAAGAGCGCCTTGAGGCTATCAGCTATGGAGAGTCACGTCCGGTTGAACCGAATGACACCGCTAGCGGCCGCGCAAAAAATCGACGGATCGAAATCGAAATCAACTATTAGCAGCTTGCTTGATGAATTAAGCCGCAAATGCGTGGCTATCCGCGTACAGCGCAAACTGAACTCCACAGATGCTGTCGGTGCAACAACGGATTTGTTCACCTCGCGCAGTTTACCTGCATCCATTCACTTATGCTTACGCAACGGGCCTGAGTTCGTTGCACTGCGTTTCCAGGACTGGCTAAAAAGGGTCGGCCAGCCACTGCCGATCTATCGATGCAGCCCATGGGAGAGTGGATATGACGAACGCTTCAACGGAACACTTAGACGAGAAGTGCTCAATGCTGAACGGTTCCACAGCAAACAATCTCAGGTCGCAATCAATGTCTGGCTTGGGCAATATAATCAGATCAGACCTCATCACACATTGGGTATGAGGTCACCCGCTCCCGAAACCTTATTAGATAAAGCCAAAATAACTGGTGCTGAGAAATGGGGCTAAACAGTTACAGCTCACTATGATCGCTGGTACCAACGGTGGCAGCTTAAATAACTGGCTCATTGGCCTCAAACATATTCTGGGGTTGGCGTGGTGACCCCTGCCCCAGATTTGTACCCTGACACATCACACGGATCCTCTATGTAAACCTCTCAAAAAGCGTGCACGCAATCTTGAATGAATGGATGTGTTGTCCTCCATGCAATAGCATCAAAAAAATGGCAAACATATATACAAAAAACACCAGTCAAAGAAGCCAACCCATCAGGGGAGTCAATATCAAAATAAAGGTGATATAAAGAGCAGGAAAATGCTAGGCCACCTGCTGGTGTGACGGAGTTGTGGCTGTATCAGTTTGAGGTGGGCCAACATGCGAGAAATCAAACTGGCATTTTGGATCAATCTGGCGGCAAACCAGCTGAGCTTCAGCTGACGAACGCGCTGCGCAGACATGCCAGAAATAATGCTCGGTAAACAGGCTATAGTTCCTAATTATACGAAATTGGATTCGGTGGAAATAGATTGCCATCAATATTGCTGTTGCGGCAAACAAACCCCAGTGAACAACAAAAGATGCTGCATAAGCAGCAACTGTCGCCGCTAATGGTTCCCACGCGCGATGTTGTAGCAGCCAGGCTGGTGGAGCGATGGTTGCAATGGACGAATATCCGGTATCATAAAGCACGACATGGCGCTGAACATCCCGAAGCGCCTCATAATTTTGGTAATGGTCTTTTGGACCCATGTGATGGTTGGCAAATAGAGCCGCAGCCGCACTTGATGCTTCGGCATCAGCATAATCAAGATCAGCACCAAGCCTGCCCTCGGCAAACACATCATAAACAATCCCGCCGCGACAGATAGTCAGCAGCTGTTTTTCTTGACGAAGCTTAGCCTCATCGCCAAGCGCCCGAAACGCTTGAATATCATTGGTATTTAACTCACCATCAATGGCGATAATGATATCACCATCACGAAGCCGGAGGTCGCGCCCATGCGAGACGCGCGATAATGATTTGATCTTGATAAACAGCGTGGTCGCTGCATCCTGATTTGCATCTAATCCGGGTTCAGCCTCCATTCTGTCTACGTGATCTTGATCAAATTCGGCCACCTCGATCTCCGTTATCTAAAAATTTTTCTTCAGGGACCTTGAACTAACGGCGCTCTGTTTACGGAAATGTAATACGATTTTGCTGGGTTTCAAGAAGTTTTCGGATTTCCTTGGTCTGCAACTTCAAAGCTTCAATTTCTTTTTTAGTTTTGGCCTGAGAAGATGCGACACTCTGCAAAGCCGTATTGCTGGCGATCTTTTTATTAATGGCCTCAATTGATTTCATAATTGATGACTGCAGGCTGGTTAGATTAACCTTATTATCATTTGTTAACTTTTTGTTTTGCGCTGCCAGCGCTTTTTTCAAATCGTCACCAAGCGCGACTGTCGATCCGCTCATACCATCGCCAATCTTTTGCAATTGCGCCACAATATTAGTATTACCATCGGCCATGACACTTTTCAATTCACTGATTTGAGACGTTGACTCACGGCTCAACATGATCAACTCTTCCTGTTTCAACAGTGAAATTTGCAATTCAGCAAGAACCGCATTCAGCTTTTCGATATTCTCAGAAAACACAATCAGCCCTTGCCGGTTGGTCGATGTCATCAATTTCAGCTCAGAAATTGATTTAAAATACAAGGTCGCCGAAAAGGCCATCGCTATAACCGCTGCTGAAATGGCGCTTACAAAGGTTATGGTGGTGTAACGATGAATTTGTGACACTTTGCTTTCCAACTTCTTATGTTCGCGTTTAACCTGACTATATTCCGAGGTTACATCGGTTGCTGCATCCGCAGCGTCCAATGCAAGTTTAATACTTTCCTGGACTGAATTTAGTTCACCTGCCATCAGACTTTCCTATGATTTTCTGCTTTATGGCCTACAAGGGTGGCCGGACGGTCTATCCGATATGCACATTGCATGCCAGTTGATTCAATCACTACCTGCGATGGCAGGCTTTTGGTCTTAAATCCGAACTTTGCGCAACCATAGGGACGGTTGCGATCATGGGTGACAAAATAATGCGCACAGCCATGACATCTGACCTGATTTTTTATATCATCACGCATTAATTGTCTCGCCATTTGACAACAAATTCAGCAATCACAAATCGCAAACCACCAAGGCCGCAACAGGTCGCTGCCAGCAAGCCGATTGTACCCCGCAGTTTCTCGCCTTCTTCAAGCAACCCAAGGCTAAAAATCACCAGATAGATGGACAAACCAAAGAACGTTACCGTGCTGATCATCTCACCGATTGATCTTTGTTTACGCATTAAAACCCTCCTGCCCCATCCACCAGCGGCTTACCAAATTCATCAAACCGCATATCTTCAGGCAATTCAACGTCTGGCCGTTCAAGATCTTCGCCGCGATCGACCCGATAAATATAAGCCAGAACAATCGCCACCGCCTGATACAATAATTCAGGGATCTCACCACCAATCTCACCACTAAAAAACAGCGCACGCGCCAATAGCGGACTGCGGAAGACTGTGACATCTGCATCATTGCCGCGCTCGATAATCATTTCGGCAATCTTGCCTCGCCCCATCGCCAGAATTTTTGGCGCTTGGGAACCGCCAACATCATATTTCAGCGCCACCGCAAAATGTGTTGGGTTAGTGATGATCGCGGTCGCCGATGGCACATCACTTAATGCGGCTTGTTGGCGTGACGCATTTGTCGCACTTTCCATCTGCATCCGGCGGATTTTCGCTTTGACTTCCGGCGAGCCCTCGGTCTGTTTATATTCGTCTTTTTGATCCTGCTTGGACATTTTCAACGATTTAATGTGCGTGTGGCGTTGCCACATGAAGTCAAGAAGGGCAATCACCGCCAGCATCAGCAATAGCCCGCCAAGAACCGATGGAAACATGCTCCCTGCCGTTGCCACCGCTTCGCCAAGCGACCGGAATGGCAATTGCAGAATTTTAGGGGCCTGAATATAAAGAATGCCAGTTGCAACACCAAAAAGAAGAACAACCTTAAGCGATGCTTTTCCAAGCTCGACAAGGGCTTTTATCGAGACCATTCGCGCCAAACCTTTAAGCGGGTCCATCCGATTACCCCTAAAAGACATAGCTTTTGGAGCAAAATTCAAACTCCCCGCAACTGCTGCCTGTGTTAGAACAACTAGAACCATCAAAGGCAACCCAACAACCGCGCCAGCAATTAGAATCATTTTAATCACTTCGATGACACGCTGGCCCATAAGCGCATCCAGATCGGCGTCACGTTCAAGGCTTAGCAATGAGCTCCAACTGCTAAGTACCATCTCAAAAACACTGGGCACAGCAAACATCATCAACAATCCGCCAAAAAGACCAGTAAAGACAAACATGTCTTTAGAGGATAATACCTTCCCATCTTCCGCCGCTTTATCAATTTTTCGTTGGGAGGGGTCCTCAGTCTTTTCTTGGCTGCTATCTCCTTCTTCAGCCATTACTTATTGCCCCAAGAACCGATTGAACATTTTCGATGGCAGCATGCGACAAATCATCCATCGCACCGGCAAGTACATCGACCCAAAGGTATAGCAAAACAAAAATACCAATCATGCTGATAGGGAAACCGAATGAAAACAGGTTCAATTGTGGTGCTGACCGTGTGATCACACCAATGACAAGATTAATTGCCAACAAAAAGGCGGTTATTGGAAGCATGATAATGGTTGCTGCAAGAAACATCGATCCCGCTGCTGCAATTCCCCCTTGTATCAACAGGGGAAAGGCTGGCATCGCGCCAACAGGAAGATATTCATATGAATCGGCAACTGCTCGCAAAACCATCAAATGCCCGTTCAATGACAGGAAAATTACCGTCAAAAACAGCGAAAATGTTTTACTAATAACAGGCGTCTGACCACCTGAGTCTGGATCAATCTGTGCTGCAAAACCAAGGCCAGACGAAGCGGCAATCTTTTCACCAGCAAGAAGAACTGCCGAAAACCAGATGGTTAAAATTAACCCTGAGGCAACGCCAACTGCAAGCTCGGTCATAATCACCTGAATACCGGTCAAGGCGGTAAAGCTTTGCCATTCAGGGACAGTCACATTATTCATAACGGCAACGCCAAGAAGCATCGCCATGATAATTCGGACTTGTAACGGCACGTAACTGCCACCAAAAAACGGAGATGCAATCAAAAAAGCGCCAATGCGCAAGCTTGCCAAAAACAATCCGGCGAGGAGTTCCATTACAAATTGCAAGCTCAGCCCAGGAAGTGCCCCAACGCCACCCAAATTTGACAATGCTAAATCGTCCATCCGCTTAGCCTACCTGTGCAACCTGCTCGAATATGAAAAGGAAATAATCTGACAATTGAACCATCATCAGATTTGCTAAAAGACCAAATGTTATCAATACAACAAAAAGCTTTGGGACAAAGCTAAGGGTTTGTTCATTGATAGATGTTGCCGCCTGAATGATGCCTACAAACAAACCTATTCCAAGCGCTGTAAGCAAAATTGGTCCAGCAACCACAACAATTTGCCAGAATGCCATTCTGAGAAATTCAACATTCATATCAAATCCCATAATCAACACCCTTCCACCCCAGTGGAGTTAAACAGCATAGGTCGCGACAAGCGATCCAACTGTCATGCTCCAGCCATCTACCAGAACAAATAAAAGTAGTTTAAAAGGCATCGCCACAAGCATTGGACTTAGCATCATCATGCCAAGCGACATCAACACTGAAGCCACCACCATATCGATCACCAAAAATGGCAAAAACAGCAGAAAACCAATCTGAAAGGCGGTTTTCAATTCAGAGGTAATAAAGGCTGGCAATAATACGGTCAAAGGCACATCTTCAGGCGTTTCCACCGCGCCTTTTTCAGCCAGGTCCATAAACATGTTCAGGTCGTCTTTTCGCGTATTCATGATCATGAAATTTTTCATATCACCGCTTGCCGAGGCTATTGCAGTTTCGGCGCTTACACTGCCA
>Ga0255752_10003839_pt1 | contig 15451 bp, 9 predicted proteins | sample 011ome_25_FD_179952 | JGI IMG/M metagenome (GOLD analysis project Ga0255752, IMG submission 179952) | Coastal salt marsh microbial communities from the Groves Creek Marsh, Skidaway Island, Georgia - 011512CT metaG (version 2) | ecosystem: Environmental > Aquatic > Marine > Intertidal zone > Salt...
AGGTTTTGCCCTCATGGGCGTGGTCAGCGGTAGGGAACAATAATGCTCTGTAGCATTCCAGTAGGCTCCAATCATAGATAGAGCAGGGCCGTTAGCGGAGTTATCATGCCAGAATTTATAGAAATACCTTTGGCACTTCTGAAGCGTTACCGAATATGGCTCATGCTCGAATGGAGTGGCTGTGTCACCTACTTCAAGTTGGACTTGTTTAATCTCAACATTCTCACCGTTAGAAATGCTTACGTTAGCACTGTTAATTCCGTCAATACCTACAGCCACAAGAATGGAGCCATAAGATGAAGCATTCGGCATAGTAAAAGTAAGCGTCACCAACTCCCACTGCCCTGATCCGCTATGCGCAGTAGCACCTGTTGTCCAGCCTGTGCCATCGTATATTAATACACGGGCATTGGACGATGTTGTTTTCATATATGTAGAAAGAGTAAACGTCTGACCCACCCGTGTCTTTAAGTTTAGCCACTCTACATGCTGCCTAATACTCAATGTGCCAGTGTAAGCAGAAGTTGCCGTTAGCTTCAACGAGCCGCCCATATCTTGAAAGGTTGCTGTTCCACCTCCTTTGTAAGTTTTCCAGCGGTCTAACGTGTACGCATTGTCAGTCATCACAGTGGCAGATGTATAATCCCCACGCTGGCTAACAGAAAACTCCCCATTGATTACGGCATTCCTGTTCGACAAAGCCCCATCATTGTAAATCCGACCAAGTTCTGCCAGTTCACTCTGTCTACTCATTATGTTTGCTCCAGCACTGATGCGATAACGTCACAGCTAGTTGCCGTATCACTGGTTACGACAATGGTATCTGCTGCCTCTAGGATGATCTTACCATCTAGGACGGACAAGGCAGAACCAGCAGGGACAGGAACACCTTTAACAAGGTAAACCCCAGCAGCTTGTACATCTACTGTGATCTGTGCGCCTGTGGTGTTCGCAATGTTACAACCAATCATAACTGAGGTTGTTGCAGCTGGGACTGTATATGTCGTGACAGGTGTTGTACCTACCGAAGATGATGTATAGTTTTTGAATGTGTTTGCCATTATCTTATCCTAACGCAATACTCAAGGCTAGAGCATCTGCTTGTGCTTGTGCTAATATGGTTGCTTTACTGTCACCGCCAAGTGTTGCAGCATCTACACCTAGAGCATCTACGAAAGACTTATTGACGGTTGTGTTAATGTCACTTACTGCTCTTGCAGAAGTATAGTACAGGTTTGTACCTTCTGTCAAGTCTGTTGTAGACTTTGTGGCTAGACGTGTATCAAAGTCTGTATTAGCTCTAGCAGTTGTGTAGTAAAGGTTTGTACCTTCACTTAGATCTGTAGTAGACTTAGCAATAAAGGCAGAATCGAAACGTGCCTGAGTGTAGTACAGATTTGTACCCTCGACTAAGTCACCTGTGTCGTGATTGCTTAAAGATGATACTGTACCAGTTACGGTACCAGTTACGTTACCTGTTACATTACCTGTAAGTGGCCCTACAAAGCTAGTGGCTGTAACAGTTGTACCTGTAATGGCTGCAGGAGTAATACCACCGATAATAGCATTGTCTACTGTACCACCAGTAACAACAGGGGCTGTCAGTGTTTTGTTGGTAAGTGTCTGAGTACCTGTTAGTGTAGCTACTGTAGAGTCGATGTCTACTGTGACTGTTGTACCTGCACCTGTGGTTGTGATACCAGTACCACCAGCAATAGTCAGTGTGTCTGAATCCAGGTCAACAGAAAGAGCACCACCTGAGTCACCTTGAAGGTCTAGGTCTTGTGCTGTAACCTGTGCATCTACGTAAGTCTTAATAGCTTTAGCAGAGGCCAGAGTATCATCAAGAGCACTTACAGCAGTAAGGTCAGTATCAACACTAGTTATACCAGTAGAGGTGCCGATTGTCAAGTTGTCAATGTAAGCAACACCGTCGATATATAAATCTTTCCACTCAGAACCTACAGCACCTAAGTCGTATGTGTTGTTAGTACTTGGAATGATGTTTGAGTCTACATCTGCAGTAAAGGTAACTGTGTCTGTAGCTGCGTCACCTAGTGTCGTATTACCATTTACTGTAAGGTCACCAGTGTTGGTTTGGTTACCTGTGACTACTAGGGTACCACCTACAATGACGTTACCTGATGTTGTGATAGCATCAATGTAAGCATTAGCCCAGTAGTCTGTAGCATCACCCAAGGAATACGTACTGCCTACTGCAGGGATAATGTCTGAATCTACGTCAGCTGTAAAGGTAACTGTATCTGTTGCAGCATCACCAAGAGTAGTGTTGCCGTCTACAGTAAGGTTACCTGTTACGTTTAAGTCACTACCAAAGGTAACGATACCTGAGACACCTAGTGTTGTGAAGTCACCAGCTGCAGGAGTTGTAGCACCAATAATAGTACCATCAATAGTACCACCGTCGATGTCTGCTGTATCAGCAATCAGACTATCGATATTAGCTATACCGTCAATGTACAGGTCTCTCCATTCCTGAGCAGCACTACCTAAGTCATAGGCATCATCTACATTAGGAATAAAGTTAGAGTCGATATCAGCATTAACTGTCACACTGTCTGTGTTAGCATCACCGATAGTAATGTTACCACCAAGAGTAATGTCACCGTCTACAGTCAAGCTACCTTCGAAGTAACCATCTTTAAACTTATTCGTTAGGCTACCTAAGTCGATATCGTTATTTGTAGTGGGGATAATAGCCCCATTGATAAGAGTGAACTGCTCTGTTGCGACACCAGTATCATTAATAAAGAAACGAATAGTATCAGCTAGGGTATCAACCTCAATCTTGTTCAGAGGTGTAGTAAGACCACCATCACCCAACAAAGAGATGACTGGACCTTCATCTGCAGTACCATCGTGCTTGTGGCCTGTGTTGCCATCAAAGGCAGCAACCAGCTGGTCAAACTCGTCATTCGAGTCTGCCGCAAGGATAATGTCCCCATCCCTATAAGTACTCTGGCGTATATAACCTGCCATATCTTATCTCCTAGCTCCTATTTCGTATTCTAGCTGAAAGCCCTTTAGTGAGTAAGGGACTGAAACTCCGTTATCTACCACACGAAGGGCAACAGCAAAGCCTGAGCCTTCCACAGGTTGTCTAATAAGTGGGTTAGTTTGACCACCGTATGTGGCTGTAGCAAACCTGGATGTACCGTAGATAGCTACAACCTTTGTTGAGTCAAATGGGTATGCTGCAGGTCTTGGTGCTGAAGGTGACTCGTAGTCGTACCTTAAGAACAAGTCTGCGTTAATGATACCCTCTGGTGCGTAGTTGATGATTACTCTGTGGAATGCCTTACGAATACCTGCATCACCTGCTGTAATGTCTGGACTACGGTAACGACCAATGATTGTTGTACCATCAAAGGTATTACCCTTTTCTTGACGATAGACAAAACCATCGTAGCCACCATGGATAGCATAGGTCTGACCACCAGAGATAGTACTGTCTGTACAAGAAGGCTGAATACCTTTAGTCTCACCAAACTCGTAGTTATCACCTTTACGTACACAGATAATCCCTTTGGTCTGTGTTTGTGTAAAGTTACTTCTATCCGTAAAGAAGATACGATACTGTGTCTTGTCAGGGATAACAATCGAGTCAAACTCAGATACGTCACCCAGTCTATCGAAACGTTCCTGTACAGGTAAGCTGATTGTACCCAACTCAACGTCACCGATACGTTCTGTAGCAGCAATACTACGTAGTCCATCTGGACCTAAGAATAGGATATCACCAGCAAATTCCTGTACAGTATTACCAGCACGACAACCAATCTCTTGTGTAACAGGCTGCATTACGAAGTCAGACACAGTGTTGCCACTAATCTTATAGATACGTTCTTCTGCAAAGACATATAGTTCTTGACGGAAGACAACTAAAGCTGTGATTGGGCTGTCTACTGCAATAGTACCTGCACCATTAGCTGGACTAAAGTCATTGAAGTTGTAGGGAGCACTAAAGACTAGCTCTTGTGGATTGCTAGACATACCAGCAAAGAAAGCATGGTTTTTAAAGCCAACAACAATACTAGGATCTGCAGGAGCATTTGTACCAGTGATGTCAGTTATTGTTGTGCCGTCATAGATAGATGCAGGGTTAGCTCCATCAGCCCAAATGATGTAAGCAGTGCCTGACCTATTATATCTGTGGAACACATACTTACCTGCATTTGTTCTGCCTGTATCAATCTGTGTCCAGAACTGGTAGATAGGATCATTGTCTGCATGTGCTGCAGCTGTTGTGCCGTTAGCACCACGAGTACAACCAAGGAATTGGTTAGGGGTTATACTTGTGTAGGTAATCTGCTCACCATTGATGATGAGTGTACCTGTACTAGAGAAACCTGCAGTAGTATCCACAAGAATTGTAGTAGCTGTACTTGTTAGAGGTCCATCAATTAAATCACTGGCACCCTGTGATCTGTAGATAGATTCCCCACGAGCAGCAATAACCTCACCCTTAAAGTAAGCAGACATAAGAACTGGTTCAGTAACTGCATACGTATAAGGTACTTCGTTATTGTCCCACTTCTCGTAACCTAAGATACGTTTGTACCCACCTTTAGTGTCAGGCTCAAAGTTCTCTAACTCCAAAGCCATCCCAGGTTGCATAGCAAAAGTAGACTGGTTGAGTACCAGCCCACCTTGAAGAGGAAAGATATAGGGGCTTAGGTTTGATTCATCTGCCATATCTTATCCTACGAATGTACCCACGGGGCTTCTATTAATGACAGTAGATCTGATGTAGTCAGCCCTATTAGATAAAAGGCTCTGCATACTTTTGATACCCTGTTCGAAACGTTGGAAGTTAAGTTGGTGTTGACCAGACTCTCCACGGTATTGGTATCCAAAAGCTGTGGCACCATCTACAATAACTTGTCTGTACTGTTCTGGGATAAGAGGGACATCGTTAGCTAAAGCTAGAGGTGTTGTATAAAGGTAGTACTCAAACTTTAATTCGTAGGCTTTATCTGGATAAGGGTACAAACCAAATCCGTTATCTGGTGTACGGAATACATGCGTAGGAACACCACCTACATTTGATGTGTCTTCCTGTACAACTAACTTATCCATGTAGTCTTTATAGTCAATAAGACCCAAAGCACCTCCATCACATCCGAGAGTTGGATCACGGGTAAGACGGAATGTGTCGTAGTCTACGTTCTTCGAGTTGGTTGGGGTAGTATAACGAGTATCCCCTGCAACGAGAACCTGTGTATTTGTTGTGTGGTTAAAAGGCCAGCTGAACTCTTTTGTGTTGATGTAGTGAATAGCATCGTTCACAGCATTCTTACACTGTGTTTGAAAGCCCCTAGACGTGGCAAAAGTACCTGCAGTAAGAGGTACCTCATTAAAACGTGCAATGACTTCATTTGTGATATCGATATAATTATACGCCATTCTACATCCTACGTGTAAGTAAGAGGGCCAGTACTTGACCAGCCCTCTCTGTTATGTTACGCCAAGTTGTAACGTGCGTTGACCAGAGCTTCTGGTCTCAGAATCTTTCTGCCGTAAAGGTGCATACCACGCACGATGTCAGCGAAGGAGTCTGGGTCACGGTAAGATTCAGTCTTGTTGATCTGCTCTGCAGTTGCAACAGCTGAGTCATGACCAGCAACAACAACACCGTAGTTTGTGGACTGAGCAGTTGTACCTGTAGTATCAGCACCAGTACCAACAACAGGCAAGTTGTTAGAAACATAGACACGGAAGCCGTTCCAGTTGTTCAGAACCAGACCGTTACGCAATGCACCTGCATCACCGAAGTCAGAGTTCAACAAGCGTGAGTCTTCGTCCATCAAGATTTCCATCATGACGGGATCGATTACAACCCAACGACCTGCTTTGTCTACGTTCTGTTGGTCCAGCAAACGGCCCATACGAGCAATCAACATTGTTGGAGAAACGTAGTCAGTTGGCAAGGCTGTCGCACCTGGCAGACGTGCTGCAACAGGGATTGAGTCACCAGATGTACCTGGGGTAGCAATGTTACCGAAGTCTGGACGTGACAGTTTGTTGGAAGCCAACAATTCGTCTGTACCTGCAGATGCGTTAGCAACAGTACCTGAAACAGTTGCGTTAACTGCGTCAGCATTTGTATGCAGAGCAGACTGTGCGTAACCTGACAGGTAACCCAAGACTTCTTGGTCATGCTGGTCAGCCAAACGATAAGCTGCACGGTTTGTTGCCAAATCCATGAAGTTTACGTGTGAGTGAGCCTCTTCGATATCGTCCACCTTAAAGGCGAAATAGTTGGCTTTGTCTACAACCAGAGAGAAGTCATCATCTGACAAGCTCTGCGGTGTGATTGTAGTACCACGCAAGTATGAAGATACAGAAATCTCTGGCTCTTTAATGATGCGAACTGTGTCACCTTGGTTGGCGATTTCACCGAAGTAATCAGAGTTGGTGATGTCACCAGCTACTGTTGATTTACGGAAGGCAAGTTGTACCTTCTTTGAATAGATTACGGGGCTGAAGTTCCCGTTTGGCAGGTTTGTCCAACCTGCTGCTGATCCGAAAGCCATGATAAATTCTCCTTAGTTTGGCTGTTCTTAAAAGAAAGATGTATACAAAGAACTAAGGTATACACCTTGTTCAAGTAAGCTAAACTACAAGGAATAAGAGGCTGATCTTTCTAGGGTGCGTATCCGTTATTCTGTATAAGGATCAGTTATACGTTATATCGGTACGGGCCTGTACTAGAACAGGTTGTTCTTTCTTGTCTGTTTTGCTTAGAGGGTTTTGTGAGGGGTTGTACTGGGGTAGTCCTTTCGGAGGCCCACTTAATACCCCTCTAGTTATATTGACAAAGATTACAATGTCAACACATTAACGTGCGGAACCTGAAAGATCGTAGATAAACTTGCCATTACGAATAGCTTTGTTGATTTCATCTTCACGAGATTCAAATTCCTTAGCAGACATTTTAGCTACCTCAGACTCCCTCACAGAACCTGTCGTACCTTCTACGTCTACTTTTGACTTACCACCTTTTCTGACAGCTGTAGCTGCTGCTTTACGTGCAGCTTTCTTGTCAGAGGATGTTAAGCCATTATCGACCTTATATAGATCAATAATTCTTACAACAGAGGCGGGATCATCTGCATTCTCGTAGAGTGCATCCTTAACCCACTTTGGTTGTTCTTCTGCCCAGTCATGAAACTCATCTGACTGACGTAGGTCATCAAAGTCAGGGTGTGCCTTGCGGATAGCATTCTCTGCTTTCACACGTTGTGCTTCATACTTAGCTTCATCTAGTTCTCTGAGACGTTCCTCTGCAGTAGAAAACATTTCTTTTGCTTTCTTAGCTGCGATAGTCTCAACAATACCTGCAACGTCTGGATACTTCCTTGCCCATTGCTCAATGTCTTCATCAGATTTAGGAGGGGTGATACCTTCTTTTTCTGCTCTATTCTCTAGGGCATTAAAACGTTCTTCCCACTCCTTCTCCTTTTGCTGCATATGACGACGAAGGTCACCGTACCGTTTCTTAAAGGACTTCTCTTCTGCACTTAAGTTTGAGTCATCTTCTTGTGCTTCATCCTCAATGTCGGCTTCTTCTTGTCGGGTATTACCTTTGGTTTGTACTTGGGTTGTCTCAAGTCCTTCGCCATCGGATTCGGTTTCCTCTTCATCTGGAACCTCTTCACCACGGGCGATTGCCTCTAGTCTAGCAATCTCCCGTTCTTCTTCCTCAATTTGCTTACGTTTCTTTGTGTGGTTATACCCACGGTCTACGAAACCAGCAACTTTTGGGGCTTGTACTGCAGTTAGTTCAGGCATGTTTTTCTCCTTATATGGGGCCAGCAGGATTGCTGGGTAGCCTTATTATTATATGGTAGGTTTTTGGTAGTACTTACTTTTTCTTCTTAGTCATCAAGCCGCCTTTTGCGAAGCCACGTTGAATACCTTTAGATTGATCTTCAAGGCTACTTTTAACTTTTGCACCTTCTGACTCAATTTGTTTAACTTCTGCTTCAGAAGCACCACGATCTTTTGCTGCTTCGACAACTTCTTGTGTACCTTCATCAGCTTTCTTAGCAGCTGCGGCAGTTTGTGCACGTCGAGTTCTTTCTCGTCTTTCCTGTCTTGCAAAGTCTTTACCATCGTCAACGTACTTTTTAGGTTCAGCTTTACTTGGTTCAGGCTCACCGTCATCATCTCCTTTGAGAACTTTTAGTACTGCATCTTGATCTGGGTCATCTGGGTCAATCCCATTCCTTTTAAACCAAGCCTTTGCGCCCCCTGTTCCTGGTGCAAGACCGTCTAGTTTGTCTACAATATCGGGTGAGTTTGCAATGTACTTCTCTACTTTTGAAGCAAGAAGCCCAGCTTCCTCATCCATACCAGCTGCTTCATAGACTTGCTGCATTGCTCTCATCTTAGCAACATTACGTAGGTCACCTGCCGCAGGTAAGAAACTAACGGCTGCACCTAGTGGTCCTGATACGACAGATCCTGCGATACCTGCAGCAGACCTAGCAAGATCCCCTGTTGGTTCGATGTTATTTTCTAACCAACCTTCTGGGTCTGACCAGTCAACGTCATCCATCCAACCTGATCCAAAACCGTCTCCACCTTCACCTTCAGGGGGCTGTACACCAGGACCACCGTCATCGTCGTTGTTAGGTACTGGGGTGATTCCCTGTTCAACAAGGACACACATCTTCTTTTCTTCGTCATATACTTGACCAGCTGGGCATGTAGGCTTTGCTGGTTGTGCTACTGGAATAGGATCACCAGCATAACTGTAGGAACCACCTAGTGTCTCAAACTGAGATGGAACCTGTGTAGGGCTAGTAATCATTTGTTCTGACATGGTTGGTATACCACCTTCAGCAAAACCAGTTCTAGCCTCTGGTGGTGGATTCATTTGATCCATCTGCTGTGGTTGTGTTTGAGGAGAGGTACGAGTAAACTGGATACCTCTAGCTGATAGCTTTTCTAGAAGCTCTGGTTTCTCTCTTACTGCTACCATTACTTTATCAATGACAGCATCAATCTCTTTTGGATCAGAATAAAGAGAGTTAGCCATACCACCTTCAGCAAAACCTACTACGACTCCACCTTGGTTTAGTCTTTGATTTACTAAAGGATCGTTCTTAGCAACGTACTCCAGCTTGTCCATCAAGCCGCCTTCTGCTGCACCTGTAGCTAGCATCTGCTCTAAAGCAGCTAGATCTTCTTCTCTCAACTCGTTGTTGGCTACAGGTTCACCGCCGATTCTACCATTTTGGTTCATCTCTTGCAAGCCCATTTTAGCTTCTGAACGAAGATCTTCAAAGAACTTAACACCAAAGAAACGAACAACGTCAGCTGGTACTACGTACTCACCCTCAGACAACATAGCTGGGATATCGTCACGGACTTCTTGCGGGGTAGATCCTGCTGGTACTTCATTGCCTGAGACAGGGTCTCGACCAATAGTATCACCTTCAATGGCACCAACTTCACCGCCTTCTGCAAAGCCAAATGCTTTCTTGAGGTTACCCCAAACGTCAGGTTTATTTTCCAAGAGATTCTCGCCTTTTTCTTTACTACGTTCTTCACGTACCTCTGCAGGTGTCTTCTTTAGAGTTGGACGTACACCTCTGATTGGGTCAGTCGTGTCGTCTCTATTGTCTCTGTTGTAGTCACCACCAAAGTTGATTTGCTCGGCAAGACTAGGTCTGTCACCTCTATCACGGGTACGCATATCTTCAGCAACGTCTTCTTTAGACTGCTTGTCTTTCTTCACTTGGTTGAAGATTTCATCTACTTTTTGACTTGCAGTCTTCTCCTCAGAGCCACCAAACAAACTACCTAAAAAGGAATCTTGCTCTGGTTTATTCATTGCTTTTGCTTTGTCTACAAAAGCTTGAAGTTCTGCTAGACGGTCTTCATTTGAGTTGCTCTTAGAGAGTTTGCCACCCAATATTGCTTGCATCTGATCATCCATCGCAAGACCTCCTTCATTATAACCTGTATATTCTAAGTCTAGCTTTGGTTTCTTTGCTAGAACAAGAGGGCCGATTTGGATTACCTCTTCTGCTTCTCTGACAGGTACGTGTTTATCAGCCCCTGCTCTCACGTAGAAACCGCCTTGGCGGCGAGGATCAAAACCAACTTGAACCCAGTCAGGATCGTCTAAGTACTTAACGGCTTGTTCACGGATTGCATCTGGGTCTAGGTCTTTAACGAAGCCTGAGACTGTTGCGTAACCTGTCTTACCATCCTCACCTTTTCCGATAGCTTCACTTTTCTTAGGGGAAGCTATAAACTTGACTGGCTTCCCTTCTTTACCTGTGTAGTGGATGGCCTTGGCATATGTAGTTGCACTGCCACCAGACGCAGACTTAACAGCTGGAGATGTGCCAGCAACAATCCAAGTGTCGTGTGCATTGTAAGCAGGAATATCAAGTCTTCCGTTGAACATATCACCAACCTTAAGTGGGGACACATTAACGCCAAGACCTTGGGCTGCTTCGTCGGATAGGATAAAGAAACCATCTTGTCTTTGGTTTGGTTTAAGAGAAAACACAGTTGCTTTATTAGAGGGTTCTCTCGGCAAGGAATCCCAAGGATTAACTGGTTTGTACCTGTCTACATTAGCTAGGTGTTCTTCCCTAGTAATTTTATTCTCAAGAAGTTGACGTGTGGAGTCTTCTAACTCAGGTGTTCTGATAGTTGGACTTACGTCTCTTTCTTCACTTACGTACTTCTTTACTTGCTTTTGCCAGTCTTCAGGTGTCTCAGCCTCATCGAAGGAAGACCAACGTTGAGCATACTCTTCGTTAGCCATCTGTCTATTAACTTCGGGTGCTTTCTTACGGATAGATCCAACACCAAAAGCTGACATTGCATTAGGATCAAGTTCGTACTCGTTGACCTTATCAATAAGTTTGCTGATAGCCTTGCCACCGTACTTACCAGCAATACCTCCAGCAACCATCATGGCACCTTCGACCGCAGCACTCTCTCCAGCTTTATTTAGCTCTTCTTTGATGTAGCCGTAATCACGTTCTCCCTGTGGTTTCAGGTACTCCTCTAAGACATTAACAACGTTAACACCTGAATCGTAGAAAGGAACAAGAGCAGATGCCGTATTGTTTAGGCCAGACTCTAACTCTTCCATAGACACTTGCTCAGACAAAGGAACATCAGCCGACATGCGAGGTCTACGTGAAAGGACTTCCTTGGATCTCTCAGCTTTAGTTTGAGGCTCTTCTTGGGGTAAACCGAATACCTCTTGCATCTGTTCGTCTTCCACTAAACCACCCTCATCAAATCCAAGTTTAATCTTAAGTTTATCAAGCATACTCTCGTCGTACTCAGAAGACTTAGGAGGTTCACCTGACTTTGTAAGCATGTCTTGTGCAGCTTCCATCAGTTTAATGTAGGGTTCGTACTTTCTTTCTTTGTACTCCCACCTATCTTCTGGTTTTGCTTTAAGAGTTTTTTGGATCTCTCTTGTAGATTCAGGTGTTCTGTCAGACTGTGTGTCTTCCATAGTTCTATCCATCAGAACTGTTTCGTCAAGAAAGTCAAAGGCTTCGACAAACTTCTCTTCTCTATCACCATCAAGAAGTAACTCAAAAGCCCTTGTGCCGTACTTATCTTTAAACCGTTTGACTGCAGCTGGAACACCCTCAGGATCTTCATTAAGACTTTGAAGGATTCTATCAAGACCTCTATGTGTCATCTCATGAGACCAAACAGCAGGTGAGGCCACGGCTGAGTCTACGAAGATCTGATCTGGCCTTCCTGTGTAAGCAAGGTCACCTGGGGCACCAACGTCCTTTAGGGACTCTGTTAGGTCTTCTTGCTTCATGCGGGAAGGTGCATAAAAAGCATTGTTCAAGATTTCTTTTTCAGCAACTTCATCCATCTGAAAGTCAGTTACGTTGTCATCCTCGTAACCTTCAAAGCCCAAACGAGCAATAGGGTTCCAAGAGAGAGCCTTGTCAAAGTCTGCTCTAGACTCAATAGTGGATAGACCTTCACTGATTTTACCGTAGTCAGGGCGAGCCTTAGGACGGGGTGATGTCATCAAGGATGGTCTTTTCTTTGGGCGACTGGACTTATCCACCATTTAACTTATCCCTTAACATCTTCATACGACGAAGAGCATGAGCCTCACCCTGTAGTCTGAACAGGTCTCTTGGCTCGTGTGCTTGTTCCATCTGCTTGTGTACGAATCCAATTCTTTCGTCTAGCTCTTCTAGGAAAGCTGTCCAAAGTTCTTTGTTGTTAACGAGAGACTTTAAGATCATGCTGCAGCCCCAGTGTTACCTGAGAAGCCCTGTTCTCCTGGTACAGGAGCCGTACCTGTCCCGATAGTGCCACCCCCTGCTCCAGAGGTATCCTGCACTTGTGCGCCAGCTGGTGCTCCCTGAGGGCCACCTTGAGGTGCTGGTGCTCCTCCTTCTGGAGCTTCAGGCTGCTGTGGCTGCATTTGCTTTAGGATCTCAGCTTGTAGTTTTGCGTCATTGATTGAGTTCACAACCTTATCAGGATCAAGATCCATCGACTTAGCAATCTCACGAATGATGTAGTCCATCTTAGCAAAGGGTGCCAAAGTTGGGTTCTGTGTGATCTGCAAGAACTGCATCAAACGTTGACTACGTACTTCGTTAGCCATCAAGGACTCTGTACCTTGTGCCTTAACTTCTAGGTCACCTTTGATCTCAGGATCGAAGTCGAACTGCATGTTGAAGTTAAAGAAGGCTTTACCCAGTGGAGAAAGCAAGTAGTCATCTACGTTCTTAACTACGTTACGGATAGAACCGTTAGCAGCTGACATCAACATAGAGATACCAGAAGCTGTACGACCTACACCTGAAACACCTGTCTGCCCGTGAGCAAACGATGGGAAGCCTGTAGATTCGTCTGCAAGGACACGAGCCTTGTCAAACATCTGCATGTTCTCGTTAGATACGTTAGGGAACTTGGTACCAAAGATAGCCTGTCCTGGTGCACCACCTTGTCTACGGAAGACTTTTCCTGGGTACACAGATAGATCCTGACCTGGGACTAGGTTAGTCTCATCAATCTCAATCAGCATATTACCAGAAAGTGCAGCATTGTCAACAGCCATACGCATAAAGCCATTCATCAATGTCTGTGTGTCGTCCATGTTCTCAGCAATACCTACACCAAACATGCTGTAAGGATTAACTTCGTAAGGAACTGTGTAGTAAGGAAGGTAGGAAGGTGTGAAGGGGTTCATCACCAAACGTAGAACCTGACCATTACAGATCCACACATTGACTGACAGCTGATCAAAGTCTTCAAACTCTTTTGGAATGTCTAGGTTCTGATCACGAAGAATGTCTGTATCTACATAACCCCAGAACTCCAACACCTCAAATCGTTGTGTCTGAGTCTGTTGGCTTTCGTCTTCCATAGCTTGTTCCCACCACTCTTTGGTGTAGGATTCACCCATAGAGATAGCAGTATCGATAGCATTCTCACGGAAGTATGGTCTTCTCTTAAGTGCTCTGATCTGAGAACGAGACATCTTGTGACGTTCTACAACGTATTCAGCTTCTTCCATGTTGGCTGCATCAGGGTCTGGATAGAAGTTCCAAACAGAAACACTTGAGCACTTAGGTACAGTCTTGAAGACTGGTGTGTACTCGCCATCTTCCGACCAATTAGGATACTCTTTGTCTACAGCAAATGGACCCTTCATGATACCTGTACCAAACAGAGCACACTCAAAGGCAGTAGACCGAAGTTCTTTCTTGGCGTTAGATTCTTCTAGCTGATCGTGGATCTTCTTTTCCATCTTCTTGGCTGATACCATAGCTGGATGGAAAGTGATCTGTGTTGGTGTTGTGCCTGGTCCTTCTTTCAACTTATCTTGAATAGGGGCCAGCTTACCTGTTAGACCTGCTAGACGTTCCTTTAACTCAGGCATAGTCTCCCCAGGAAGAAGCTTAGTCATCTCAGGGTCTAGTTGAGCAGAGGTTTCCGACTGCTGTGCCATAGGGTCTGTCTCAAAGTGAACAGAGTCAGCTACACCTTCAGGTAAGGTTGTTGGATCGATTGTGATTGGGAACTTGTTAGCACCAAACAAAACGTCAACGATCTGACCATAGGCAGCTAGTACTTTTGTCTTAGTAACCTTAACGAAGATCTGGGACTTCTCTGCAGAAGTAAACTTAACGTCTGGTCCGTACAATCCACGGTAGTTACGATAAGCTTGAATCCAACGTTGTTCGTCAGTGTAACGAGCAGTCTCTGCTTTAGAGAAACGTTCTTGTACGAAGCCTACGATAGTACCTGTTGTTTCATCTACGAAGTCTTCTTCGTCCATATCTTCAGCATAGGCAACACCTTCTGCGTCCATGTTCGGTTCTGCTTCAAAGAGATCATCTTCTTCCATGTCTCGTCCTTCTAGTATCCAAATGTAGAATCAGCTGCTTGAAAGCCTGATCTCTGGGTTGGGGCATTAAAGTCAAATAGACTGCTTCTTGGTCTTGTCATGATACCGTATCTAACAGCATCGTAAATGTGGTCTTCAGACTTTGTGTCAACGTCCTCTGGGTTTGACTTGTCTAAGGGGATAGAGGGTATTTGAGCTATTGTGTTTAAACAGTTGCTAAAGAAAACAATGCGAGGCTGTTCTGTAAACTCGTCAACCTGTAAACGTCTGTGTAGTTCGTTCTTACCTGAGATACGAGATCCCTTAGATCTATCTGATGGCCTCCATCTACAACCTTTAGCAATCATTTGTTCTGCTAGGCTTGGACCTGTATCACCTCTTTTGTGCCACAACGAGGAGTCAAGAACACCGTATCGGATCTTTTCACCTGCTTCTAACTCTAAGATCATGTCAGCTAAGTCAGTAGCTAGAACCTTAGATACATACAGTTCTCTGTACACAATAAGCTGTTCATCAGGTGCTACAGCAAACCAAACTACAGCTGAGTAAGATCCGTAACCGTAGTCAGCTGCTCTGAAACGAGGCCAGTTGTCTGGTATCTCGAAAGGATCAACTACGTGTACACTCCGTCTAAACTCAGGGAATGCTGCCCCTTCGTTGATATCCCAGTCACCATCCAAAAGCTGTCTACGTTGATGCTCAGGTAGTGAAAGCAAGTTAGCTTCGTACATACCATCATCTGACAAGTAAGGGTTATCGAACAGTGTAGCAGGAATAAACTTACGTTTAAAGAGGGGTTCACCTTCTCTGCTGTGTCCTTTAGGCCAAGAGATGACCTGTCCTTCTTCATCAGTAGCCCAGAAAGCCTCATTAGGTGTGCTTGGGTCAATGAAAGTACGTTTTACCCATTGATGCCCAGGTCCACCAGGGTTTGATGTAGCCCTCATATAGAGAGGAAGACCTGCTGCTTTGGTTGTACGTAGGCGTGAACGCATGTAGTTCCAAGCGTATGGGCTTCCCCACTGTGTAAGTTCGTCGAAACCAATCCAG
>Ga0255752_10003840_pt1 | contig 15451 bp, 14 predicted proteins | sample 011ome_25_FD_179952 | JGI IMG/M metagenome (GOLD analysis project Ga0255752, IMG submission 179952) | Coastal salt marsh microbial communities from the Groves Creek Marsh, Skidaway Island, Georgia - 011512CT metaG (version 2) | ecosystem: Environmental > Aquatic > Marine > Intertidal zone >...
ACTTGATTCAGGACTCTGCCGTCGCGTCTGCTCTAGCTTATGGATCTGCGGACGCAATCAAGGGAGGTAAGGTTCCAAGTCTTTTCGGAATTCCTTCCATTTACGAAACTAACTCGATTCCCGGCAATGCCGAGAACCTCGAGGGATTCGTTGCCCACCCTGCCGGTCTTGCCGTTGCGATGAGATACCTCGAGCCAAGCAATTCCCAGGAGTACATCTCCGCCCGAAGAGTTTCGGATCCCGAGACCGGAATGGTCATGGGTTATCGTGAATTTTACGATCCTAAAGCAGGGGTTCAAACCGCAGTCCTTGAATGTGTTTATGGATTCAAGTCTGGTCGTGGTGAAGGAATCATCCGCTTGAAATCCGCTTAATCGTGAGAATCGGAACAATAGTCGGATCTAAAGGGGGGAAGTTCACTTCCCTCGGTGCCGGAAATGCGAGCGATATGATCAAAGAATTCCGCAAGAATAAGTTCGAAGGGTTCGAGAAGGTTTGCTTCTTCGATACCGGAGGACGACTGATCCGAAAGTCTGGGGCTCCGGCTCCGGCAAAGGCTCCGGCAAAAAAATAGTTTACTTCGTTGGTTCTACACTCGAGGAGGGGCAGTCGATTGACTGCCCTTCCTTTTTTTAGATGGGGACATTGAACCAAGACTTTTTTTCACACGACCTGGACTTCCTGATTTCAGAGACCGGTCGATCCTTCACCGGGATCTCCCCTGATCGAATCAAAGGGGTCATTTACCAGGGAGCCCTCCGGAGCGTGGAGGAGGCTTATGATGTCGAGATCTATGGCAAGGAAGCATCCGTCGATTCTGAGATCGTAATCAACCGAGACCACCAGGCAGAGCAACCAGGGAAAGGATCCCTCCTGGGGGACAACCAGGGAAATTTCTTCAAGGTCATGGAAACTGAAGGGGAAGACTTTGGATCCGTTCTCAGGCTCCGGGTCGTCAGTAAGTACGCAAAACAATGAGAGCGAAATCCCTCCAGGATCTTTTCAGTTTCGAGAAACACTTCGAGGACGCATCCGTCGATTTTCTTTCAGATGCGATCGGGATCCCTGCTTTCCCGGCAACCGGGAGCGAATACCTAATCACCCCCAGGCTTGAGGTTCTATTCACTCACAACGGAGCCGAACTTCCGAACGATGCACCAATCGAATCGGATCCGGAACTCGGGGCAGAATACCTCAAGCACGACGCATCTTTCGAGGTCGCAGTCGTGACGGACTTTGCCCTGGAGCAATCCCGGGATCTACACCTGGCAATCGTTGGATCTGCCCGGAAGGAACTCCTCAGAACCTCATCAAATTGGAACGATCAGAACCTTCCTTTTTATGCTCTGAAATATCTCCGCCCATCTAACACAACCAGGGAAATCGATGGAGAATTTCAGAGGACGATCCTCAATTATGATCTCAAATTCGTGATCCGGTCGGATGCGTTTCCCATAAGTTGACGATCCGAGCGTCTTTAGAAATCAGACTTTTTTCAAACTCCAGGAGGATAAAAAAATGGCAATCATCAAAGACGGACAGCAAGCATTCGGAATCGAGTCATCCCCGATCACAATCGGTGGGGTTACTTATGTAGCCGAGAATATGACTTTCAATTATACCGCCACAAGAGCGGATTTAAACGACTCCAATGGGGAGCCTTTAGCATCGACCATCGTTCCCGGACGGATCGAAGGATCTGCAACTCTTCAGCTTTCAACCGAGGACGCAAACCCGAACCTGGTCGGAACCGAGTTCACAATGACCGGAACCCGGACAGATGGAACTTACATGATCACCGACTCCTCTGAGGCTCAATCCCAGGGAGACTATGTCAAGGTTTCCGTAACATTTTACCAAAAAATAAATCCATAATGTGGAACCAGGGGACGACTTCATCACTCGCCTCTGGAGTGATTATTCTCGCAGGATAGAAGAGGCAAACGCAAGAGAGGCGGAAGGTCGTCTCTCTGCTTTTTGCCCTCAACCGATTGCCAGGATCGGAGACTTTCCGATCGTTCCACTTACGCTCGAGAGATACTGCATCCTAACTCTCCCGGAGTTCTGGGACGATCCAGATCAAAAGGTTCCCACCCTTCGATTCCTCTGGGTCATGAATCCGGACTTTGATCCGGATCCGGCTCGAGCAACCGAGTTTCTCCTGGATCATATTCAGGACGATCTCGATGGAGTGGATGAAGTGATCCGGGAGATTTTCGAGTATGCTTTCCGGTTCGCTCCGAAATCAAAATCGAAAGGATCCACCTCCTCATCCATGACCGATTGGATCTCGAGCCTGGTCGATTTATTTGCTTCAGAATATGGATGGACGGATGAAAAGATTCTGACGACTCCGGTCGATCGTCTTTTCCTTTACCTCCAACGGATCCAGAACCGGAAGTCCGAGAGACCGATCACATTTGCATCCGAGGCAGATCGACTCAGGAAAGAATTTATGGACATCGTAAACCAACAGAAAGCGGAAAGAAACTAGATGGCAGGAATGTCCATAATCGCCAAGCTCGGACTCTCGAGCAAAGACTTTTCCCAGTCATTGACCAAAGTCGAAAAGGAGGGGACTTCCTTTGCCACAAAATTCGGGACTGCGATCAAGTCGGCAATGAAGATTGCCGGGACTGCGATTGCCGGGTTTGCAACAAAAGGGGCAGTCGATTTCGCAGGTTTCGAGAAGAAGATCACCGAGGTCTTCACCTTGATCCCAGACGCAGGGAAGGACGCTTTCGGAAAACTCGAGAGCGGAGTCCGATCCCTGGCAACAGAGATGGGTCTTGATTTGACAGATGCAGTCAATGGTCTTTACCAGGCAATTTCCGCAGGGGTTCCCCAGGGCAACGCAATCGACTTTCTCCGGGACGCATCGAAGGCATCGATCGCAGGGGTCGCGACCTTGGAGACTTCAGTCGGAGCCCTAACGACAATCATCAACGGATATGGAATGGAGATGACCGAAGCAGGTAAGGTCTCGGACACTCTTTTCTCTGTCGTGAAAAATGGGGTCACAAACTTTACCGAGCTTGGATCCAATATCGGAAAAGTCACTCCGATCGCTTCTGCCCTGGGAGTCTCCCTGGATGAGGTCGGGGCAATGATGATCACTCTCACGAAACAGATGGGATCCGGGAAAACTGCGGATGCTTCAACTGCTCTTCGAGCCATGCTTGCCGAGCTAGGCAAGGAGGGGATGAAAGCAAACAAGAACTTCAGAGAACTAGGACTCGGGACATTTCCTGAATTTATCGCTCGAGGAGGAAAGGTTGCTGAAGCTCTCAAGCTGATGAAGGATCGAGCCGAGGCAAACAATGGGAGCCTCATGGATATGTTCCGAGGAGTCGAGGCAGGGAACGGAGCCCTCATGGTCATGACTCAAAACGGAGAGTCGGTCAGTCAGGCACTTCAGGCAGTTCAGAAAGATGCCGGTGCAGTCGAGGTTGCATTTGACACCCTGGACAATGTCACATCCAGGGATTTCGACAAGATGATGGCGACACTCAAGGACTTGTCCATCGAGTTTGGATCTGCTTTTTCTCCTTTGATTCGGGAACTCCTCCCGGACACACAAGCAGGACTCGCATCTGCAAAAGATTCGATCAAGGCATTCGGAGATTCAATTGCTTCGATCATCAAATTCGTTAAAGACTTTGCAGTCGAAATCGGTGTCCTGGTTGCAGGAATCGCAACCTATAAAGCCGGGTTAATTTTAGCGGATGTCGCATCCGTTGCATTCGGTGCAAACCTCATCGGGTTGAGTCGAGGAATGAAGGGTCTTAAAATTGCAATGGGAGCCCTCCTGATCGGAGACTTTACCAAAGCAATCGGAGGAGCGAGTGTTGCACTCAGAGCACTAGGGGCAGTCCTGGTTGCCAATCCCATCGGGATCCTGATCGCAGGGTTGACTGCGGTCGTCGCTCCGATTGTCCTCTTCAAGAAAGAGCTTGCCGACATGACGGAAGTCGCCAAAGAGGGAGCCAAGCAGATGAGGCAAAACCTCATCAAGGAAGTCGATGACCTGGCAGGGAAGGCGGAAGCAGGAGCAAAGAAAATCGCAGACCTGGACGCAGAACTTGCGAAACTCCAGGAGAAAAGAGATCTGCAAATCAACCCTCTTCCTCCGATCGAAGATGTCCGGGATTTCTTTGATCTCCTGAAAGAACAGATCCAACTCGACAAAGACCGGAAGCAAGCACTCGAGATCCAGATCAAACTCCAGGAGCAAAGAGTCGAGAAAGCTCAGGAGGATGTCGAACTTCAGAAGAAAATCAACGCAGAGTATTCAGACCAGGCAGACTCAGAAAAAGAATCTCTTCTTCGTTCAAAATATTTGAACCAGGAAGTCATCAAGCTCAATGCGGAGGAAGAGAAACTCAAGAAACTGATGATCGAGGAACTTGCGACTCGGGTCAAAATCGGAGACCAGGTTGAACTCTTGGTCGCAGAAAGAGAGAAGGAATGGCAAGTTCAAGAAGACATCAATAAGGCAATCGATGACACAAATCGAGCCCATCAACTTTCCTTGACTGAAGCCGGGAAGATCACCCTCGAGCAAGAGAAAATCAAGAAACTCGAGGAAGAGAAAAAGGAACTGATCGACAAGGCAAAAGACGCTCGAGTTCTCGAGGCAGGGGAAGCTCAGAAATTGGTCGGGCTCGAGAATCAAATCCTGGGAGCCAGGAAGAACATTGCAGACATCATCAAGAACCAGATGATCAAAGCACACCAGGACGAGATCACAGAGATCGACAACAAGAACAAGGAGATCGATAAACTTTTACAGAAAGAAAAGGAAAGGCTCGGGGTTGTCCAGGATGCAAAGGACGCAAAAGCCGAGGAAGTGCAAGCCCTCCGAGATGGTCTTGCGGAAGCAGAAAAAGAACTCGATAAGTTCAGGCAGTTTTTCAATCGAGATTTTAATGGTGCATTAAAGATCGACACAAAGGAATTAACGATAGAATTCAATAAGCTCAGACAAGCAGGGAAACTCCCGGAAAATGTCGAGACGATTCGGGATTATAAAGCACTTATCGAGGAGCAAGCAAAAATGGCACTCCAGACCAGGGACGACATCATCGCAAAGGGTCGGATCGCTTTTGATGAACACCAAAAATTAGTCGGGGAAGAGCTTGGTCTACTCGGAGCAAAGCAAACAATCGAGGCTCAACTTGCCAGGAACAAGCAAGCGATTATTGATAAAGAAGCAGAGATCGAAGAGACTAAAAAGAAAACTGCTCAAGAGCTAGTCTCTGCCACGGGTGAAATGGCGACTGCGATGGATACCATGAAGGACTTCAAGGTCACTCCTCCACAAATCCCGGGAACCTTGGTCGATGCAGTAAATTCTCAATCAACCTCCCTGGGTGAAATTAATCAGGGGGTTAAAGATTTTCTAAATAAAGACTTGAGCGTCGATGTGGATGATGTCTCCCAGGAGGCGACTCAACTTCAAATCCTTCGATCCCTCCAGGGCTTCTTCATCAATCAATGAAAACTTTTTACGACGCTCCACACCTCAATGATTTCATCGAGCCGATCCGGATCACCAAAGCACCCCGGAAAAGTTTCCCCATCCGTCAGGATCTGTCTGCGATCGAGTACAAGATCTCCTTCGTTCAGAAGGCAGAATTCTTTCGACCTTCTCCTCTTGGTTTAATCTTTCCGGACGATCCTCGAGCCCGGATGATCAATGAGTCCGATCCCTCGAGCACCGATCACGGACTTGTCGAATTCTCCAGGACTTACATGACCACACCTTCAACCAGGTATGAGTTCGAGCCTGGATCCTACACATTCCCGGAATTCCGAAACACATCTGACGAAATTTATCGAGAGAGCTTTGCGATCCAGGTCGTTTTTCGGGTCAAATATTCGTACATTTATTCCGAGAACCCCGGGGAAGATTTTACCCTCCTGGATAAGTTCTCAAGCATCGATTCCAATGGTTCTCGGGTTGGTTATATTTCACCCAGGACGACTCCGGATTCTGCAAGCTATCTCACAATGATTCGATCTGGATCTTATATCCAGGCAGAGCAAACCCTGGTCGAAAGATATAAAGGGAATCTTTGGCAAATCCGAGACCTCGAAGTTCGGGCAAAGTAATGGCAAAGATCAATCGAGTGGTAAAAGGGGAGAGACCGACTCTCCTGGAAGCATCCAAAGCAAATGAATTGATCGACCAGATCAATGCGTTGCAAAATGTAACAATTCAACCAGGGGATCAGGACATTGTCTATGTCACAAATCAGGGGGTTGATATTTACTACAAAGGAACACCAGGAACCACTCAACCTCCGGATCCTGGACTGCAAGGGAGCGGAGTCTTTGAGATCCTCCAGGTTTTAAATTTTAACGGACTTGAGTCTCAAATTGTTCAGGTCGAGGACGGAATTGTGACCGAGGTCGAAACAGGGAATGTTGCCCTCGGCACAAACTTTTCCCTGCAACTCCTAGATCCGACAAACCCCGAGCGGATCATCGAAGTCCTGATCACTAACGGACTTGTCTCGTCAGTCACAACGAAAAGCTCAGAATATAAATGGACAAATGTTTCAGTCTGCGTGGATGGGGTTAATACGACCAGAAGATTCCTCACTCAATCCGGTCAGGCAGGACAACTCCTGACACAACAAAATCTTTTGACCGGGGATGTCCTGGCTCAGTTTTACAGCAAGCAAGAATGTGACACCTTATTCACTACAAAATCAAGCGGATACACGAAGCAACAAGCAGACTCAAAATTCGTAACCGAGCAAGACTTCAACGACTTTGTTCAAGAGTTTAAAAATGCACTATCTTAGAAAATAAAATGGGCGACCTCGATCACATCGCTAGGGAGATAGGATCCGAAATCAAAAGGATCCAGGATGATCTCGATTCAAAAATTCAAGTCGTCGAAGAAAGAACGACTGATGTCGAAAAGCAGACAAATAATCTCGATTTTATGGAGTCTCAGCTAGACGATATTAACAAAAAGACCACGGATCTCGAAAGCAATGTCAATAGTATGTATCAATCATTCAGGGACACTCAAAAACTCCTCGCACTATTACCGGAGATTCAGAAACTCCTCGCACTATTACCGGAGATTGAACAACTAATCGATCTTCATCGCGAAGACTAACCTATGACCATTGAGATCCTGACCGGTTGCGGTTGCTCTTGTAACCCTTATGTGGGGTGCGATTGCACGACCACAACGACGACCTCGACAACAACCACAAAAGCACCTGGGACATTAGACTGCCTGGACTATTTTGATATTTATATCACTCTCCCTGGGAATCCCTGGGAATCATTAGCTGGAACCTATAAAGTGAACAGGCAGGGGTTCCCCCAGAATCTTAATTCTGATTTTTGGTATTACGACCCCTGTTATGGAGCTTGTGATGCTATGGGATACAAGAGTGAAAATTTAGCTATAAGTTTACAGGTTTTAAAGAACCCGTATGTCTGGGATTTATTTTGGAGATGTTTTATTTATTTATACGATGAAGAAAATAATTCCTGGAGGCAATATCAGTATGGTCTGGCATTTACACAAGGAGGCTTCCAGATGGTAGACTCTCGATCTTGCGAGGGTCATTGCAACGGAAAATTCATTGGAGCTCGAGCGTCTTCCTCTTTTACGAGTTGGAGTAGTAATTCCAATTACCTGGGAGCATTTATAAAAGACGAACCCGGAGCTTTTAATATCCCATCGAGTAAAACATGGGGAGCAGAGTCGAGCGTGACTGGCGGAGAGTGTGGTAAATGCATTGATGGAGATCATGATGACTTCGCATCGATTGGAGTTTCTTATTTTTTCAAAAAAGAATTTGTCATAATAGACGAGGTGACAGGGGCAGTAAGTCGTGAAACCTATTATCTATGGAATAGAATATTTGCTGATTTAAGAAATGGATGCTGAGATAAAAAGATTAATAAAGAAACTTACAAAAACTGAAAACCTAAGAGGGGTCGGAGATGTGATTCAGGGAGTCACGAAAACCATCGGGATCCCGACTTGCGGAGCTTGTAAAAAGCGGAGGGATTATCTGAACGAAAAATTCCCATTCAAAAAGATTGACGATCGTCGGACTTCTGATGATCGAGAAGATATTCGTCAACCTTAACTCCGGAACAATCGCATCCGCTCGGGTCGAGTCTGCATCGGATCCAACTCCGAAAGCATTCTCCCCCCTGGTCGTCGGAGACCTTCGGGACTTCGACCTCTATTTTGTCGATGGGGTCGGAGGATATGAGACCGGGGACAATGTGTCTGGGATCCGGTTGTCCCTGGAATCAAGCTCTTTACTTTCCACGACCTCCACTTTCTTGAACTCCGGAAACGGATTCAGGGTGAGTCTGAGCCTGGCGACTCCAGAGATTGAAAACGAGATCGCATCTGGAGACATTCAGGCAAAGATCAAGATCACCAGGACAACGAGAACCGGGGAGACCAGGACGATCCTTTTTGCACCGGTTGCATTGACCGGATCCGTCTCTGAAATCATCCCGGCAGAGAATCAAATATTCCAGGAATGCTTCATCGTTTCCATCAATTCAGAAGATGAAACAACAACAACCGGAGCCGGGAAATCAACCTTTCGTCTTCCTTTTACTTTTCAAATTCTCGAGGCTCGAGCATCCGTCAAATCTGCTCCTGAAGGATCCTCGATCCTGGTCGATTTAAATCAAAACGGATTATCGATCTTTACCGATCAACTCGAGATCCCTGGGGGATCAAAAACTTCCCAGGACTCTCTCGTCCTTCCGACCTTTTCAACCTCCACCCTGTCGGATGATTCTGAGATCTCAATCGATGTTGACCAGGTAGGCTCCTCATCTCCTGGATCCGGACTTAAGGTTTACCTTTCCGGGCGGAGGGGATGACATGGCAAACTCAATCGGATCCGGGCTCGGAGGAAACATTGTGAGCGTCTCCTTTATCAATCATCCTTTTCCTTCGGGAGGTGGATCCCAGGGAACAACTCAGGCACCAGGGACAAGTTCAACGACGACCCTGGAACCAACCACAACGATCCTCTGCGAACCGGTTCCGGTGAATGGGTTTTATCCTCTTTACACTTCCGAGCAATGTGCAGTTCAGTCAGGGAATGGAACCTTCCATACTCACACGCTCAATGGGGTTCTCTACTTCATGCCGAATGGAGTCGAGTATTGGCACGGAGACTATTCAACGACCACAACTTCAACGACCGGAGAACCAACCACATCGAGCACAACCCTCGAGCCTACGACCTCGACCTCAACGACTTCAACTTCAACAACTCCAGGACTTCAGTTCCTGGATCAAGAAGGATATGCAGGGTTCAAATACAATCAATATTTCATTAGGGATTCTGAGCTATGGTCTTTAGGTAAGGATGCTCAAAACATTTACGGAGAGCTAGGGTTCGGATTCCTGACCAACCCATCCAATTTAGGGGAGGTGTCTTTAACATCAATGACAGAAGTCGAGTTTGTTGCCGGTGGAGGAGATCGTTTATATGTGATCAAAGACGACGGATCCGTCTGGGCAGTCGGTCGAAATACAAATGGAGAACTCGGAGACGGAACACAACTCAACTCAATTAATTTCATCAAGATCTTTGATGGGGAAGATAAGAATTATGTGACCACAACCTCCACCTCGACCACTTCAACTTCGACAACAGAAGAACCTACGACATCGAGCACAACGAGCACAACGGAGGAGCCTACCACTTCAACTTCGACAACGGAAGAACCTTACGAATTAAAAGTCGGAGATTTCATTGAGATCACACAAGAAAAAACAAAGAATTCTCTTGATGGGACAACATCAAGAACTTTTGAAGTCTCTGAAATTCACCTGGTGACTTATGTGGGATCTGGCACTTTTAGGGTCGCTCCGGATGGAGTTGAATATGTTTTTAATAAACTTGCAACGACACCCGGGTTTATAGTTGTTGAACAAGGAACCACAACCTCGACTTCGACGACGGAAGAACCTACGACCTCGACGACTAGCACCACAACGGAGGAGCCTACGACCTCAACTTCGACAACTCAAGAACCAACGACAACCCTGGAGCCTTTGTACTGGTCTCCGTCAAATAGTTCAGAAATCGTTGGATGGTGGGATGCGAGTGATTCATCCACTATCACAACAAGCGGAACAGAGGTTCAATCCGTAATTGATAAAAGTGGAAACGGATACACACTCACCAAAGGAACAACAGGTGCGACATATGGCACCAGGACTCTGAATGGATTGAATGTTTTTGATTTTAATGGAGTAAATGGAAATGTTCTTGAAAATAATTCCTTTTCCTGGGATCAAGCAAGCAACGCTTTAGGATTCGCTTGTGTTTACAGACTTGACGACGATGGGAACGACTCCGAGCAAGACTTTTTATTAAGTGGGACAAATACTTCAACACGGATAGGAATGCGGAGGCTTACAAATAATCAATGGCAACTTTTATGCTCTGGCGGAAGTATCACCACTCCAACAAGTCTCGGAGCGGAGCCCGTCACTCAAATGATGGTCACTCGATTTAATGGATCCAACTCCTCAATTAGTATTGATGGAAACATAGAGGTATCTGGTGAGATTGGATCCGTACCCTTTTCATCCTTAAATATCAGCGGAAATTATATGCATCAGCAAGGGGTCGAGGGTTTTGTTGCCGAGGTTTTATTTTTTAGCGACTTAACCGAGACACAAAAAGTCGAAGGATACCTCGCTCACAAGTGGGGACTAACTGCAAGCCTCCCGACTTCCCACCCTTACAAAACATCGGAACCGGTTTAAAAGATGACGACCTCAACCACACTCGAACCAACGACAACGAATGAAGGTTTCCCGGAGCGATTCATCCAGGTTTGCCCTTCAGATAATTTCACTCTTTTTCTTCAGGCTTCCGGAGATGCTTGGTCATGTGGGGATAATTCTCGAGGTCAATTAGGAAATAACACAAACAACCAAACCTCCACTCCTGCAATCTTTGCATCTGGATTCATCAAGCTAGATGTCGGGAGTCATCACTCAGGTGGACTTGATAGTAAGGGGACGCTTTATTTATGGGGAGATGGTTGGCATGGAGAACTTGGAATAGATCCGAACACCATCTCTGATGATGTAAGTCAAAGATACATCAAGCAACCATTAGAGAGGGCATACGATGTCCTGGATTTTGCCCTCGGAGATGCTCGTTCTTTTTACCTGAATGAAGAAGGGTTGATCTCTGCTTGTGGGGAAAATACAGATGGGATCCTGGGGGTGACTTCGGGGGAAACTCATGTCAGGGGCTTTGAGCTTGTCCAGACTCCGGAGGGAGTTGTCTTTGTTTCAATCAATGCAGGGATGGATCACTTCGGAGCTATCGATTCAAGTGGAGCTCTTTGGATGTGGGGATCTAATGAATTTTCTAAATTAGGAGTTGGCGGATCGAGTGAGGGAGTTTATCCACCGACAAAAGTCATTTCTTTAAATGTCCGGAGCGTTTCATGTGGGCAAGATTTCACCCTGGTTACTTTGACAAATGGAAGAGTCCTTGCAGTAGGAAAAGGCGGATGGGGTCAAGTCTCTTTATGGTTCGATGTGATCGGAGAACCTTCCCGAAATTATTCATTGACCGAGGTCTGGGGAAGTTACGACGAGGAGTTTGCCCGGGATATGAGCATCATTTATGCCGGGGACAACGAGATCATGCTTTTCTTGCAGTCGTTTTATGCTTTAAAGTTTGTACCTTGGACACCTTCCGGATTCAGAGAAACAAAACTAGGTCGAATTTACTTGCGATATGTTGCACCCTTTAGTGGTGGAGAGAATGATCAACCGATTGTATATTCAAGGAGCGATTTTCAGTACATGGATGTCACATTCCAGGAGACCGGGTTTGAACTTTATGAGCCGAAAGATTTCACATTGCATGGATGGGGATCCGATGGGGATGACGCAATCGTCCTTTCTTATGAGGTCAATCAACTAACAACCACAACATCGGATCCGAACCAGACAAGCACGACCGAGGAGCCCACGACCTCGACCTCAACGACCGATCAACCAACAACCTCGAGCACAACCCTCGAGCCTACAACTTCAACCTCGACAACTATCGATCCATCAACTTTGGATTCTGATTCCGATGGGGTGAATGATGCAGAAGATTATTTTTACCAGGACTCCAGGATCTCAGTCACAGAAACAGAACTTCAGACCTGGGTCTCTGATCCTGACACTCCACTTGACAACAACTCGACGGATCCAATCGTGATTCGAGCCCTTCGGACTTTTGACAACACCCTGGAACTTGGAAAATTCTATTTATTTTACCGGGACGATTATGGAGTCATCGAGATGACCGACCAGGCAGGGAATTCCGACGGATCACTCTCTGCCGATCTTTCCGCCCGGGGAGAAGGATGGGAAGTGATCAAGCCATTTGTGGCAACCACAACCTCAAGTACCACAACCTCAAGTACCACAACCTCAAGTACCACGACCGAGGAGCCGACAACTTCGACTTCAACGACAACCGGAGAACCGACCACAACTCAGGATCCTAATCGAGAGGCAGTTGCAGGGGATACAATTATTTCCACATCAGACCAGGCTTACATGAACTCCTCGATCACTAATTACGGAGGATCCTGGTCAGGTAATGGGACTATTTATAATTTTCCAATCGGAGCGACTGCGGAGATTATTGAGATATTGCAACCGGAGAGCTCTGGTTATCCTATGTACAAAGTCAACTACAATGGTTCGATCCGATACATTTCCGAAGCATTAAGGTTTCAATATGGGTGGCTTGAGCTTTTGCCAAGTGAACCCACGACAACCTCGAGCACGACGACGGGAGAGCCTACGACTTCAACTTCAACAACCGAAGAACCTACGACCTCGAGCACTACGACCGAGGAGCCTACGACTTCAACAACCTCAACAAGCACGACCTCAACAAGCACGACTTCAACAAGCACGACTTCAACAAGCACGACTTCAACAAGCACGACTTCAACAAGCACGACGACCCTGGAGCCTCTCCCTTATACCCTGATTGGATCATCCGGAGAGAATACAGGTCGGAACCTGGAGTTCAATGCGGATGGATCGACCCTGGCAGTCGGTTCAGATACATCAATCCGGGTTTATTCAGTTTACCAAAACGAACTGACACAACTCGGGGGAGATATTACAAGAGCAGACTCACTTCAAGTTTCCCTGGCACTTACGGACGACGGAACGACCTTAGTGGTCGGAGAAGGTCTACTCAATCAAGTTTCTGTTTATAGATTTAACGGAACAACCTGGAGTCCGGAATCCGTACCGAACCCCCCGGAAAATGGATCAAGTATTCATCGATTCGGATGGGATGTGGACATCAATTCAAACGGAGAAGTCCTGATAGCATCTGATCCTTTTAGGGATGCCGGGGATGATTGGAGTTCTGGCTCGGTTTATGTCTATTTTTACGACGGAGTGACCTGGGAATTAACCTCATCCATTGAGCCGACTGATCTCAATTTTGGATCTTATTTCGGTTATTCAATTTCAATCGATTCTAATGGGTCGAATTTTGTTGCCGGAGCTTATGGATATGGTGAGTACATTGGATACAGAAACACCGGTCAAGTTCGTCATTACAGCATTGATTCATCCTTGAATACTTATCTGGAAGCGACTCTCATTTCGAGCATTGGTTATGATGTAGGTGATCGATTTGGAAAGATTGTTTCCATCAGTTCTGATGGTCAAATTTTTGCCGTTGGTAGTGAATCTGCAAGTCCGATCAGCAATAGCGAAGGAAGGGTCGAGGTCTTTGAGAATATATCCGGAACCTGGACTCTGAAGGGTCAGGCAGTCGATGGAATCCAAAGAAGGGAAGGACTCGGAACGGATGTCGCACTTTCAGGAGACGGACTAACATTTATCACCGGATCGGATGGGTTTGATTTAGAGGATGCCTCGACGATATACGGAGCAGGAAAAGCAGAGATTTATTCATTCGAGAATGGATCCTGGGTTCAGGTCGAGCAAATTACAGGAACCGAGGATTCTGAAGATCTCGGAAATTTTGTTGCAATTAGCAGGGACGGATCCATTAGTGTGGTCAGTTCTCCGAGGTACGGAGACGAGCAAGGGGCAATCAGTTTGATCTCGATTGATCAACCGACGACCACCCGACGACTCATAGTCGATCCAGAAACAACACCTCCACCGATCGAAGAATGGGAAGGTCATGTCACCGAACATGTCGTAATAATCGACACTTGGTGGGACTTCCCGACTCAGTTGGACACCGACCCCGAGAACGGATGTTTTATCCCTTATGGTTCCTATGCCTTACCTCCATGGGAAGTGATGGAGATTCTGCAAATCTCAGAGGATCCTTGTGGGGAAACCTACTACATGGTCGAGACAACCTGGGCAGGTGAAGCTAGGGCAATATATCTGAGCTCTAATTCCATTGGAACCCGTTGGTTGCCGGTTATATATCGTTCGGATTGATGTGCCGATCTTCAATGAACACCAGGCGACCTTTCTCCACATCGGGAAAACCGGTGGAGTAAGTATCGAAAAAGCTCTCGGACTACCTCCCAGGGATTACCGGAAATTTTGCCCGGAGTTTATCTTCGGTCTGAAAAATGGAGTCATGATTCAACACGCTAGGTTTCAATTCCTGGAGCAATTTATGACCGAAGAACAGAAGGGGTTTTTCAAGTTTACTATCATCCGGAACCCCTGGGATCGGATGGTCTCCGCTTTTTATTATTTGCTCCCGGCACATCAAAAAAGATTCCAGACTTTTGAGAATTGGCTCGAGGACAAATACGAAAAGATTGTCGATGGAAGATGGACGGAAGGTTCCCACTTTGTCCCTCAAATCGAATACACTCACCAGGACGGAAAGCAGATCGTCGATCAGATCCTCCGAACCGAAACCCTGGCAGATGATTTTCCCAGGATGTGCAGGGAGCAGGGGATCCAGGCAGGGGAGTTAAAAAAGCTCAATGTCTCCCGGCTCCGGGATAAAAAGCTAGAGGATTACACTCCGAAAACTCGGGACATGGTTTCCGAAATGTACGCAACCGAGATCCACTATTTCGGATTCAAGCATGAATGATTTATTTGTCACCGGACTCTGGAGAGTCGATGCAAAATACAATTTTGAATCTTATATCCGGATGCTCCCCCTGGTTGTCAAAAGACTAAGGGAGGAAGCAACCAGGGCAGGGGTTCAGGTTCGGATCGTCGTCTGCACGAACAAAGAAGGGATCGATCGAATCAAGATTAAGGATCCGGTCGAGTTTGTTCAGATCGAATTCGATGATCTTCCACTTGTCCCCTCGGTCTCGGAACCCTGCGGACTCAAGCTCGGATGGATGCTCAATGCTGAGAAACTCAATGGACTCAATCGAGTCTGGGCAAACAAGATTTTCCTGATGGATGAAATGTCCAGGAGAC
>Ga0255752_10003859_pt1 | contig 15404 bp, 6 predicted proteins | sample 011ome_25_FD_179952 | JGI IMG/M metagenome (GOLD analysis project Ga0255752, IMG submission 179952) | Coastal salt marsh microbial communities from the Groves Creek Marsh, Skidaway Island, Georgia - 011512CT metaG (version 2) | ecosystem: Environmental > Aquatic > Marine > Intertidal zone > Salt...
TGATAGCTCTTCGCTGCGGCGACGAGTTCTCGGGCGTTGAAATGTCTGAAGTGCTCGTTCAAGAATTCAGATACATTCATTCACTGGGTCCCACTTTAAGCAAAGGTATTCGTTTAAGGTCCAAGCGTGTCTAGCTGGAGTCCGATGTGCAAGGTCGCATTCAAGCGTCCAAATCTTTGTTGATTGCGAGCGTTTGATGCACACTTGACGGCGAATTGTAGTGTCAATCTGTTTGACGGCGACCGAGCTGCAGCAGGAATTTAGGTTTTCCCTCTTGGGTTCCTTGCAAAGACGCTGCTGTGCTGGTTGCCAAAGAAGTGATTCCATGCTCCTTCACTCACAAAGCCAAGTCTAGCGTCCAGTAGGTCATGGCTAGTGCGAGCCTATAGGCTGCCCGTTCTGTGATATCAAAGCGAACGCACAGAGATCGCAACGCACAGCAGAGATCGCCTCGAGATCACAACGGACAGAGATCGCCTCGAGATCACCTTGACGGGCACTGAGGAAAATCATGTCTGACATGGAGTGACTAAAATAAAAAAACGACTTTCTTTGCTGCAAAGGAATTCAAAGACGCCTTGTGGGGTTTTAGCGGGCGTTTTTATCACCGTGTAAAATTATTTCAAGTTTTTTAAAATAAAATTGCAAAAAAAATAAAAAAACTACCCTGTGTTGGATGTCGTTTTTTGAGGGGCTGTAACGATCACGAAAATTCGTTGGTTTTTCTTGGTCTGCCGCGCACCTGCAAGAATCGAGCCATTTTTAGCGAGAGCCCTTTGCCTAAACTTCATGTTTTGTTACTTTCTAAGCTCGATCGATCTTCTTTGCTCTAAACGCTGCGGACCAATCGTCGACCTTTAGAGCCCTTTTTGGCAGTTATTCTTCGCGGCCTCACTCGTGCCGCTCGAGCGTCTCTGCTTGATTTTAAAACAAATTCTGTGTTCTCAGGAGCTATTTTCTACGATGGCAACTACCAGCAAGCGTCGTCTTGAGCCGACAACTGTCAGGCATTTCGGCACCGGCCTTGGGTCTTTTGAACTTCCTGACCTAACTGCACTGCAGACGGTCTCTTATGCCGCTTTTCTTCAAGCTGATACTGATTCTCGAAAACGGGAAGACCGAGGCTTGGAGTCGGTGTTGCGAGAGATTTTTCCGATCAGCAGTTATGACGGCAACACTTCGCTTGAGTATCTCCATTACGAATTGGGGAAGCCGCGTTACACCAGTCAAGAGTGTCGTCAGTTGCGACTGACTTACGGGCGACCTCTCCGCGTTTGGCTGCGGCTCAATCGTGAAGAGCCTCATGAGGAAGAGGTGTATTTGGGCGACCTTCCGATCATGATGGGCGGTGGTGAGTTCATCATCAACGGTGCAGAACGAGTGGTGGTAAGTCAGTTGCATCGAAGTCCGGGTGTGGATTTCGTGCTCGAGCAAGACACGACTACCGACCGCAAGCTGCCAAGTTGCCGCGTGATACCTGAGCGTGGTTCATGGATCGAGGTGAATGTCACCAAGAAGGATGCGTTGACGGTTCGTATCGACCAAAGCGGTAAGTTCGCTGCAACGACTCTGCTTCGAGCGATGGATCCAAGTCTCTCGACTGATGCAGATCTTCTGCAGGCGTTCTATCCGACCGAGACTTGCAAGATCAGTGGCGGAAAGTCCGCTGCAAAGATCGAAGGCAAGATTGCTGTCGACGATGTGGTTTATCCAAGTGACAGCGATCGAGCAGGCGAGATTATCGTCGAAGCTGGGCATCGAATCACCAGCGACGTTGCCGAATTGATTTGCACCGCCGGCGTTAAAAGCATTGAAGCGATGGAGGCTCCTAAGATTCCTCTGATCTTCAACACGCTTGCTGAAGACAACACTGCGAGTCATGAAGAAGCGTTGTTGAGAATCTATCAGCGTTTGCGTCCCGGTAATCCTCCTCAGCTTGAGAAGGCACGCACGCTCTTTAACGAAAAGTTTTATGACGAAAATCGATATCGCCTTGGAAAGGTTGGTCGCTTTCGATTGAATCGAAAGTTAGGACTCGATGTCGGTGAAGATCTCATGACGTTACGTCACGAGGACATGATTTCTGCGATTCGCTATCTGATCGACCTGTTTGATCCCGACAGCAAGGCAGAGATCGACGACATTGACCACCTGGGCAATCGTCGATTGCGTACGATTGATGAGTTGGCCAGCGAAGAGTTGCGAAAAGGTTTTCTTAAGTTGCGTCGTACCGTGCAGGAACGCATGAGTATCAAAGACGCGACGGATATGACCCCGCGATCGTTGATCAATCCGAAGAGCGTTTCCGCAGCGATTGACTTTTTCTTTGGTCGCGGTGAGCTTTCGCAGGTGGTTGACCAGACGAACCCACTGAGTCAATTGACTCACGAGCGTCGATTGTCTGCGCTGGGCCCTGGTGGTTTGAATCGAAAGCGAGCCGGTTTCGAGGTTCGCGATGTTCATATCTCGCACTACGGCCGTATCTGTCCGATTGAAACGCCGGAGGGTACGAATATTGGTCTGATTAGTTCGCTCGCGATTTTTGCGGGCGTCGATGATTACGGTTTCTTGGTCACTCCTTATCGTCGAATCAAAGATGGTAAAACGACTGATGAAGTGGTTTGGTTGCGAGCTGACGAAGAAAGCGAGTCCTATGTGGCTCCTGCTGACACCGAAGTTGTCGATGGTGCGTTGGTTTCCGGGCCGAACATGATTGCCCGATTCCGTAGTGACTTCCAGATTGTTCAGCCCGAGCAGGTTGACTACATGGATGTTGCGCCAGCTCAAATGGTGGGTGTCTCCGCTGGTTTGATTCCGTTCCTTGAGCATGATGATGCGAACCGAGCTTTGATGGGTTCGAACATGCAGCGTCAAGCCGTTCCGCTTTTGGTGGCTGAACCACCGATTGTGGGAACTGGGATGGAACGCGAGGTCGCCAAGAATAGCGCGATGGTGGTTCGAGCACGCCGAGCAGGTAAAGTCACCTACTGTGATGCGACACGGATTGAGATTGGCAGTGACCACTATGATTTGAAGAAGTACCAAGGGCTTAACGAGCGTACTTCGCTTAATCAGCGCCCAATCGTGCAGATCGGTGACAAGGTCGAACAGAACCAAATCATTGCTGACGGTGCCGCGACGTTAAATGGCCAGTTGGCACTTGGTCGCAACGTCCTTGTCGGGTTCATGTCCTTTGACGGGTTCAACTACGAGGATGCGATTATCATCAGCGAGGAGTTGGTGAGGAACGATACTTACACTTCGATCCACATTGAAGATTTTGATGTGGAGATTCGAGAAACCAAGCTTGGACGCGAAGAGTTCACGCGAGATATTCCCAATGTCTCTGAAAAGGCTCTACGAAATCTCGACGGCACAGGGATCGTTCAAGTTGGAACCTACGTGAAGCCGGGCGACATCCTTGTCGGCAAGGTGAGTCCGAAAAGCAAGACCGAACTGACTCCCGAAGAGAAATTGCTGCATGCGATTTTCGGTCGCGCCGGTGAAGATGTGAAGAATGACTCGCTTGAAGTGCCCTCGGGTATTGAAGGCATCGTGATCGATACGCAAAAGTTCTCGAGGCGAATGAGTTTGTCGGAAGACGAAAGAAAGGTCTTCGAGAGAGAACTCAAGGACGTTGAGAGTGCTGGCAACGCTGAGATTGCGAGCACCTTTGAATCGCTGGTCCGAGATCTCGAGGAAGCTGCTGGCACTAAACTGAAAGATGCTACCGGTACTCCGTTAGCGGATGGGCAGGATCCAAAGTTTGTGGCGGAGCGTGCCACGTCGTTCCGAATCGATCTTGTGTTGGATCAAGTGAGCGATGCTTCCAAAAAGAAGCAAGTGGAACAGGTTTACAACCAGCAATGGGGTAACGTTGAAGTCGCAATCGATGCGCGGGATCGTAAGCTTAACAGCATGAAGCGGGGTGACGAACTTCGAAGTGGCGTTTTGCAGATGGTCAAGGTTTACATTGCCACCAAGCGTGTGATCAGTGTTGGTGACAAGATGGCGGGACGACACGGTAACAAGGGTGTGATCGCCAAAATCTTGCCAGTTGAGGATATGCCGTTTCTACCAGACGGAACTCCGATTCAGATCATGCTGAACCCGCTTGGAGTTCCCAGTCGTATGAATGTGGGTCAGATTCTGGAGACTCACCTCGGATGGGCCGGTGCGAAACTTGGTTTCCAAGCCATCACTCCTGTGTTTGACGGGGCCTCGGAATCAGAGATCAATGACTGCCTTGCAGAGGCGGGTCTTCCGGCACACGGAAAGATCCGTCTGCGTGATGGTCGAACGGGTGAGCCGATGGAGCAGGAGACGACCGTTGGTTACATCTACATGCTGAAACTACATCACTTGGTCGATGATAAGGTCCATGCTCGAAGTACCGGTCCTTACTCGCTCATCACCCAGCAACCACTCGGCGGTAAAGCTCGCTTCGGTGGACAACGCTTCGGTGAGATGGAAGTTTGGGCGTTGGAGGCGTACGGTGCTGCTTACATCCTGCAGGAACTCTTGACCGTGAAGAGTGATGATGTTGAGGGTCGAACGAAGATCTACGAATCGATGGTCAAAGGGGAGAACACCCTTGAGGCTGGCACACCTGCTAGCTTCGACGTTTTGACCAACGAGATTCGTGGTCTGGCACTCAACATGCAGCTTGAGAAACGGCCCATCTAGATGAGCCGTGTTGAATCGGGTTCGACACTTGTTGTGATCAGGTTTTTTAGCCGCCCTCAAGTGTTCGGATGGATTCAGCACAGTGATCACTTTGATCCGGTTCACCTCAAGTGAATCGAAAAGCAAAACAACCGTGACAGGGTTTCGAAAAGTCAGCACCACTTTGAAGCAAAACTTTCCACCCCGTTATTTTTTTCATCCGCCAAAAAGTCTCAATTAGGTTTGCTGCCCATTACGGGCAACCAGGAGCACAAAAACATGTCGACTGGCGAATCCAACAGCTACGATCGCATTAACGATTACGCATCCGTCCGTATCTCTCTTGCACGTCCTCAGGACATCAAGAGTTGGTCATTCGGTGAGGTGAAGAAGCCCGAAACGATCAATTACCGAACCTACCGTCCCGAGAAAGACGGTTTGTTCTGTGAGCGAATCTTTGGCCCAGAGAAAGACTGGGAATGTGCCTGCGGTAAGTACCGCGGCATGAAGTACAAGGGCATGATCTGTGACCGCTGTGGAGTGAAGGTGACCCACAGTCGTGTTCGTCGAAAGCGAATGGGCCATATCGAGCTCGCTGCACCGGTTGTTCATATTTGGTTCTTTAAGGCAATGCCATCACGCCTTGGTAACCTCTTGGATATGAAGACCAGTTCGCTCGAGAAGGTCATCTACTTCCAGGATTACGTGGTGATTGATCCAGGGACTACTGAACTCGAATCACAGCAGTTGTTAACCGAAGAGGAGTATCGTGCAGCTCGTGCTCAGTATGGCGACGGGTCATTCGAAGCCGATATGGGCGCCGAAGCCGTTCGGAAGCTGCTTAATCGCCTTGATTTGGTTCAGCTCTCCGAGAAACTTCGAGTGGAGTTGGATGAGACTGGGTCAAAGCAAAAGAAGAAAGACCTGATCAATCGTTTGAAGATTGTGGAGTCGATTCGCGATAGTGATAATCGACCCGAGTGGATGGTTCTGGATGTCATTCCTGTGATTCCTCCGGACTTGCGTCCGTTGGTTCTTCTGGATAGCGGAAACTTCGCAACCAGTGATTTGAATGATTTGTATCGTCGAATCATTAACCGAAATAACCGTCTTCGTAAGCTGGTCGACCTGAATGCACCTGAGGTGATCATTCGCAACGAAAAGCGAATGCTTCAGCAATCCGTTGACGCGTTGTTTGATAACAACCGCTGCAAGCGTCCGGTGCTTGGGTCATCCAATCGGCCGCTTAAATCTTTGACAGATATGATCAAAGGTAAGCAGGGGCGATTCCGAGAGAACCTACTTGGTAAACGAGTGGATTACTCGGCTCGTAGCGTGATCGTGGTTGGGCCGCGTTTGAAAATTCATCAATGCGGTTTGCCAAAGAAGATTGCACTCGAGCTGTACCAGCCATTCATCATTCGTCGGCTCAAGGAACTCGGCCACGCTGATACGATCAAGTCAGCGAAAAAAATGCTCGAGCGAAAAGACGAGGAAGTTTGGGATATCCTCGAGCAGGTGATCGCGAATCACCCCGTATTGCTCAATCGTGCTCCGACCTTGCACCGAATGGGGATTCAAGCCTTTGAGCCGACGCTTGTGGAAGGAAACGCGATCCACCTGCATCCGCTGGTATGTAAAGGTTTCAACGCTGACTTTGACGGCGACCAGATGGCGGTTCACCTACCGCTTTCGATCGAAGCACAGGTTGAGGCTCACACGCTGATGTTGAGTACCAACAACGTCTTCGCTCCGTCCAACGGTAAGCCGATCATGAGCCCGTCGCAGGACATCGTGATGGGTTGCTATTACACCACCGTCGAGATGCCTAGCCAGCGTGGCGAGGGAATGGTGTTCTCGGGATATGACGAAGTTGATTTGGCTTTTGCGCAAGGCGTGGTTGCATTGCATGCCAAGATTAAAATGCGTCTTCCGAAGTATCAGCGACTCAAGACCGGCGACGGTTCAGGCAAGTACGGTGAGTTGATCGACACAACACCAGGTCGTGTTCGGTTTAACGAGATGCTTCCTGCCGGTTTGGATTTTTACAATCAAGCGATGAGAAGCGGTGATCTCGCTGGCGTTATTAGTGACTGTTATCAGAAGATCGGCCGTCGCGCGACGATCCACCTTCTCGACGATATGATGCAACTCGGTTTCCGCGAGTCGACTCGTTCCGGTTTGTCATTTGCCACCGACGACCTTGTAACTCCCGACACCAAGACTGAGTTCATCAAGTCTGCTGAAAAAGAGGTGATGAAACTCAAGAAGTCCTACGACCGTGGATTGATGACCGGTCAGGAACGATATAACCACGTTCTTGATGAATGGACCAACGCTCGCGAATTAATCACCAAAGACATGATGGACGCCATGAAGAATGATGTCCGTGAAGGTGGTTGGTACGTGAACCCTGTGTTCTTGATGTCCCACTCCGGTGCTCGTGGTGGTATTGAACAGATTCGCCAATTGGCTGGTATGCGTGGTCTGATGGCAAAGCCGACCGGTGAAATCATTGAAACGCCGATCAAAGCGAACTTCCGTGAAGGTCTTTCGGTACTTGAGTACTTCAGTTCGACGCACGGTGCTCGTAAAGGTCTAGCCGATACAGCATTGAAGACGGCCGACAGTGGTTACTTGACTCGAAAGCTTGCTGACGTTGCTCAAAACGTGGTGATTACAATGGACGATTGTGGCACCACTCAAGGTATCACCAAGGGAGTTGTCTACCGCGGTGAGAAAGTCGAAGTAAGCTTGGTTGATTCAATCAACGGTCGTGTCAGCCGCCAATCGATTGTTAATCCTGTGACCGACGAAGTGATCGTTAACGAAAGTGAGATGATCACACCTGAGATCGCGCGTAAAATTGAGGCGATGGGACTTGAAAAGATTCAGGTTCGCACACCGATGACTTGCGATGCACCTCTGGGAGTTTGTCGTCGATGTTACGGAATGGACATGTCGACTGGTGCTTTGGTCGAAGAAGGCATGGCCGTGGGGATCATCGCTGCTCAAAGTATCGGTGAACCTGGAACGCAGCTAACCATGCGTACCTTCCACATCGGTGGTAGTGTGAGCAAGCAGTCGGTCGAATCCGACATCAAGTCTAAGAAGGCTGGTGAAGTTCGACTGACTCGTATGCGTGCGGTTGAAAACGCATCTGGTGAGCAAATTGTTCTCACTCGAAATGGCGAGATCGCGATCGTCGATGATCGTGGTCGCGAAGTGGAATCGTATGCTGTTCCCACCGGTGCAACCTTGAAGGTGCGAGAAGGCGAGAAGATCACTGACGGAACGATTCTTTGCGAGTGGAACCCATACTCCATTCCAATTCTTTCGGAAGTTACTGGTAAGATCCGCTTCGAAGACATCGTTGACGGCGAAACCATGCGGACCGAAAGAGAAGCGAGCGGTAATGTTCGCATGATGATCGTCGACCACAAAGGTGATCTGCACCCGCAGATTGTTGTTGAAGACGCCGATGGCAAGGCAATGGACGTTCAGTACTTGCCTGAGCGTGCAATGATCATGGTCAAGGAAGGGGCTGAAATTAATCCTGGCACCATTCTCGCTGAGATGCCGCGTGAAACTGGTGGTGTTTCCGATATTACCGGGGGCTTGCCTCGTGTGACGGAGATCTTTGAAGCTCGTAAGCCGAAAGATCCTTCGATCATTGCTGAGGTGGACGGTACCGTCGAGATCTTGGCCGAGCGAAAGCGTGGTAAGCGAACCATCGTGGTGCGAAGTGAATCGGGCATTGAACGCGAACACTTGGTGCCTCACGGTAAGCACTTCTTAGTTCACAGTGGTGACGAAGTGCGAGCAGGTCAAGCGTTGGTGGACGGTCCTTTGGTGCCGCACGATATCTTGCGAGTTTCCGGTGAAGAGGCTGTTCAGCAGTACTTGCTTCACGAAATTCAACAGGTCTATCAGTCCCAAAAGGTGGAAATCAACGATAAGCACTGCGAAATCATCATTGCTCGCATGTTGCGTAAAGTGAAGATCGAAACCTCTGGTGATACCAGCCTGCTACCAGGTCTGGTGATGGACCGGTTCCAATTCCGGAAAGTCAACGAAGAGCTGACCAGTTGCATCAAAATCACCAACCCGGGTGACAGCGACTTTAGTCAAGGCACGATTATTCCTCGCGAAACCTTTGAGCAAACCAATGCTCAAATTGAAGCTCTTGGTGGGACGCCCGCGAAAGGTAAAAAACCCAAGAGCGCCACCGCGAGTACCCAGCTTCTTGGTATCACCAAGGCTGCGGTTCAGTCAAATAGCTTTATCAGTGCGGCATCGTTCCAAGAAACGACCAAAGTGCTGACCGAGGCTGCGTTGGCCGGAAAAGTCGACAAGCTCGTAGGACTGAAAGAAAATGTGATTCTCGGTCACCTCATTCCAGCTGGTACCGGATTCCGTATTTTCCAAGAATCTGAAGTGAACTACCGACGTGAAGCTTTGGAAGAACTTGCAACTGCGCCGGTTCAGATTTTGGAAGAGAGTTTCCCATTGTTGAACGCTGAAGAAGCCAATGCTGGATTCTCTGCACCACCAGCGATGCCAAGTGATGCTGCATCCGCATCATTCTCGCCTATCGTTGATTCGGCTGAGCCTCAAATCTCAGAGGATGACCTCTCGTCAGATGCTTCCGAGCAGATTGGTGGCAACGATCCGATGTTGGGTGGAAGTCCAGAGTAGATCGAGTCAGATTGATGGATCCGAATCACGCTATCGATCGGTAGCGTGGCCGAAAAGAGATCATGAGCCAAGTTGCCTGCCGCGGTAACTTGGCTCTTTTTTTTCTCGCCTGGAATTGATGAGAGTGGCGAGTTGCGAGTGTAGTGAGGTGAATCCGTTGACCGGCAGCTTGGAGTGCTTTTTTTAGATGCCCTCTTTCAGCTTGCTCTTGTTCAAGTCGCTATGGCAGTTTTTGGGAGTACTGCGGTCAGCGAAACTCTCCGCGAAAAAGTTGTCCATTCGAGCTTCAATGTGACGATTTTTATTCCAAAGGATGCATAGCCTGTTATGAATGATCCAACACAGAGAGTCGATCATGCTGGTCAAGCTTTGGCGTTATTGCAACGTTTCTTTGGGTATGACCACTTTCGGGGGCGACAGCAGGACATCATCGAACGTGTGATGTCGGGCAAGCATGCAATGGTCATCATGCCAACGGGAATGGGTAAGTCGCTTTGTTATCAGATTCCTGCGTTGTTTGATTTGCCACAGCCGAATCGGCTGGTACTTGTTTTGTCACCCTTAATTGCATTGATGCAGGATCAGGTTCATTCATTGTCCAAGCGAGGAATCGACGCTACCTACATCAATTCCTCTTTGGATCGAAAAGAGAGGGAGTTGCGATATGAGCGATTGGCCGAGGGTGGGTATCGCATCGTTTATGTGACACCAGAGAGATTTCGGAAAGCGGAGTTTATCGAGGCGTTGTCAAAACGACATTTGACCTTGTTGGCGATCGACGAGGCGCACTGTGTGAGTCAATGGGGCCACGACTTTAGGCCTGACTATTCTCGAATCCAAGAGATTCGTGCTCAGTTAGGTAATCCCGTGACGATCGCCTTGACCGCCACAGCAACCCAAGAATGTAGACAAGATATTTATCGTCAGATGGGAATCGACGCGGATGAGATTGCATTGTTTCATCATGGTATCGATCGTCCGAACTTGAAGATCGAAGTGACCGAAGCGTGGGGCGACGAAGATAAGTTGGATTCGATCGAGGCTAGCTTAGCAAGGGAGGAATATCGGGGAGGTAGCGTGATTATTTACTTTTCCCTGATTAAAACGCTTGAGCGTTATAGTGACGCTTTGGTTCAGCGTGGAGTGGATCATGTGTGTTATCACGGGGATCTACCGCGTCATCACCGTCGGCGTGTTCAAGACCAATTCATGTCGGGTGAAGTGGATATTGTTTTGGCAACCAATGCGTTTGGTATGGGAGTCGATAAAGAAAATATTCGGATTGTCATTCACGCGGAAACGCCCGGTTCGATCGAGTCCTACTATCAAGAAATCGGGCGGGCGGGTCGTGATGATCAGCCGAGTCTTTGCCAATGGCTTTATGATCAAAACGACTTGATGACTCAGATGCAGTTCATCGAGTGGTCAAATCCTGACGCCAGTTTCTATTCGCGTCTTTATACGCTGCTTACCGAACATCCCGAAGAATGTCATGCATTTGGAATGGAATGGATGAACGACCGACTCCAGAAGGTAAGCCGTCACGATCACCGTTTGGCAACTGCAATTGCGATGTTGGATCGACATGGGGTCATCGCGGGGCCTCATCCGCCTGACTGTTTTGACGTGCAGGCGGATCTACCGAAAGCATTTCTTGATGATGTGTTTTTGTCCGAGAAAAAGCAGCGAGACCAGCAGAGGCTCTATGCGATGGTTCAGTTTGCCAACGAAACGGGGGATCGCAAGGTGTTTCTCAATCAATACTTTTTAGGTGACTCAGAGACAGCGTGACCGCTGCTACTCGTAATCCCATTTCATGATCCACGGATCGTCCATCTCTTGCTGCATCAATTTTAGTTTTTCCTGATAAGACTTGAGGATGTCTTGATGTCCGGGACTATTCGCGAGATTAGTGGATTCATGGGGATCGGCTTTGATGTGATAAAGCTCAAATTCCGGACGCTGCACATACCGGCCAACGGTCATTTGTCCGTAAGGTGCATCATCTCCTTTGGCAAGTTGTGCTTGCCAGCTACTCGCTGCCCAGAGATCGGATGCAAAAGGATAAGGCAATGGATGTGCGATATTCCAAATGAGTTTGTAATTTGCATCGCGCACCACTCGCATTGGGTAGTACATCTGGATTTCATGAAACGTGTGTGATGCAAACAGCGTCTCGTGATGATTGTCATCTGGATTGCCAAGGCAATGTAGCCAAGATTTGCCATGGTAGCTTTTGAATGGTTTATTGCCGTTGCGATTGTCCTTGGTGGCTTCCCCGCGTTCTTTCCAGAACTCGCCGGCATCGAGCGGCTTCTTGGGCCCGTTGGTTTTGTAGTTCAGGCCGCCAGCAAAATCTAGGAGAGTGGGGGTGATGTCAATGTGACTGATCAGTGCGTCGCTGGTAACGCCTCGTTTGGTCTGATACGGATCACGCACCACCATGGGTACACGCAAGCCACCTTCGTAAACGGTTGTTTTCCCACCGGCGAACGCCATGCCATGATCACTGGTGAAAACGATCATGGTTCGGTCGTAAAGGTCAGCTTCTTTTAGGATTTGAACCAAGGCTGCAACTCCTTGGTCGATTCGAGAGCATGATTGATAGTACTGCGCTAGCTCTTCTCGCGTCTCGGGCGTGTCGGGTAGGAAAGCGGGGATCGGTAGCGTTTCGGGATCATAAAAAACCTCTTCCACTCCCGGATGGGATTGGTCATTCGGGCGGTTTCCAAAAAGATCCGGTTTGAGTTCCCGCTCAGAGTCTTGGTCTTTTCCGCCGCCACGATGAGGGTCGGAGGTGCCGAAGTACAGAAAGAAGGGGCGGTCGTCGTCGCGGTTGGTAATAAAGTCCTTGCATTCGCTGGCCATCGAGACAGCGTTTCGTCCATTACCTTTGAGATAGGTTTCAAATTCATAAACCACTTCTGGGGCAACGTGATACTTGCCAATCTGAGCCGTTCGATAGCCGGCTCGCTGCATCACTCGCGGAAGAGCTAGACTAACCACATCGTGAAAAGACGAGAATTTATGGTAATGGTGTTGATGGCCAAATTGACCATTGCGGTGGTTATGTAATCCACTCATCACCACACTGCGGCTAGCACTGCACGAGGCTGTAGTCGCGAAAGCATTTCGAAAAATCATGCCATCTCTTGCGATGGCGTCGATGGCGGGCGTGACCGCTGCGGGATCTCCGTAACAACCCAGCGTCGGGCTTTCGTCATCGGTGATGATGAAAATGACATTCCGTTCAGCCGCACTCAGCGGTGTTTGCCTCGCAACGCCGTTCACAACAAACAACGTTAGAATGTAGATTGATAGTTGGGTAGAGAGATGCCGCATCGGTGTCATAGGGGTTGGGGTGCTAGAATGGTGCTCGTGTTTCGTTGGTCCACGATTGATTCATCCGATGTCGCATAGTTTAACGAGATTGCCGCGCCGATGAACAAGATGACAAAAAGAATGCGGTTTCGTTTTTCACATTGGCGATCGCTGGGGTTTCTTTGTTTCGTATCGGTTGGTGTTCTCGCCTGCGCAGAGCAACGCAATGTTTGCCTTCTGCCTTTAGCTTCGGAAGAGCCAGGGCGACCAACCTCCTCGCCGTTTTATCCCGATGCTCTTTACGGAGTAGAAGATGTAGGTTGGTCAGCCTACATGCGGGTGTGGCAGGAACATCAGAAAGATCCATCCAACCTTGATGTTAGACGTTTTTTGGGGCTGCCAACCGAGGAACCTTTTGTGTTTCAGGCGAAGCGAGGTCGTTCCTCCCCTCGTTGGTTGGAATGGCGTCCGGGGACATTCGCACAAGTGGACACTTCTCATTTCACAATTTTCAGCACCGCGGATGAATTGACGAGTCGTCGTGTAGCGGAGGATCTTGAACACTGTTACTGGGTTTGGACACAACTGTTTTTTCCGCTATGGGAGGGTTCCGCCCAGGTGACAACGGCGTTTGCTGACTGGGATCCCGATCAGTCACTCGTGGAATTTTTAGCAACACGAAGACCGCGTCTTTCCATTCGGCGTCAAATGCAGGTCGTGCTCCTCAAGGACAAGGAACAATACCGCAAGACGCTTGCGGCGGAGGGCAATGCAATTGAGCAGTCGACGGGTTTTTATAGTGACAGCCTGAGAACCATTTTTTTATATGGTATTGATGATGATGCTGTAGAAACGCGACGCCACGAGTTGACTCATCAATTATTTCGAGAAGCGACGCGATCAAGTCTCGGGCAAGCCATGCCTGGCGAACAGTCAGATTTTTGGCTCGTAGAAGGAATTGCCGGTTACATGGAATCCATGAAAATCGGAGAGCGGCAAGCAACCATCGGAGGCTGGGATGCTTCAAGGCTTCAATATGCCCGCTATCGCGTGTTAGTCGGTCAGGATTTGATGTTGCCGGATGAACTTATGCGAGATGGTCTTCAGCAGGCTCAAAGACGCGACGATTTAGCTCGTTGGTATTCGCATTCAATTGCCAATGTGCATGCCCTAATGGATGGCGGCGATGTGACGATCAGACGCTGGCTGTATCATAGGCTATCCTCCCTGTACCGATCGCGATCGCCACTTGCACCGTTGGCGAATCAAGACTCCATTGAGTCGCAACTGATGCAGTCTTGGGGCCGCGGCTTGCAACAATATTTGTATTTGGATGATGCGAAATTAGAAGGAAGTCCACCGTCCACCCCCTTGAGGGTTCTGTGTCTAAGTGGGTGTGAAATTACCGAAGATACATTGGGTCTGGTGCCCGTCAGCTCGGGAATGACCTGGCTGGATCTTGCTGGTTTGCCGGTTGGAAATGCAGCCGTGCAGCGATTGGTGCCCGACCCATCGAGTCTTGAGCAACTGACCTTGGAAGTAACAAAGGTTGACGACGGAATGGGTGCATGGTTGCAAAAAGCGACTGGACTTCGAGAGTTAGATATGAGTTGGACAAAGGTTGGAGACAGTTTTCTGCAGGAGCTATCCGGTTTTCAAGATTTGTCTGTCTTATGGATGACAGGAACACGTCTGACCGATCAAAGTATCGACGCCATTATCCGTTTGCCCAAGCTAGAAAGCCTTGATGTTCAAAGGACTCAAATCAGCGATGCGGGACTCGAAAGAATTCGAAAAGCTCGTCCCAGCCTGCAAGTTAATCCATTGGAGTTGAGGTCACCTTGATAAACACAGAGTCGTTGCCATGTTTCTTCCCCATCGATCAGTTGTTCCCGTCTAGTCCTATCGAGGATGTGGAGCAGGTGATCGTTAACACCTTTCGTGATAGCGGGTCACTTGTGGATGTTCGGGAAGGGCAGCAAGTTGCAATTGCAGTCGGTAGTCGAGGGATTCATCAACTAAGCCGAATTGTTTTGGCGGTGGTGGAAGAGGTTAAGAAATGTGGCGCAGTTCCAGTGATCGTTCCTGCGATGGGCAGTCACGGAGGTGCAACCGCGCAAGGCCAAGCATTGGTGCTTGAGAGTTATGGGATTACCGAATCCACCATGGGTTGTGAGGTAATCTCGTCGATGGAGACGATTCTTTTGGGTGAGACGCCTGAAGGTCTTCCGATTTATTTTGATAAAGTCGCAAGTGAATCGGATCATGTGGTGGTGGTCAATCGAATCAAACCACACACCCGATTGGCCGGTAGGTACGAAAGTGGTTTGATCAAGATGTTGATGATTGGTTTGGGCAAGCATCTCGGAGCCTCAACTTATCATCAGTTTTTCCCCGATTACAACTATTGTCTAGATCGGCTTGTTCCCTCGGTTGTAGAGTTGCTACTCGAACGAATGCCAATCACCTGTGGTTTGGCAATCGTCGAAGATGCGTTTGAAAACACATCACACCTCGAAGCGATACCGGCCAGACAGATTTTGAGTCGAGAGCCTGAGTTATTGGATAAGGCCAAGTCGTTGTTGCCGCGACTTCCCTTTGATCACGTTGACCTACTCATCGTGGATCAAATAGGGAAAGAAATTAGTGGTACCGGGATGGATACGAATTTGATAGGCAGGAAGAGTAACGATAAGGCGGCTGCGGAAAAGGAGTTTCCT
>Ga0255752_10003871_pt1 | contig 15357 bp, 14 predicted proteins | sample 011ome_25_FD_179952 | JGI IMG/M metagenome (GOLD analysis project Ga0255752, IMG submission 179952) | Coastal salt marsh microbial communities from the Groves Creek Marsh, Skidaway Island, Georgia - 011512CT metaG (version 2) | ecosystem: Environmental > Aquatic > Marine > Intertidal zone >...
CGTCAGATGACTCAGTTGATGATAACGATAAAAAGACGACCGACACGAAGGAAAAGAAAAAGAAGAAGAAAGTGACGGGAGTAGCCGTGAAAAAAAAGAAATCAGTAGAAGATGACGCCACCAAATAGTAAGAAATATATCGAAGTGGATTTTAGGGGTGTTTAGGGGAGTTCCGGATTTTGAAAGTACTAATGCGCACCTTTAAGCGGCTTTTAAGCTATGTATCTCTCTAATATTCTATCCACTAAGTCACTTTTTACGCTAATCACCATCGGTTCACCATCAATGCGCCAGCTTGGCTTGTTATTTTCGGCGCTTGCACACTCTGCTTTCTTCTTTCTCTTTCGTTTCTTCTTCAATTTACCTTCGATCATAACGCGGTCAAATTTTATGTCGCTTTGTTCCATCACCTCTTCGACATCGAGAACACCTCTTGTGAGTTTCATGCGGACTACGAAATATTGGCACAGCCTCGCAAGTTTCGTCGGTGCATTTATTTTCGTAATATCGTGCGAAAGAAGTCTTAGAACAATATTTTCACTCAACGCATTTGCAAAAAGTCTCGCGCGAAAGGTCAACGCCGTGGCTAAGCAGAGATCGTCTACATCTTCATAGTTGCTCTCAAATAAGACGTTGGCGAGTTTTAACACGTCTGTTTCTTTTCGAATCACTGGCAAGATTCTTTGACAATTGTACACGTGTCGCTGCTGCATGAGAAAACTGTACAGAGCACCTCTGAGTTCGTTACTGGAAAATCGCAAACGCATGAAGAGAAGATTCACAAAGTAGGCACAGTTAATCATAATGGTCTCCTTCGCTGACTCACGAAGACATGTTACGAAATCCTTGCTCGACCAAAATCCACACTCTTCCTCACCAAATGGTCCTTGCAGAGTTTTCTCTACATCCAATTCACAGAATGTTCCCGGTTTCGTCGCGCAAACAATCGGCGATTGAGATTTTTTCTTCCAGCGCAAATGATTCCATACCTTTTCCCTTCTCCTCAACGCGTATTGCTGCAGAGCCTTGGCCCCTTTCAAATGATCGCCATCATACCTGAAATTTCCAAAGAAAGATTTGAGTATTCCCGTAGAGGATGCCTCGTCCTCGCTGACGAAAAACTTTCGCCACTCAGTTGGCGAAATCAAATCGACGATAGAATTTGCCGAACCGCATTCGCAGAAATACAGAAGAAGAGCTCTTGAAAAAACTTCATCGCTTGGAACGAGCTCGTCCAGCAGCCGATGCGTGAACTTGCTGCGAATGTCATACTTTTCTGTTCGCGCACTCATGCTATCATACACCCAACACATTGCTTCTTTTCGAGAGGTTGGCGTAGCTTCGAGCAGCTCTGTTTGAAGACAGTTACGAAGTTTACGAAGCATTTCTGTTTCTTTTCCATAATCATCACTCTTCGCCGTCATCGTCGTCGTATCAGCTCGTAAATCCATCTGCACCGCTTCTTATTTAACTGGACATGCCCGCCTGTCGTCGTTTGCATCGATTCATCTCGAGTTCCGAGGAAAGGAAAAACGAGAAGAAGAAAGGAGAGACAATCAGTGCTGTCTTCGTCGAGACGGAATGTTTCACAAAATGGGATCGCGTGGACAGAAACGCGACGATTGGGACTGCCACGACGAGCGATTTTAGTGCATTCGTTATTCCAGACTCCATCGCAGCCTTCGTGCATTCCTCCCTGCGCTTGTAAAAGTCGTCCATGGAACGAGAATGTGAGTTGTGGTAAATATTTAAATGAAGAAAAGTTATTTCCTATTGTGCCTGAACAGTAGTTGGATTTCGTGGAAGAAACGTGGGATGATGAAACGACCGGCGAAATCTAAAAGGCGAACACGCGTAAATGTGGTTTAAACATCGCGAACGCGCACCTTATCACGTTGCTTCCGTATTAATACTACTCCTAACGCTACAGCCTACTATTTAAACGAAAATATGATCGTGCGGAAAATTATCAAATGGCGTTCATAATCGCTTGTCTATCAAACGAAAAGTTTTTCAAGGATGAGAACGATTCCATCCTAAATGCCGCCATATTTCTTTCATCGTACTTTCCGTACACGTTCTCCGCAGCTTGTTCCATAAATCGATTTTCCAGGGCTTCGATTGAAGTGAATCCTCCCCCGTAGTCGTCATCTTCGTCGTCGGATTCGACGTACTGTTTTGCAATAAATTGCCCGGGAGAGTTCATCGGCGCGTCGATTGAATTTTGAATTTTGATGTTTTTCTTGCGAGCTGATTTTATCCACTGCGTCAACCCATAGTAAAACTCGTGAACTCCGAAATATCTAACTCCTTTGACGCGCTTGCTCGTTTTTATGTTTGGATCTAAATTCCCGATTGGATGCCAACAAATTTGCGAAATCTCTTCTCTCGTATACGTGGCAAAGTGCGTTTGCTCCGAGACTCCGGGAATAATGTACAACGTCGTTTCTTGCTTCGTAACTCCTTTCTTCGTATGAAACACGAACTCGTTTTCATCAATCAAACTCGAAATGTTTACGCCAATTTCTTCTTCAACTTCTCTCGCCGCACACGTAGTCATCTTCTCTCCGTCGTTGATTTTACCTTTTGGAAAACCCCACGAGGAATTTTTTGCCATGCCTTTCACGAGAATAACCTTATCCATGTCCGGATTGAGTAAGATTGCACCCGCACACGGTACGCTAAACTTATACATGACGAATTTACCATATATCTCCTTCGCTTTTGGAGCGAATCTTTTCAATTGTGGGATCGTCAGGTATAGCAATTCGGCAAAGTTCGATAAAGAAAACTTTGGCAGCGTCGCGTCGTTTTTGCGACTGAAATCTTCGTAATGCCACCATGCGAGTTCAATTAAGAACAAGATCCGATTCGGATTGGCGAGTTCTTCAGCCGGTACGTTCAAGACGAAGCGCATCGCCAAGTCTTCTAAAAGAATAACCGGTACGCCATTTATGTTTTTGGCAGCAGCTTTCTTCTTTCCCATTTTCTTGTACGTTTTTGTGTGTTGACTCTTTGTCTTCTTCTGTCGCGTTTAGGTGCTTTTACGAATGCTCAGAGATGTTCGTACGTATGAATATATATACGGATAGATCGACTGTGTGTGCGATATTAGAATTACCAAGTTGTTCACTTTCCTTCTCAGTTAACAAGAAACGCGCGTTTTTAATGCCGCCAATTCTTTTTCCAAATCTTCCAAAAAAGAGTAAAAAAAGAAATCCATACAAATTTCGAGTAAAAATGGTAAATAATCTTTTACTCCCGACGACGGTAGAATACAGGGAGCGATGATGAGAAGCGCACTCCGAGAACGATTTTCAAAAGAATGGTTCGCTAAAGAAGGCGTGTGTGCGAGCGTGTTGGGCGTAGACGGAGCCGTGAATTGGTTACTGAAACAAAAAGAATGTAACGACGACGACGACAGAAAACAAGTCAACGAACTCGAACTGCTTTCAATCACACCTTTCGACTATTGCTTGCGCATTGCTGCGAATGTAATTCCAAATCCAATCAATGAGTCCATGCAAAAGTATTTCTTCCGAGAAGGAGAGCGAGGAAGAGCGTCGAGCGAGGAGGAGTTTTTTGTCGCCCATTTGCCGAGAGCCGATGAGCTCGATTGGCAAAACGAAGATTGCGTATCTATTATGGCTGGAGCGGACAGAATCAAAGACGGTTTGCCGGGACACGTACTAATCGTACCGAAAAACGGCTCGAAACATTGGAAATTCGGAAACATCACGTTGTTCCTCTTTCACGCGAGAAAAGGCAGGGAGGAGAAGATGGCGATAGAATTTCTCGAGCGGTTGCGTAGAAGTTGCATTCGTTACGCTTTCAATCGCGGTTGGACGCGTATAGGCATCTATTTTCGCCCATGGGGAAATGATAATTGCGACAGCGACAGCAACAGCAACTTTAGCAACAGAAACGAGGGAATCGAAAAAATCATGCGAGCACACGTCGTGAACCTCGCGCGGGCCGGACCTGGTCTTTCGAACACGAGGTGGAAAAATTTGACTCTAGACGACGCCATCGAGGTTCTCGGCGGCAGGAGAAGAATCGCGAGTGGACGCGCGATAGACGTCAAGCAAGAGCATAGAAGAAACGAAAGATTAGTAGACGTAGAGCACATCGTAGAAGTAGTAGAAGTAGTAGAAGTAGCAGAAGAAGAAAGGGAGCCGCATTCGTCGTCGGTATCGCCGCAACCACCTCCTTCAATCAAAAAATTAGATCGAAAAGTGAACACGGAAATTCGTCAACTTCGGAGTAAACATACGCAAGTTTCCGACGGAGAAGAAGGTCGAGGTGTTCGAGTCGAAGACGCGACGATGTTTTTCGAGTCTTCGGAGGGTAAATCATACGTGAACCTATCTAACGACGCGGAGCAGAAAGCGCTTGAGTTACTAAACTTGTACTAATATTAATGCTATTCTATCTTCTATTCGCGTTGAAGGCTATTTGCGCGTCCGACGCTCGATGTTTGAAAGTACCTCCTGATTTTGAAAGAGTTCGCATGGCGCCGCATTGATTGCATTTATCCATCATTTTTGGATTCATGTGACCGTCGCACTTGTAGCTCTGGCACGGCCACCATCCTCGGGATAATTTCTCTTGTTTATCTTTATTTTCTGCGTCCGCTTCTGCTTTATCTTTCGCGTGTACCGTGCCCTGTAAATACGTCTTTTGTTTCGCGAGCTCGCGATATTGTTCGAGCGTCATAGCGGCTCCAAATCCAGGGACCGGTGGAGTCGCATCTACCAGAGCAGGAGCATCGCTTCTCTTCACCTCGTCTTTGCCCTCGTGCTGGCGATTGTTTTTGTCGCTTATATCTTCATCTCTCGGTGCCGACGGTGGTGCGCCTGTCGTTATTTCTGTTATTTCTTTTTTGTCCAAAGTTTCACATTTCCTCTTCTTCTTCTTCGAATCTAATTCGACGACTTCTGCTCCTTCTTCTTCTCGTCGCTTTCGTCGTTGTCTTTTTGAATCCGCGTCGCATTTCTTCTCTTTCTTCTTCTTCTTCTTCTCTTTGCTCTTTCTCTTTTCTTTACGACGTCGACTTTTCTTGTCGCTACTCTTTTTCCGTCTCTTCGATGATGACGAAGAAGAAGAAGAAGAAGAAAAAGACAGAGAAGAAGACGACGACGACGACGACGAGGAGAAGGAGGAGGAGGAGGAGTTCAACAAGTCCGAGGATTCAGATGACTCGTATCGTTTACGTTTTCTTTTCCTCTCCTTCATTTCGATGTTAAATTTAAAGAAGGATTGGAGAAGTTTATCGAGCGAGCGCGGAGAAAGTTGTTTTGTTTTGATGTGTGTTTTTCTCACACGAGAAAGTCGTCCAAAGTTTGTGATGTCTGATGAGCACATTTTTGCATTTTTGAGGGGGGGGGCGAGGCAACTTCAACAACAAGAATTGGAAGAGATAAAAATCTTCATAATAATAATAATAATAAGAAGAAGTAAGAAGTCGTACTCAGACGTATACCACGCATTCATCATCTTCATCGCGCGCACGAGATCATCGTGCGTACCACTCTTTGCGCGTCGTAATCTGACTACTAATAGCGAGTAAAACAACAAGAAGAGGGAATTTTGACGACGACGACGACGACGACCTTTGCAGAAAAGAAAGAAAGAGAACACGTGTCCTTACGAGAAAGCATCCTCTCCATGTTTACGACACGAATGCTTAGGCGTGCTATGACACACGCCGCCGCGTCCTCTTCATCGTCTACCGCGAGACAATCGACGATTAAGTCAACAAAACAGGTCATGGAGCTCACGGAAGCGGCGGCGAAGCGAATACACGAATTGCTCGGGAACAAGGGTGCCGAATACCTTAAAATTGGCATTCGCACGCGAGGGTGCAACGGCATGACGTACACGATGAACTACGCAGACGAGAAAGATAGAGGTAAATTTGACGAAGTCGTTGATCAACACGGAGTGAAAGTGATCATAGAGCCGAACGCTTTGATGTCAATTATAGGAACAAAAATGGATTTCGTCAGCGATAATCTTCGCTCCGAGTTTACGTTTGAGAATCCAAACGCGAAAGCCTCGTGCGGATGCGGCGAATCGTTCTCGGTGTAAAGAAGATCATCCAGACAATGAAACGAAAAGGGTAGTAGAATAGTATAAAGTAGCAAACAAGAAAGCAATCAAAGCAACAACTTAGCAGAATTATCATCATCATCATCGTCACCGTTCAACATCATCGCAAAAATTGTAATAAAAAATGCTCAACAAAATTATCACTTAAGAGACTATGCGCCGAGTCCGAGATTCTTCTTCCGTTGCGTGACATCAATGGGTGTCTTAATCCCATCTTCCTTCGGACCCAGGCCTCTTCCGCTGAAACCCATCTTTTCCATCATTTTCCTAGAAATGTCGTTTGCGAATTTTGCGAATCGAGCAGAGCTTTGTTCAATTTCGACTGCGTCGACGAGCTTTTTCGAACGTGTGGTATTGGTATCTACATCCGTTCCAGTACTCGGCACAAAATCAACTGAAATCGAAAATGAGGGGAGCTTCTCATCTTTCTTTCTGCGAAACATGGATTTTTTGCTCTCTTTCTTCGTTTGATTAGTACTATCGGCGGCGTGCCTAATTTTTCGTAAACGTAAACGTTCCATTCTCTCGGGACTATTGAGATACTCCTCTCTGCTCATAATTGGGGCGCAGATATCATCAATTTCTGCACGCTCTTTGCTGTTTGGTTCTGGAATGTAAGAATCACGAGTTCTCTTGATAATCAAAGTATCCTCTTTCGTGTTCGTCGTTTGTTCAAGTCTGTATCTCAGCGCGAGCGCTTTCAAAAGCTTCGCGTGAGTACGAGACACATCAGTGAAGATTAAATACGATTCTTCCTCACCACCATCGCTCAAACTTGGCTCGCTTTCTAAGTGAGCGAGTAATTCAAAGTCTCTTCGCACTCTTTCTATCCACCGCATATTATCCTTATTATCCCCTTCACCACTGTTGTTCACAGCTCCTTGTTTTTCTTTTCTTCTCGAGATTTTTCGCTCCGCTCTCTCCTCTCTCAAACGTGCCATGTGCAATTTCTTCATTTGCTTCTTCTCGCCTGGAATGATGAAGCGTTTCTTTGCTTTCTTATTAACTAAGCTATTATCATCCCTGCCTGTGGACCATTGCCAATCCGGCTCTCGCCGCGCTTCAAAATCGGTCTGATCCCCTAATATTCCGAATTTATCGTCGTCACTTTCGTCTGTTGTTGACATGAGGAATACGTTAAATTATCTTACAAGAGATGATGGAGCACATATCGCGCAGCGCATTACTTTAGTTCATTTCGAAGCATCGCGATATTTATTTCTTACACGAAAACCACTCACGCCGCGACACTTATACACCTAAATTGTGCAGATTTACCTCTCACAAAAGTCCCTACGTACTTCACTTTTTCACGTGCGAGTCAGCAAGTGAGCGAGTCAATCTTTTGTCTGTGACACCTATGTATACGTGTCGAGTTACTTCGCTCTCAAAACCGTCGTCGTCTCTTCGAGAAATACCCGCTGTAAATCGTACATTGTTCCACGGCAACCAGTATAAATGTCTGTCTTCATCGATAAAGAAATGCCGACGAAGCAGAAAATTTCGAATATATTCGACCGCAACGCAACCGTCATCGTCACCCAACGATGACAAAAACGATGAAAGCAAAGCCGAGAGCGAGGAACGTAAAGCCAAATTCTGGAATATCTTCTTAACAGATGCAATCGAGATATCGGGAAGCGGTGTCCCAAAGGTTAAACGTTATAAAACCGAGGAAAACAAAACACCTAATTCAATCAAAAACGAAGAAGGAAAAGCAAAAATAGAAGTGCAAGGTGATGGATTTCTCCAACGCCTCACACTTGTAGGATTGATATTGAGCGCGTGCTTCTTGATATCGGCAGTTCAAGCGACGCATTTTGCAACCGTGAAGTGGTGCTTGATGAATCCTGTTACCTTGTTCCAGAACTGCGAAGTCTCTCGTGAGGTTGTCCGTAGACTAATCGCACCGGGCGTGCGTTATATTGCGGCATATTTCTTCGCGCGTTGGCGGGTCAGATGGGCGTTGGGCTTTGCTGTACTCTCATTCATAGCTCCAGCGGTAGAATTCGACTAGTTTATTAATCATACTATTAGACAGAGGCATTTACATTTACTACGCTTATAAAGACTACTTGTGTGCGAGCTTGAGCAAGCTCCTAATTTCCTTCTCGTCGAGAAAATAAGGCATCCGTTCGTTACTCGAAAGTAAAATCAAGTTCGCTTGCCACCCGTTGCTAACTATTTGGTTATGAAACGCATTCACGTCTGCTTTCGCGCGTCGAGATGATTCTGATACTGCCCAATCGTACGCTTCTTTCTCGTTTAAATCCTTTCGAAACGGCAAGTTGCGAATATGCGCGACTTGCAAAATACCCTGTAAAACGTCTTTCGAAGTTGCGCGGTGCGACAAAGCGAGGAGCGCCCTTCCTTTATACTTTAACGGTTTCCGATCACGCATGAATATTCCAGATAGAACAGTTCTTTTCTTTTGCACATACGGTTCGTAAGATAAGACGTACGGTCTGTGTATGTCATCTTTAAAAGCAGATGCGAGCGCGTCTAGTGTCGAACACGCGTTCCCTAAACTTGTTACTCTCAACGGAAGCGCCGACGCATCGAGACGGGCAGGGAACAACAAGCGCTCTTTTTCCGCAACTTGAAGTTGAGTAGCGAGCTTCTTTTCCCGAACAAAAGCTTCGGCAATAATTTCAGCGCGCTCTTTATTCACCGTTCGAAGCTGAACCGACTTCAGCTGTTTATGAATCGAAACTAAATCAATCGACGCTAAAATAGGAAATAGCGCCAACGGAACCGCGCGTTGAAGAGCTAGAGACACAAACTTTGTTTGAAACTTCATGACTGATACTCCCAGAGCTAAGCCAATGTTATCCGCCAAGACTTGTTGCGCGGACGTTTTCGCTGCTATTTCACCTAAATTCTCCTCCAATGCGAATGTTTTTTGAATCGGCGGTCTGACAACGTTGCCAGTTGTTATCCCGATCGACTTGCCAACGTTTGCAACCGTGGCGATGGCCAAGAAATGTTTGGGAAAGAAGGGCGTTATCGTCTCTATAAACACAGCGCCTGTGTACACCAAGGAGGACGAAAATCGCAAACGCTTTACATCTGAATCAAAACTTCTACCAAAGTTAGTTGCCACAGAGAGCTTTCCTAATCTACCTAATCCATCTTTCAACACCCAATTCAAAGCCGCCGCGGCCGGTATTGATCTTGAAGCACCAAGACCGATAGCCGCAAGCATTTGTTGCGTCGCTAGAACCGTCATGCAAGAACTCGCGATTCGTTGCGTGAAGCGATATTTCGCATAGTCCCAATAATCCGACGTCACGGAAGTTTTCTGCGGGAAGAACGAGTCTCGGATGTTATCTATTTGTCGAAGGAAAGCTCGTTTTTTCCTACCCAAGTGTAACGGATCGAAAGAGAAAGCGCCGTTCTTGTTTGAGCTCAAGTCTCGTGCCTCCTCCGGCGACAGTAAACGAAGCTTGTTGCCATCGAGCGCATACTGAAGCTTAAAATTAGAGCCTTTCCGGCTTTCCCAAATAGACAGCGGAATGGCTCTTTTCTTGTTGTTTGTGTTCGTCGTGCCATCGCTCGCGTGCGTTCTCGATTTCTGCTTTTTGTTTTCACCTTTCGTCTTAGAAGAAGAGGAAGAAGAAGAGGTAACGGAGGCGAAGACGTTGCTGTTTTGACCAAGACGTCTCTGTTTCTGAACGAATCTCTTTTCAGCGACTGGATGTTGTTTCATATCATCGCGCGAGTGTGAATTCGTATTACCATTTGTTGCCGATGCGTACTCGTTTGTGCGCGAACGTTGATGTTGAAGTCGGTGTTGCTGGCGGCGACAAGATGATGGCGAACTCATCTTCCTTTTCTCATGCGCAAGTTTCCCTCACTTCCTCGAGCGGTAACGAAAGTGAGAAGAAGGATAAAAAGACGGTTTGTTCCTCAGGATGAAATGTTCCGAGCGTGAATGAATGGAGCACGGATTCGCGCCTTCTCAGAGTTTCTCCACCGCGCATATAAAATGAGGATTGCGTTTGCGTGTTTGTGTCCTAAAAATCTGTGTGGCCTCATTTTATTTCAACCAACTGCGAGATATTCTCTCGCTCTAATAGTCTATTCCTAATACATCTAACGCTTTCTTCATATCATCGGGTAGAGGCGCTTCAAAACTCAGCCGTTCATTCGTCAAAGGATGCGTAACTTCTAATCGATACGCGTGTAACGCTTGCCTATCTAAATCTAAGCCATCTTTCGCCCATTTGCCCTTCGGTTTATCCGCTGACCATTTGTATCGCGGCTTGGAGGTGGAATCGTCCGACCACGCGTCGCAGCGTGGAACGACCCACCGCGCGTGTGGACCGTAGAGCATATCGCCAAGAATTGGTAAACCAGCGTGTGCTAAATGAACGCGTATCTGATGTGTGCGACCTGTTTTTGGAGATGCCAACACGAGCGCTGCTACAGAAATGGGATTCCACGAGCCGCTTTCGTTTTTTTTCTCAACGTTCGTATTTTCTGTGCCCTCGAGCAAAATCGATACCCCACGCGCACGCTCCGTGGGTAAGCTATCTATCGCTAGTTCATCGTCTTTTTTCCAAGAAAAGAAATCGAACGTCGTCCTCGACTCTTTGGCCTCAAGGTCATCTGTTGCAAATGAAACTGCCCGCCCCTCTTTACACTTATTGCAACTTGAAATCGGCGCGTTTACTTCAAAAGCTTGCACTTCTTCTTTCCCCAGAGGCAGAACCCCAACACACAGTGCGAGGTATGTTTTCTTTGCCTCGCGTGTCATGAACTGCTCCGCAAAACCTCTCGTTAATAACGGATTCTTTACAAACAGAATGACACCAGAAGTGTCCATATCCAATCGGTGCACGATGTAACACTCTTTCCCGCCGAGGTGCGAAATACATCTGTTGATTAAGCTCGTTCCAGTGTGTCGATGGATTGGATGCGTTCGTAAATACGGCGGCTTATTGACGACTAAAATATCTTCGTTTTCAAATATAACTTCAACTGGAGTCGTATCGTTATTGAGGGGTATGGATTTTGAATGTAACCTGAGCGCGTTCTTGACTCGAAGTTCGGTGACGTTCAAAGTTTGCGCAACTTCAGCATGCGACATTCGAGCGCCATCGGTGAAAGCCAAGCGTTTCATTTCCTCGAGCATTTCGTTCGCGTGCTTCTGTGCTTTTACCATGATTAAATCCATATCCTCGGTCATCCACGCTTCTTTCCCTACGGCGCTTTCGATATCCGGACAACATTTTTGAGTGTGACGCCGAAATACGGTTGCTTTGCATTGGGCGTTGCAAGCTGGACAAAAATACGACGGATGCGTTCGCTTATTCTCAGTCCGCGATGCGCGCCGAGACGGTCGAAACGTAATTTCACTGTTTGGATTCACCACTGTTTCGTTCCTAGTCATCTCACTACCATCTTCGTCAAGTGCATGGTTTAGAAATCCGACGTCGGAAGCCATTCTCCTTTTCGTTACTACTTTCTTGGACAAAGTCGTCGTCGAGCGTCTGCTGCGTGCAATAGTTCCGGGTGATGATGCAGACGATGCAGAAGTTGATGTACGAGAAGTAAGAAGTCGTGGGAGCGCGTGCACGTGCGTTTTTATCGCACGAAGTATTAAGCTATGTCCTGGCCGGAGCATCTTTTGAAGGAAATTCGGCTACGCGTGTGTGCTCCATTTTTTTTCTTCATTCTTGTGCATGCGAAACGCGAAAAAGTATTGTACCGTAGATTACAAAGTTTATTACAAAAAGTAGCACGCGAGTTCCGGGATATTATGCAAAACCCCACGCTAAATCGGGATCATCTACTTCAACGTGAACGTCGCCGTCTTCGGACCATACGGATGCATCCCCGGCACCGACTCTTAAAACCTTCGGCACGTCTCCGATAGACAAATCGATAACCGTCGAAGCGAGTTGTTCAGCGTCCGTGCCGGCATCCAATACGAAGGCGCATCTCGAATATTCGTCTCTCATAACGATAGGTTGAACATCTCCATCAAAAGGTACCGTCGAACACATCAACGGCGCATCGAGCAAGTCGAGCAAGGCCAGAGTGACTTCGCAGTCAGGAAGTCTACATCCGATTGTCTTTCGCTGTTGGCATTTAGAAAGCCTGGTGTGCCCGGCCGATGAGGTATCCAGGAGACATATTTTCGGTAACGATTTTGATGCGGGTAAAATGAAAGTATACGGTCCTGGAAGGCACTTCCGAGCTAATTTGAACGGATCCGCCATTCCCGGTCGCGTCGCCGGCGGAAACCCGAGCGTATAGGTGTCGATATCTTGAAACCCTCTGCATAAGATGGATAACGGTTTGTTCGAGTCGATGCCTTTAATGGTGTATAGGTTCTGAATCGCGTCCTTATTATTCAAATCGGCGACGAACGAGTATTTTGTATCCGTGGGGATGATTCCAACGCCTCCTCTTCGCAGGAGGTCTGCGCACTCTTCCAGCGTTCTCATGTTTGGGTTCGTTCGTGTCACCTCGAACAGTTCAGCGGTATCTTCGGACAGTCCGATGCCCACTCCACCTCCACCTCCGCCCGCTCCGCCATTTTTATTCTTATTCCCTCGTTTAGCGCGCATTCTTACGGCCCCGCCTCTTTTCACGCGCGTCAAATACGTCGCATTCGCACCTCTTCGCGACGACGACGACGACGACGACTCTGATTGGCAAACAAGAGACGACGAGTTTGTTAATACTCTCGTTGCATTTAATGAGTGCATCATATTGGTCGTATTCGCTTAGCCTTCTTTCCCTCTGCACGCGACTAAAACGTCTGTCTCGGTACGTTTCTCTCTTTCGACGCACTGTGCGTGCAATTCGTCTCGAGTGCTTCACGCGTCCGCGCTAAAAGGTTTTTCTAAAGAATTCTCCCACGCGACACACAGTGACGTCCTCTCTCTTAAAGTCTATCTGCTTTTTTCAGAGGAAGAGAAAACAAGAAAAAGTTCATCGTCTATCTTGTGGGACAACTCGATCCAAGTGGTTTTAGATACCCTCACACATAGCGCACGACTACGCGCTCGTTCTATTTCCGTCGCGTATTTGTCTCGCGGCATACACGTCTCTCCCTTTTTATATACAGACGTACACACATACATATTCATCGGGAAGAAAGTACGTATACTAGAGAACAATCTTCTGTCCCACACACTGATTTGTTCAAGAAGAAACAACAACAACAACAACAACAACGAAATCGAGCGCGTGTTGGTGTATTTGGATAAAGAAGAAGGAAAAGAAGAAGGAAAAGAAGAAGAAGAGGACATTAAGTGAGTGAAAGGGAGGGAGAAGACCTGTGATTTTGAAACATGAGCTCACGTCAGCACTCTCCGAAGGCGTCCAAGCCGTTCGCGAAATCACCGACGCTTTGGCTCGCCGGAGTCTCTCGCTCGTTGGAGGAACCGAAAAATAGAAGAGCAGTGTTTTCTATTTTAGCACTTTTGACTGGATTAGTTGCGCTCACGGCGTTATTTGAAACCGAAAACCAACTGTTTCCGGTGCAACGATCGCTCATTCCCATCAACGCGGACCAAATTTACAGAAGAGTGTGGAACGATCCGTGGAACTCGGGCACTTCGAGCGCGTCGTCGAAATCATCGGACGGAAGCAACAACACATTTACGACGAGACAATCAAAACCGAAAGTTATCATCGAAGGGAAGCGCGATAAATCGAATCAAAAAGATCTCACTCGTTCCTGGCAAGGCGTGTTGTCCGTTGTCGTTTTTGTTTGCGGGTACGCACTCGCCATCGCCGAGGAATCGATCGGACGCGGATTTAAGAAATCGATTCCCATTACCGTCGCCGCTGGGATCATCTGGGTATTAGTCGCCTTGGGTTATCGCGATAAAGGACATGCCGTCGCTCTGGTGACGCAAGCCGCTCGACATAATCTCACAGAGTTTGTCGAAGTGTTTCTGTTTCTTTTATGCGCCATGACTTTCATTAATACGATGACTCAGCTCAACGTTTTCGCGCGCATTCGCTCCTGGTTACAAGAGAGTGGATTTTCGTATCGCAGTTGCTTCTGGGTCACTGGAACTGTTGCTTTTTGGCTGTCGCCAATTGCGGATAACCTAACGACCGCCGTTCTGATGGGTGCAGTCGTCTCAGCTGTAGGTAAAGGCGAGCCAGAGTACGTGGCAATGTGTTGCGTGAACATCGTCGTCGCCGCAAATTCTGGCGGAGCATTTAGTCCCTTTGGTGATTTGACGACGCTCATGGTGTGGCAGCGAGGCACACTGTCACTCGCAGATTTTCCTCGTCTTCTTATTCCGAGCATAGTCAACTGGGTCGTTCCGGCGTGTTTGATGCACCCGTACGTTAAAGATGGTGCGCCCCAGAAAGCGTCAGAGGAAGACCTTGCGAGTTCGCGCTTGAAACCAGGTGCCGTTGAAGTCATCTGTTTATTTCTGGGGACAGTCGTCATGACGGCCATGTTTCACTCCTACGCGCACCTTCCACCTGTTTTGGGCATGATGACCGGTTTAGGATTGCTTAAACTGTTCGGATGGAGTCGGACGTCAAAGACTTCCTCCCAAAGAGGAACGATGAGCGACGACGCTGGGGGAGGTAATTATAGTTTAGAAATGGATGGAGTGCTGAACCAAAAGGATGACTTGGAGTACGCGCGAACGAAAAAAGGGAACGATAGAGCTTTAGATATTTTTAAGCGATTAGAACAAACGGAGTGGGATACGTTAATTTTTTTCTACGGCGTGATCATGTGCGTCGGAGGCTTAGGTGTCTTAGGATATTTAGAACTACTTTCGCACAACTCGTTTCGCGTTTTGGGGGCAAACGCGGCGTGTATTCTCATTGGATTATTGAGTGCGGTCATTGATAACATACCGATGATGTATGCGGTTTTATCCACCGAACCAGCCATGTCAAAATCCGAATGGCTGCTCATCACTCTCTCGGCGGGAGTCGGTGGGAGCTTATTTTCAGTCGGCTCTGCTGCGGGCGTAGGTTTGATGGGTGTTTCGCACTCGTACACCTTTTTATCTCATCTCAGATGGACTCCAATCGTGCTGGTTGGATACTTTGCGTCTATTTTAACCCACTTTATGGTAAATGGAATGTAGAGATTGTAATCTAATAATACTAATACTATAAATACGCTTTTCAATATACGGAAGATGTCTTGTGTTTGCCTTCGAAATCCCTGCTCCTCGAAAAATAGGGGATTATTGTAAACTTTATCCTCACACGCGGGCATGAACACCACCGGAGTAAATCAGTACA
>Ga0255752_10003944_pt1 | contig 15192 bp, 17 predicted proteins | sample 011ome_25_FD_179952 | JGI IMG/M metagenome (GOLD analysis project Ga0255752, IMG submission 179952) | Coastal salt marsh microbial communities from the Groves Creek Marsh, Skidaway Island, Georgia - 011512CT metaG (version 2) | ecosystem: Environmental > Aquatic > Marine > Intertidal zone >...
ATCTTGGTGGCCTTGACCGTTCGCTTGACGTGTTCGGCAAGTTCCTCTATCTTCTTGTCCTTGTTCTTCAGTAGCCACTCCTCATCTTCGTTAGACCAGCGACCCGTCTTCAGGGCCGAGTGTTCCTTGGCGATCCCGAGAGCCATCTTCTTCACCTTTGTGAGGTGGTTCTCGAGTTCTTCAATTTCCTTGACCAGATCGTCTATCGTGGGTTTCGGCGGAGGAAGCAGTTCCTGGTGTCCATGTTCCCGGTGCCAGAGGACCTTGTCCCACAGTGCCTTCATGACCGGCATGTACTTGTCCCACCACTCGCGGTCCCGTTTTATTTCCACGCAGACAAACTCGGCAGGTTTGGGGTAGGTGATTTCAGAAGGTCTATACTGAACAAAGTCACAGACTTCCAGTTCAAGACACTCCATGAGAACCTGCACCTGCGCGAGATACCACACTGGTGGTGTTCCGTCACCTATGGGGCGAGACTTGGGACACTTGATCTCCAAGAGTCTACCGGAGTGGGTGATTCCGTCGGGCGAGCCACCAATCCAGTCGAGGGTGTGGTGTTGCTCCAGACCAATCTCGAATACCTTTTCATTGTGACGTTCCTCGTAAATGATCCTGGCTTCGTCTTCATACTTTTGTCCATGCTTGGTCGCCCAGTCATTGAATGGTTCGCTGACTCCACACTTTTTTAGGATCAACTTTTCAGGAGTTTCATAGGGATTGACGCCTATGGCAGTTCCGGCATCTGACGCGGTGAGCATCGTGCCCCTCATCTTGAACCACGCATCGGAACGTTGTTCAGGATAAGTCTTATTGAAAAACTTTGCTGCTTGAGGGTGCATCATACTATTGAGTTTGGGTCCCTAGTGTTTAAGTAGAGGACTTGGTGGGTTTCTTGGTCTTGCGAGACTTCTTTGGTTCCTGAATAACTTTTTCAACTTCCTCAACGGCGGCGGCGGCAACGGCGAACACCTCAGGCTCCTCCTTGATCACCACTGGCTCGGGCTCCTTGGGCTCCTCCTTGATCACCACTGGCTCGGGCTTTTTCGGGATCAACTCACGGAGACCTTCCAAATCTACCACCTTGTCGAAATGGTGAGAGTATTCATCAAAAACTCGTCCCTTGGCCTTTTCGAAAACAACTACATCTGGACCAAAACTTTTAACATCGTTAATAGATTTAATTGGATAAGGATTAATTACATCAACTTTTGTCTTGGAAGATTTGCTACCCCATGCGCGAAGTTCATGGTCTGTACACATCTCGTGGACTGTCATTGAAACCGGACTGATAAGGGCGACTTTCATTATTACTTTCTGTGGACATTTTTAATCATGGCATTCGGGCGTTTGGATGGTACCAATCTCTTTTCGAGTTTCTCCTCGAGCCGCTTCAAGGTAAAATAGGCACCAGCCTGTTCGGCTTCCTTCTTGGTGGATCCCTTGCCAGTCCCCCACTGTTGTCCCTGGACGTAGACTCCCACTCTGAACTTGGTGGTATCGACGTGATCCAGTTGACGATACTCCGGTAGATCCCACTTTTGAGCCTGACAGACTCGCATCAAGATGTCCTTGTAGTTATCGTCGACCATCAGGCGATCAAGGCGAATCAGATCTGGATTGTCCAGGACTCCTAGGACGAACTTCTTGGCTTCGATCATTCCCAGGTCTAGGTAAATTGCGCCGATGAACGCCTCGAAGACATCTTCAAGTATCTTTGGATTATTGTTCCATCCATTTCTCATACCCTTTTCATCCATCTGAACCCAGTTGTGAAATCCCAATTTGGAAGACACATCCGCCAACGTCTTACCGCAGACGATTTTTGTTCTCGCACGAGTTAGAAATCCCTCCTGCAGATTCTCGTACCTATCGAACAAGTACTTGGTGATTATAAAGCCCAACACGGAGTCGCCCATAAATTCCAATGTTTCATAGGAACCTTCGACGCCATCGTGTTGAACAGAAGATTTGTGCTTGAAGGCCTTTCGATACACATCGATGTTTTTGATGTTCGTACCGATGATGGCCTCAACCTCCTGAGCGGATATCATTTTCTAAAAATAGGGTGCGTTTTTTGTTTAAGCCTTGATGAAGTGCTTGGAGATGTGCTTCTGCAAGGTCATATAAGAAAGGGTCTCTCCCTGAGGTGTCTGCAGTAACTTCTTCATCGCATCATCCTGAATAATCTTTCGTCCATCCTCGGGATGAGAAAGTCCCTTATCCTTTACGTACTGCTTGACAAAGCGGGTCACGTCCGTGCGAGAGACCTCTGTACCCTCAGCGACACCCATAAAGTCGGTAAGATCCTTGGTGACCTTACAGGGCTTGTTGAACCCAGTGTTGGCGGCACGCTCCTTGGCCTTTGACCCATCGGGATCATCCTGAACCTTGGCCATCTTGCGAACCAGCTTGGTAAGACTCTTGATCTCCTTGCGCATCTCAGCGATCTCCTTCATCACATCCTCAGTAGACATTGTTTTTCGTACTTACCCTTGTTTTCATTTCTTTAATTTACTTCTCAAGCAGAGATCCCCCGACACCACTGAGGATCTTGTAAGACATCGCTTCGCGGACGAGCGCCTGATCACCACAGAACCCACCTGGGGTCAAGTCCTTGGTGTAGTAGGCGGCATCCTTGCCTGGGCCGGGCACACACTCCAGTGTGTAAGGAAGCTTGGTGATGGCATCGCCGCTGATCATGGGCTCAACCTCCACCAGTTCCGGGGACAACCTGTACCCACTCTTCTTCATACCCATGAAGCACTTGACATACATGAGAGCGAGGATGGCAATCACAAGGACGAGGGCCAACTGATTACTGATCATACTTCTTTACTAGAACATTTGATTTTTTTCTGCGTTAAAGACTTGATGATAAGTTTATAGACTGACACCAGAAGACATGGAGGATTTCGAGATTGAACTTGATAATAATAGCGAGATCATGGTCGACCTGGACAATGATGAGCAGGATCTTTTCAACGGTGTCGTCCTGGATGCCACCAGGCGCAAGCGTACGAACAACCCGAGGATGAATGATCAACCCATAAATGCCCCTGCATCTTCATTCATGGCTTTCGCAAACCACGGAAAGCAGTCGCCTTCGTCGCGTCCTCCTCCGCCACAGGAGGAGCCGGAAGATCATGGTGAAGAATACGGAGACTATGGAGGTGGCGTTGGCCTTGAGGATGGCGGGGGCTATGAAGACGACGCGCCTTCCCCTGGGTACAAGTCCATCGATGACGAAAAGGCTGACCTTTTGAACAAGATTACGCGTCTCGAGAAGAAGGGTATCCGTTCCATCGAGAGACTGAACATGCACTCATCCATCCATGACATACGCGGTGAGGTCAAGCGGATGTCCTATTCGATCGAGGTGGATCAGTCTGTGAAGATGCAAAGGCGCATGCTCATCGCCTGTGTGACGGGGATTGAGTTCCTGAACAAGCGTTACAATCCTCTGGACATCCATTTGGACGGATGGTCCGAGTCGGTGATGGATGGGGTCGATGATTACGATGACGTCTTTGAGGAATTGTATGTCAAGTATCGTGGCAAGGCAAAGATGGCACCGGAGCTCAAGTTGATGATGATGCTGGGTGGTTCGGCGACGATGTTCCATCTGACCCACTCGATGTTCAAGTCGGCAATGCCTCAGATGAATGATGTCATCAAGCAGAATCCCGATCTCATCAAGAGCATGATGTCTGCGGTCGCGAACACGGCGGGCAACGCACAGCAGAGGAATCTGGATCCCAGACCGGTTCCGCCGGTGAACCGAAGGGAGGTTCAGGGTCCCAACATGGATCTCTCTTCGCTGATGTCTTCGTTCATGAACCCTCAGTCCACGACGACCCGCGATGTCGAGGAAGTTCGTGCTCCGGAATCACCACCAAGCGACGGCAACATTGAGGACGACATCTCTGACATTGTAAGTGTAAATGGATCTATTAAGGAGGTTGAGGTTTCGGCACCCAAGAAGAAACGTAGTAAGAAGGGCAAGACGACACTTGAATTGTAAATAATTTCCTAGTTGATACTAATAATGGTAGGATACTGTTCAATTGACGATGCCTACGGAGGACTTCCTCGGGAAACGGTCAAAGCACCGCCGGCTCCCGAGAAGGCTGCTGACCGGATTTTTCCCACCGACAGGGTGGAATTCTACGAGGTAGATGGTGTGATGGATTCGGAGTTGGGTTACATGGTGGTTCTCTTCATGGCTGGAGTTTTTGCTCTGGTTCTGAGGGACATTCTTCGTGCTCTATCTTGAGAAACCGCTTTCCGGTGAGATAGCCATGATAGAAGAGTTCCGTTTTTTTGTCGTTGTCCATAGAAAAATTAAATGCCTCGCCTTCTTTCATCTTGATGTAAATGGTAGGCTTTTCATAGACCACTCTATTTCTCATAATTGAATTGATAAAGTGTTGTATGAAATCAACAAATGATCCTATATGTGGTGGTTTTTCGACCGAAGGTTCAGGATCAAGTTCGATGGACACCACTTCCTGTATGTCGTTGCCCATAAATGGTGTAAGCGGGCACGTCTCGAATGCAGCCGAATCCACATACCGGTGGTCTTTGTACATTACAGACTCGAACAAGAATGGTATGCTTATACTCATACAGACCGCGTGAGACACCGACATGTCCGGGTGGGTATGGTGTGAAAAATAACAACTCTTCTGAAGTGTTATGTTGTATGCCGAAACGTAGAAGTCAAGTCCAGACCACTCCTTTAGTTCCTGAAACGTGAAGTCTTCTTTTCCAGCAAGTTCCATACATATCTTTGAAAATACATCTTTCCACCTGGATGCCGGAACAAGACCGTAGTTGTTAAGCAGGGATTTGAGATTAAGACGCATCAGTTGATTTACGTCCACATCTTTGATGATCTTAAACAACCTGATAATGTCCCACTTGGCGACCAAACAACCAAACGCTACAATCGAACCGGCCGAAGAGCCAGCGACTGCCTCGATATCTTTGGTTTTTTCATAATTTTGCATGGCATAGACGGTTCCAAGGATGGCATAGAATCCCATGGCACCTGGTCCAACGACAAGATACTTCATGTCCCTTTTTAGAACTCGAGAGGACTTTGTGAGCGAATAACCGCGAATACGATCCAATAAAGAAACGTGTTCCTTACGATCAGTTCTTGATTCGTGGTCATCCCGCTCAATAGAAAGTACATTCCGGATGCGAGATAGACCTCGCTTGGCCGAACCACGTATTTCATTACCCCACGAAGAATGATTATATACAGGATACCGAACACAGAGGTCATTCCCATACGATCCACCAAACCACCCATGCCTGTGACGGCGGGTGACAAAAAGGCGAAGAGGACGGTTGGAACAATGACCTTTGTACTTGTCACGTCTGGCAGTCGCACCATATCTATTGATTGCCAACATTTAATCTAACAATAGTACTCATTTTTACAAAACTCGGAAAACGTGATGTCTTCTGGAATCATTTGATCATAACATTGCTTCCTGTAGTTTTCCCAATTATTCCACAGCTCATCACTGTAGTAGGCTATCCAATCTTCATAGTCATATTCATTAGGATCAACGAACCCTTCGTCATCCTCGTCGAGTTGCGGGTCCTCAATCACCTGAGGCTCGGAAGCGATTGGAGTATAGTCAAGAAGATTAGATCCCACCATTTTGGTTACTTATTTACTCTTCAGATTTCTTCTTTAACTTGAGTTGAAGACTTGATGTCTCCTTGGGCTCTAACTTGTCCTCAATCTCCTTGATGATCTGGTTGAGACGTTCCTGACCTCCCTCAATGTAATTTGGTAGTTCATCCATTAGGATTTTCTTAGTAATTGCGGGCTTCTTGACTGATGTCTTCTGGGTGACCTTTGTGCCGCCACGCGTCTGGACGTCATCAATCTTCTGAGCCTTCATGTATCCACCAATGAAGGTCTTCAAACTGGTCTCACGGTTCTTAAGCACCTTGATGGCCTTCTGCGCCTCTGACAATTGTGTCTTGATCCCCTCGAGTTCGGCAATCGCCTCCTTGAACTGATCGCTAATCGGCATTCCTTCGGACATCGTTTTGTTAACCAGTGGCGCAATTTCTTTAAATTAAAACCGTTATTATTTTTTCAGTAACACCATAATCAAGATTGTTGTTTAGATTATTATTAGTTGTGTTTGGTTTTATGTAGTCTTTCATAGTTTTTCTAAAGTGTTCAAGATTATCATTATGAATACATACATGATCAGAAGGATACTTGTATTCTAAATAAAAAATATAGTAATTGTTATTTCTAATGAGTTTGAATAATTCTTCACAAGAAGTATTTGTTTTGATTAATTGATGTTGTTCGAATTCAACAATAAGTATGGGTTTATATTTATTTAGTAATTCTTTAGATCCATTTATAACATTTTTTTCCCATCCTTGTACATCAATTTTTATAAGATCTATTTTTGGAAAATCCATTTCATCTAAGCTTTTTGTGTCAACTAATGTGTAACGTTCGTTGGTGTAATTTGGTGTAAAATCTCCCATATTTACTTTTTTTGAAGTATTCACAATGGGCATCTTGACCTTCAAATTATCATTTCCACATGCTAGATTGTAATGAATAATATTTTTAATTTTATTATTTTCAGTATTATTTTTCAATAATTTATAATTTTGTGATTGTGGTTCAAATGCATAAACATTGCCATTTATATTTTTAGAAAATATCAAGGAATGATATCCAAAATTTGCACCCACGTCGATTACATTACTTAATTTAAAATTATGATTGCATATCTCTATAAATTTTGTTATATGGGGTTCCCATTCTATTTGTTTTTGAATACTACTTATGGCCAATAAATCATTTTTAAAATATTCAATTTCTAAATTATTAAAAACCACTTTATTTGTTTCATCATCATTCAAAAACACCTCATCAAAAATCTTCATAACCTTTTCGGGTTCATAGTCTCTATAGGCATTCCAGTCGTCATTTTTGATTTTGTCCTTGATCTTGTCAAATGAAATCAAAAGTGTTTCAAGGTTGTGTGGATTGTACCATATGGCCTTTTTGCCCAAGAGTTCCACGTGGGCATCATCAACCCCAGTCTTTGTGGCAAATACAGGTTTGTTCTTTGTTGAAAACTCGGCAATCGCGAGACCAAATGTTTCGCCATCCGCCCTTGCCCACATCATTGCGTCGCATGTATTGATGAACTCCACTTTGTTTTCCTTGTCGTAAATAGTATCCAGGTGAATTATGTTGGGCAATGTTGGACAGAATTGATCAAAGTTTGCAAAGAGAAAGTAAATGTTTGGGTACCTTGTGGCTACATTATAAACCGCTTGACGTGCGTACCCTATACTGAACCTATCTCTACCACCATATCCACCAAAAACGGTTGCGTCTGATGGTATACCAAGTTTCTCGCGAAGATTTCTGTCATGTTGTGGAAGACTTATCATATGAGGGACACATGGATATTTACCATTATTGTTCTTCACCCATTGAGAAACGGACGCATACACATCACCGTGAGGGTCGTGGCATGAAAATACACAATGCACACAATTTTTTGCTATTTTTGATAATGTTTGATCATTGAATCCGTATTTAATTTTATAAAAATGTGTAACACCATATTTTTCCACTATATCATCGATATCCTTGTAACTATCAGAAGCAACTACTGGAAACATAGTTTCGATATAGTCTATCATATCTTTCTTCTGACCTGGAGAGTTCTTATCGTATATGATGATTGACTTATTTCCAAGAATCTTTTCATTGTAATACGCATAATCAAGAATTGAACCTGTGGTACCCCTTTCGGATATAGTGTTTTCGCCAAATGCAACCGTCTTCATAGTAAAAAATGAAGTATACTCTTTAATTCATAAACAGTCAGAGTTGTTTCCCTGAATGTTTCTAATTTATTAGTTAATCATCTAAGCGGTACCCTGTCCAATCTCGAAAGCGGGGCGCATCTGATCCGCCACGATCGTGGACGTGTTGAAGATGCTGATGGGGTCCCGGGGGTTCGGGGGTTCCGAACGGATCTGCTGGTTGGCGTTACGGAGAGCACCGCCGACGGTCTCGGGGTAACCGATGAGCGCGCGGGGGTTCAGGTAGTTCTGACCCTTGAGGATGTCATCGGGAGCGAACTCGCCGAAGTCCTCCTGGGCCGCCACGTCGCGTGGAAGCAGACTGGAAGCAATCCCCATTCCGTTGGCGGCCGCGGCGGACACAGCCATAGCACCGCCGTTCACAGTGGCGGGCATGGATGCATCCACATTGGCACCCTCGTAACCCTCCTTGCCGTTGACGTAGCTCCAGCTGTACATGCCCTCCTTGGGAGCCATGCCGAGGGCCCGGCGGATCGCACCGTTGTTCGCCCACATAAAATAACCCACGGCGACGAGCAGAGCAAGTAGCAACATGGTCTCGGTCTTCATCATCTTAACCTTCATATCCGTTTAACATTACTTACTAAAAAAAATCCTCCTCTTCCTCTTCCTCTGGATCTTCTTCAAAAAGACAATCCGAAAAATCCACGACCGCCTTCTTAGGTTTTGGCTCGGCCTTGAACTTGGCCTGATGAAGCACCCACTCGGTCTCAAAACTTTTCTGAAGAAACTGAACCGACCGGAGCTGGACAACCACATCGACCACGTCTTCCTTGACCAGATCCTTGTCCTCAATCAATTCTCGCTTGCCATCGTACAGCCTGACGGTTTCGGCCCTGTGCACACTCAAGATATTCTCGTCAACAGAAAAAGAAGAAGTAAATGCGCTTTCAAGTCGAGAGTCTGCGATCTCCTTACCGAACCAAGCCATCTTAGACTCCTTAGCCTTTGCCAGAACATCACTCTCACACTGTGCCACGGTCTCATCATCAACCTTGAGAAGAACCTCATCATCCACAGAGACCACCTGGGCTCCCTTGAGTGTAACCAATAAAGGTTTACCGTCGTCTGCACGAACAGCAACCTCCTTGACCCCGTCTTCAAGAGTCACAACCTTAGCAGAGAACTTCATTACTATTTATTAAAATGTAATGTTTAAGTAGATGGCGTCAGACGCAGAAGAAGAACACATAGAACACCTCGAAGCCAAGTTCCTGGTGGACAAACAAAAGCGCATCGAGAATGCCATGAGCTGGCACCCGAAGCAGGAAAAACTCATCAAGTCTTGGGGAGAAAAGGCTCTGGGGTACCGGTGGATCCATCACAGATGCGCGGTACGCCACAGCGTTTCTCATACGAACTTTTCTATCATCAACATCGCATTGACCACCCTGGCGGGACTGGGAACACTGGTGGCTTCCTCTGAACAAGAAAACTCGCAAATACTCTTGTACGTATTCAGTTTTCTTAACCTCTCCGCCGCCGGCATTGCCAGCGTCCACAAGTTCCTGAGGTGCGGCGAGCAGTACGAATCCAGCATGCAGACGTCCAAGTTGTTCAGCAGACTTGCCCGCGACATTTCCCTGGAACTCTCCCTGGAGCCCGAAGACCGGATGAATGCCGTGGAATACTGTCACAAGGTCCGCGAAGATTACGACAAGATCATTGACCACGCCCCCGAAGTTCCTGGTGATATCATCAACGAATACAAGAAAATGATGGACGAAGAAGATCCCGAAAATAATCTGGCGAGACCCGAAATGGCAAATGGAAAATTTAAGATTTATTCAAGTTCCGAACGTGTTGATAATGCTAGTATAGAAGAACACACAACCCGGTGGACCAACCTACTGAAACAATCAAGAAAGTTGAGACTACCTGTCTAGATCCTCGAGCCACATGTCCTTGGTGGTCATCCCCTGAATTCGCTTCAATTCGTCCAATAGGACTCTGGCTTCCTGCATGAGTTCCTGCACGGCCTCCTGGGTGTAACGCGACGTCTTCAGACCCCAGAGATGCTCGAAACTTCCGTCAACCTTTTTGAACTTCTTTAGCATATTATCCTCGGCGTCTGCCTTTTTCAGTCCCATGACCTTGAGAGACCCATCTAGGATACCCTTGACGAAGTTGGCTCGGTCCATCGCCATTCCGGAACGCTTGGCCAGGGTCGCCACCAGATATTCCTTGCGCTTCACGTAAAGTTCCATTCTCTCCCTGGCGTAGGTCTTAAGTATGTCCATGGGCGTGTTGAACTTCTCGATGCCGCGGGGCCCGTGCAGATACATGTTCGTGCTTCGGATCGTGGAAGTCAACTTGAGATCCTTCTCCGGCGACGACCCCTTGTAGCCAGTGATCACGAAACGGACAGATTCCTCCGTGCTGTGATTGTTGTAATTCTTGATGACATTCTTCTCAACAAGCCCTTCCAGAAACTCCTTGTAGGTCTGGGTCCACGTGCCCGGGGGAAGTTCGGTGACCTCGACCTTGTCACCATTTGACTGCCACAGACCCCGAAGCGTCCAGACGCCTTCGTCCGAAGCCGTAACGGTTCCCTTGAATCCACGGAACCATGGCTTCATGGGCTTCGGTGCCTCGCCACGAATGATCCGCTTCAGATTTTCCTTGACGTCCATTGGATTGTGAGGAGGCACCTTGCAGCTGAATCCTGTCCCGATGCCCTCTGCGCCGTTCACCAATATCATCGGCAGTGTGGGCAGGTAGTACTCGGGCTCTATGGGTTTTCCATCATCCTTGAGGTAGGTCAGACAGGCATTGTCCCGCTCATCAAAGACCTTTGCGTGTTCGGACAACCTCGTGAAGATGTACCTGGCGCTTGCGTGGTCCGAGCCACCCGCCAGACGAGTTCCAAACTGACCGCATGGTTCTAGCAAATTCATGTTATTTGATCCCATGTAATCCTGAGCCAGTCCCACGATCGTTCCCTGCAAACTCATTTCGCCGTGGTGATAGGCAGTGTGCTCCGAAATGTAGCCAGACAACTGAGCGACCTTCATCTCGGTGGTGAGGTTCCTCTTCATGCACCCAAAGATGACCTTGCGCTGAGAAGGTTTCAGTCCGTCACGGACATCTGGGATGGACCTGCGAATGTCTGCGTGACTGAACTGGATGAGATCCTTGTGAATGAAATCCGAAACGGTCACCGAAGTCACCTTTCCGTAGGGAAGCGAATCTCCACGGAAGGGTTCCGCCAACCACTGCTTCCGATCGTCTGCAAGTGACTTGTCGAATGCCAAACTCACAGATTTCTGACTCTCATGATCGGCAACGAATCCCACCGTAAGTCTGGTCAGATCTTTGAAGTACTCCTTGGCCTCGGCGGACGTGGAAGTACCAAGACCCTTGTAGTACTTGATGGTGACTCCACGTGGGACCCTGCCACCGTGCAACCGTTCGAGCCAATTCACAAAGTCCTTTTCGGAATAGAAGGACTCGTTGATCCTTCCGCCCTTCACTCGGATCACTGGAGTAATCATGCTCACCACGAAGCCCATCCCGATCAACTCGGGCCAGTAGCAGTCAAACATGTTCAGGACCAGACCCTTGATGTGTGAACCATCCACGTCGGCATCGGTCATGATCATCAGTCTCCCGTAACGGAGTTCACTCAGGTCTGTATACTTCTTTCCCTGCTGGAGACCTAGGATCTTCTTCAAATCTGAAAACTCCTGATTGGACGTCAGTGCCTTTGAACCCAAGTCCCGAACGTTCCTCGGTTTGCCCTTGAGTGGAAAGACGCCATATTGATCCCTGCCGACCACGGACAATCCACTGATAGCCAGAGCCTTGGCGGAATCTCCTTCGGTTATGATCAGGGTGCACTGTTTTGACTTGGCCGTCCCTGCCCAGTTGGCGTCGTCCAACTTGGGGATTCCGGTGATCCTGCTCTTCTTGGCTCCGTCGGTCTTTTTGAGATCACGAACCTCGGAAGCCTTGGTCTGTGCCAAAAGTTCCTGTTCCAGAACGCCCTTGACCTGCTTCAAAAAGGCAGACGTCGGTTCAAACTTGGAACCAAAGTCCTGCACGCGGGACATGCACTCGTGCTTGGACTGACTGGAGAATGAAGGATTGACCAGGACCGCCTTGACGATCACCATCATGCACTGCTTGATCTGTGCTGGTCTAAGTTTGGTCTTCTTCGCGAGGTCAGAAGTGATCTGATTGACCACGTGGTCGACGTGGGTCCCACCCTTCTCGGTGCAGATGCCGTTGACGAATGAGATCTGTTTGAAGCCCGCGCCCACCGAGGAGCAGACCAGCACCTCCCATCGGTCCTGTTTAATTTGAGCCAAAGTCTGGTCGGTGAAGCGTGAAGTGTAATCCTGGAGATGCTTGATGGCTAACGCCTCCCCGTTATAGTGAACCTTACACTTGGCTGGCACCCATGCTGCTGCATCCAGAGCCCTTTTCATGAACATGTCCCTGACGTCCTTGGTGATTCCCTGCAGACCGAATCGTTCCCAGTCTGGTACCCAGCTGATCTGCACCTTGGCTGTCTTGCCCGCGAAGGATTTAATTTTGGGTTCGGCACAGATACGCATGTTGTCCCTCCAGACTTGGTGATAGGACTTTCTTGTCTCGGGGTCATCCACCTTGATCTCGAACTCCTTGGAGTAGATGTTGGTCAGCTTAGCTCCGTAGCCGTTGCGGCCACCCGTGGTTCTTTCCTCGGAGTCATCATAGTTCGAAGATGTCAGCAAGTGACCGAAGATCAGTTCTGGAGTCCAGACCTGGGTCTGTTCGTGGATCACCACGGGGATGGCGACGCCGTTATTGGCGATGGTGATCCTCCCCGCGTCATCCACGTCGATGGATATCTTTGTAACGGACGGGTGCATGGAGCTTTGATCCAAAGCATTCACCAAGATTTCATCAAAAACCTTGGTCAAAGCGGGCGAGACGCGCACCGTACGTTGCACGAATCTGTTGCCATCAGGGACCCACACAGCCCTATCTTCTGGACGCACCTGCCCCACGTAGGAGTCTGGACGGTCTAGAATATGGACATGAAGGGTCTTTTTGGTATAAGTTGGCATTAGTAAGGTACCTACCTTACATTTCTATTCTTTAAGAGCCTGAATGAAATTCACTTGTTGGCGACATTGGTCCCAGGGATCTTTACTGCGTTTGGTAGGGGATTGATACTGAAAATCATTGATAGCATGAGAATCAGTGGTGTCGAGAAAGTCACCAGGATTCCGGTGCCTGGCATGTCCCTCTTGTGGAACGCGTATCCAGCGTAGAGGGGAATCATGATGGAGCGCCAGTAGTTGTAGACATTGGTGCTGGTCTGGATTCCAAATACCGGCGCGAGGACCGAAGGAACCAACAATAGAGCGATTATCACTGCAAGGTTCTTGTTGAGTTTCGTGTCGTCTCCCACGGCTGGCCAACTTGGGATGGCAATCGCCAGAAGGAGCACCATGTACATGATGGCACCGGGCGCCATCCAAAAGTTATTCTCGGGACCTGAGAGGTAGGCAGCGAGAACCACTGCAAATGCAAACAGAAGTGTGAAAGCCGTCACGCGACCATCCTCCGACTTATTGTTTGCCATTACTATTAGTGTTTGTGATTTTATTCCTGTTGACGTTGACTTCGGGTTCCGTGATAGGTGAAATTACGGGTTCGGGAGGAAATACGACGGGCTCTGGCTCCATCGGCGGTGCACCTCCGCTATTCTTGAAGATCATCTTGAGTACGGGGTCGGCCAAAGTGAAGTTGGCACCAAAGCCAAACCCAGCGATGATGGCAGCAAGACCCTCGTTATCCGGATAGTCCGCGTCGGGGTTGTTGGCCTGCACGAACATGGTGAAAGCGAGAAGTCCGAGCATTGCCACTGGAGGCACTGGGTTCATGAACAGACCGCGGAATGACTGGATGCCAGTTGCCAGAAGATACAACACGATCAACTGAATGATCTGAATGCTATCCTTCTGCCACTCCTTGATTTCTTCAAATCCTTCCTTGGGTTTGTTATAGGGGAGTTGGGTGATTTTGTCGCCATTGACTTCATTGCGACCGCGGAGGAAAAAGTAGATGCTCGGCAGGGAGATGGCGAGCCACGCGAGCAAGCTGATGTTGTTGTAGAATGATGTTCCAGTGGACAACGTAGATCCCTTGGTTCCTAAGATCGCCGGGAGACTTTCTTGGATCACCTGGAATGCCACCGCGAGAACCAGAGAAACGGTTCCGGTGTTACCAACGATATTATCATTCCCAACTCCAAGATTCTTCATGAGCAAGTACATTCCGATCATTATCACCGGTGGAATTGGGTTGCGAACAAGTGTCTGGAGCTGTGGAATAAGTGCCACCGCGGCGAGAACTGCGGCTTCCTTGTCCGTGACGAGACTGGCAGTGCGGAGAGCGACGTAGACAACAATCGCGATCACGGGTGAAAGAGGGTCACTGATGTATGATTGGACCATCGGGATGGAAGCAACCGCCACCAGCACCAACAATTTCACGATGATGGGCAGAAAGCTAATCAAACCGGTCTTGTCTTCGCCCAGCTGTGCCTGGAGTTCGGCGATCCTCTGCTCTGCGTCGGAAAGTTCTACCGGTTCCTGACCCGCAACGACCTCTTCGGCGGCGGTCTCGAAACGTGCCTTGATCATGGGCAAAATCAGAACCGCCCAAACGAAGAACGACGCGACCGTGTAGCCCATGGTCCCCGGCTTGAGACCGGAGAATTCACCGCCCGTGAAGTTCCCCCTCTTGACACCTGCAATCAGCTGTGGGATTCCAATCGTTGCGATCAGGGACGTGACGGCGACCCACTTGACGAGCTTGTTTTTATCGAATGGAGTGGATTTTTCTGTGTACTTGAGAACATACAACATGGTCCCCATGACCATCGGTGGAATAGGATTCATTAGCAATGTCCTTGCGCCGGGTGCCGCGGCAAATGCGCCTCCTGTGAGCAACACCTGACCAAAGACCACGGCGATGCGTTTCCACATTTCATCCTTGGCTTCCTTGGGGTCGCTGTTGACGTTAAGATACATGGTAGGTAGGATCAGGGCCGACCATAGGACCCAAGAACCAAACATGTACCCTGGACTCGATACATCCATTATTACTATTATTCTGGATTTTAAAATTGGGAGGCAATACGTTCGGCCGTTTCACGGAATGAATCCACATAAAGTGCCAAACCAGAGAGAATGATCATGCGAACCTGACTTTCTGTCACCGTGTAATCAAAAAGGTACTTGAGAAGTGAAGCCGTGACAAATATGAATACTGCAATATTCGCAATATCCCTTGCGG
>Ga0255752_10003947_pt1 | contig 15187 bp, 11 predicted proteins | sample 011ome_25_FD_179952 | JGI IMG/M metagenome (GOLD analysis project Ga0255752, IMG submission 179952) | Coastal salt marsh microbial communities from the Groves Creek Marsh, Skidaway Island, Georgia - 011512CT metaG (version 2) | ecosystem: Environmental > Aquatic > Marine > Intertidal zone >...
CAGTTGAGCTGGAAGATGCGTTTATTGATCTGTGTTTTGAGGGTGCAGATGTACCTAATCTAACACCAGAAGACGTAAAGTTGTATATTCGCTATATTGCTGATAGACGACTGCTAGGACTAGGCTTAAAGAAGATTTTTGGGAGTGAAAAAAATCCTTTGGATTGGCTGGACTATATGTTAAACGGCGTTGAGCACGCTAACTTTTTTGAAAACAGAGCCACCGAGTATTCCCGCGCAAGCACTACTGGTAATTGGCAAGATATCTTTAAATAACTGGGAAGTAAAATTATGGCAGAAGAGCAAGTAATTACATTCAAAGAGCAGAACTACAACGTAAGTGATCTTAGTGAAAAAGCTAAGTACTTTATATCACAACTACAAGATTTACAATCTCAAATTACAGCAAATAGAAACAAGTTAGATCAAGTTACAGTAGCTTTTCGTAGCTTTGAGAACTTACTAGAAAAAGAATTGGGGGATAAAGATGACTGAAGAAGAAGAACTGGAAGCTCTTCATGAGTGGGATGATGAGAGGGGGGCTAAAGAGTCTCCCTCTCAAGATTTATCTGATCTATCTATGTTATACTTATCCCAAATAAAAGAGCTTCAAAAGCAGTATGAGCTAGAGAGAATACAGCTACAGAGGCTAGAAATGTCAATAAGGGGCTTTCATGCAGCTTTAAAAGAGGAATTAGAAAAGGGGCTTTAGCCCCTTTTTTATTCAGAAATTAAGTCCCAGGCTTGTGTTTCTTCATTCCAATCGTACATCTCCCCGTCAGTAGGCTCATTAACTGGAGAGTTCCACTCACAAGTGTCCTCGTCTAGTATCCAGCTTGGGTAGGGCTTGGGAGGAATAAAAGCATCTCTACCCAAATCATAAGTGTAACCTATGGCTGCATAGTTCTTACGAAAAGGTGTACCACCTTGACTGTGAACACCGCCATATGTGTTATAACTGGTTTGAATCCAAGCTGCTGGATCACCAAACAAGCCCGTGTCAATAACGTCTTGTTCTACTACAATAACTTGAATTACTGTGTTGTTTTCGTCAATTTGTGCAAAATGTGCCATTTTATATTTCCTGTGTTACCATGATATACTTCCTGAGGAGGTGAACTTATAGATTCTGTTACCTCCTGCGGCTGTGACTATTGGGTTTCCTGTTACAGTCGCCGCGGGAAAAGCGTCTGCGTAACTAATAATAACAACTCCGCTACCTCCTGCGCCGCTGATCTCCTTGCCACCTCCTCCTCCTCCGCCAAGGTTTATTCCTCCCGCCCTGCCGTTGGTATTTCCACCACCTGAGCCACCACCACCTACTCCGCCACCGTATGTGTTGAAAGTTTGAGCGTCATTTCCTCCACCTCCACCTGCATAAGCAGTGTTAGTGCCTGTAATTAATGAGTATTTGCCTGCGCCACCGTTGATGCCCGTGTATCCTGAGCCCGACGACGCCGCTGCTCCTGCGCCACCTCCTCCTCGACTCAGTCTTGAACTCGGCCCCCACGCGGTTATTGAACCGCCAGCATTTCCTTGCCCTGATATTCCTGAGCCACCGTTAGCTGTACTGGCCTGCCCACACGCCCCACCACCTGAAGCGCCATTAGCACCATTTCTCCATGGATGGGTAGCAGAAACGTAAGAGCCCCCACCGCCACCACCCGACGGTGATATATTAAACGCACTACTACTACCGCCTAAATACCCAGGGTATTTATTGCCACTCGTACTCGACGCGGCACCGCCACCGACAGCAATACTGTATACTGTTCCCGCAGCTATGCCAGCAGTTCCGGACAGCCAGCCCCCAGCGCCGCCGCCTCCACCTTGCCAACCACCTGAACCACCACCAGAAACTACTAGGTATGTAACTGTACTTGGTGCCTGTGGTTCTTCGATAATAGTAGGCGTACCTGCAGTCGTAAAACTGTCCCGCGTCCACTCGCCATTTATATGGACGACATACAGTGTAATAACAGCATTTTCATCTGCTGCTACTAGTGTGTATGTACTAGATTCGGCACCTGAAATAGCTACCCCATTTCTGTTCCACTGATAGCGGATACTTAAACCGCCTGGTGAATATAAGGAACTAGAAGCAGATAACTCGTAACCAATATAAGGTGTGCCCGTAATAGTTACAGTACCTGTTACTTCAAATGTGATCCACATAGCATCCCAGGCATATGTACCTGAATGTACGCCATGAGTATTATTGTTAGCAGTCAATCTATAAGTAGTAGCATCCATAGTCTGCGCTGTTACTGCATTAGTTAGCGTTGCACCGGTGGTGCCAGGAGCATATCTAAATGCATTATTATTCAGAATTAGACCTGACCCGCCTGCATAATCGTTTGTACCATTTTCAGTAGTGTAAAAACTACAGTTGTTTAACACAGACGTGTTAACTTGACTATTGTCATACTGTAAAGCCCAGTTACCAGTCGCATTGGTTTCTTGAAACACACAGTTGTAAAAGTCACCTTGGCTGTATGCCGTCGAACCATTTATCATGCCTACAGAATAAGAGTTTGATTTTCCATTGTTGTTTCTTTTTAGAATTGCGCCATACACTGCGCTATTAGTGTTTTGTAAGTTTACCATAGCGGCATCACGTTGATCAAGGGTAGCCGTCCACTGAAATACCACCTGTCCAGCTGCACAAAAGAAAGTTCTGGGTAAATTGCCATCGCTGAACCCAGCAGTAGTAAATTGTGGTACCTGTGGGCCTACTGTAACTGGTGTAAGATTATAAACGCCTGGCTTGATCACATACATTACAGCCGTACCAATGGAAGCAGTCTGAGCTTGAGCATAACCTAATGTCTGATAAGGAGTAGCATCAGTGTCTCCATTATTACTGTCAGACCCATTGGTGATATCAATATACTTTTTATCACCTGAAAATGAATTGATGAAGACTTTTGCTGCTTCACTGAACCTAGAGACAGGGCGTTTATTTAGTGTTTTACCTGCTATTGATTTACCTGAAAATGATGTAATACGTGGCATATATTTCTCCTTACACCGAACCGAATGCTGTTATAGTTCCGACAACAGCCCAAGAGCTGGCAGACCTAATAAAGGTAAAACTAACAATATCAGTAGCACTCGGAGTTGACGTAGGAGCTACCGCGTTTTCCCATAAAATTGTCTGAGCTGCACCATCAATCTGAACGGTAGTGGGTAAATATCCCGTGGCTCCTTGACTAATAATTAGTGCTACAGAGAGAGTTCTATTGGCCGTAGTTGGAACATTAGTAAAGTTAGCAGTAAAATCTGCTGTTAATGCACTGTGTAAAAATACTGAACTCTCAGATACGTCATGGGTAAAATCTGTACCACTAGGTGCTGCTGTAAATATATAAGCAGCACCGGCGTCAACAACACCACTAGGGTCTTCGTTACGATTTCCTACAAGTATTGTACTTCCATCATTAGAGATACTAGATGCCCATCCCAATAAATCAGTTGCCGCAGGAGAAGGAGCTTGTATCTTTTGTGCTTGAGACCAAGTTGAACCCGATTTAGTAAAGACATAAGCAGCACCAGCATTACTCGCGCCAGTGTCTTCATTATATGCACCTACAACTACTCTCAACCCATCGCCAGATATACCGACTGACTGACCAAAATTGTCACCTGCTTCTGCATCACTTGCTTGGACCTTGGCTTGTTGAGACCAAGTTGATTCAGATCTAGTAAAAATGTAAGCAGCTCCAGCGGAAGATCCTCCAGTGTCTTCAAGAGGAGATCCTACAATCACTGTGTTACCGTCATTAGATATACTAACTGACTGACCAAAGTCGTCAGACGCTTCTATATCACTTGCTTGAATCTTCGCTTGTTGAGACCATGTTGAATCAGATCTAGTAAAGACATAAGCAACACCAGTATTAGCTTCATAGCGTGAGCCTACAACTGCTGTGTTACCATCATCAGATATACTAACTGATATACCAAACTGGTTACTGTTACCTAAAGTGTCTGCTAGAAGTCTAACTTGTTGAGACCAAGTTGAACCCGATTTAGTAAAGACATAAGCAGCACCACAGTCACTTGTGGCGCCCTCGTTTTCCAGATAGGCCCCTATAATTGCTGTTAGACCATCACCTGATATGCTTACTGAGTAGCCAAACTGAGCATTTAAGTCTGTAACACTTGCTTGGATCTTTGCTTGTTGGGACCATGTTGTGCCAGATCTAATAAATATATAAGCAGCACCAGCAGCCGAGGCGCCAGTATCTTCGCCATATGCTCCTATAATTGCTGTGTTGCCGTCATCAGATATACTGACTGAATAGCCAAAAAGATCCCCCGTTAATATACCAATTGATTGAATCTTTGCTTGTTGAGACCAGGTTAGACCATCCCTAACATAAATGTAAGCAGCACCAGCACTAGCTCCATTAGTATCTTCAAAAGGAGATCCTACAATTGCTGTATCACCAGTACTAGATATGCTGGTTGATATACCAAACAAGTCGCCTGTTTGCGCATCGCCTGCTTCAATCTTGTCCTGTTGTGCATATACGAAACCTAGACTAAACCCTGGCAGAGCTGTTATTTCTGTGCTTGTACTTAGAGTAGTGATTCCATCTAATGTTGTTGTACCTGTAACAGTAACAGGACCAGTAAATGATGGGGTATTAAGAGGCGCTTTTAAAGCAATGCTATTAGTTATAGTAGTAGCAAAATTTGGGTCATCCCCTAGAGCAGCAGCAAGCTCATTTAGTGTATCTAATGTAGCAGGGGCAGTATCAACGAGATTAGCGAGTGCGGTTGTCGTAAATTCAGTAGTAGCAATTTGTGTTGTGTTAGTACCTGCCGCGGCGGTGGGTGCTGTAGGTATCCCAGATAGATCTAAACCTGCAAAACTAGGGCTATCTGTAGTTGCAACACCTTGATCAAGAGCTTTAACAGCTGCAATATTTGTTAGCTCACTATCCATCAAAGCACCAGCAGCTTCGACACTAGCAGTATCTACCCCGCCAGAAATAACTGGAGGAGTATATGTGAACACACCAGTTGAGTTATCATAAGCGATAGCTCCATCACCATCAGCGGGGTTTTCAGCACCTACTGAAAGGTCTGTGAGTGCAAGAGGTGCAACACCGCCGATTGTAACTGCACCAGTAAAGGCAACATCATCACTGAAAGTTCTTGTTACTAGTGGTTCTATAACATAAATTTCCCCTGAATTGGTATTGCCATCACCGGTAGCATTCTTGTTAGAAACAAATACAGAGGTGCCTACTGCGGTAATACTGTGATAGTCGAGGCCCATAGTACCAGTACTTGCTGGGCTATCTACAGTAGATACTTCTACACCTGTTGTTTTATTATAGTAATGCACACGACCGTATGTATTATAAGAAGGGTCGGCTATTATTACATACTCTTCGGTCATAGCAAAACCATTGGCACCCCAGGCTGCTGTAGCTCCTGCAGGAGGACTAATAGTTAGAGCTACAGTACCTGTAGCGATCTCGTATACTTTGCCTACACTGGAACTAAACGGGCTATAAAAATATTCCCCTGTAGTATCCAAAACTATATCCCAACCTAAAAAAATACCTGCACTGGGAGATATAGTTCGTATTAGAGCATAAGTAGTAGCATCGTATACATAGACTACACCCCAATTGCTACCTGCCTGATCCTCACCCATGGCTCCTATTAAAATATAGTTGTTTGCCATGGCAACTGCTCTGCCAAAATCATCGCCGTCTACTACAGGAGACGATGGGTTGCTAAAAGTGTGTAACAAGCTACCTGTAGCATTATCATATAATAATGCCTCGCCGGCAGGTCGTGTCGCGCCTTGAAGACCTCCATAGTATGCCCCTACAATAGTTTTACCGTTTGCTGTCCCGACGGCATACCCAAAGGCGTCATTGCCAACTGGACTCCAGGCAGTAGAAGTACCAACACGTGAGATAGTTCTTACAAAAGAACCATCCGCTGAATTAAATATGTGAACTCGTCCTACATTATTTCCTGATGGAGGTGTTATAGAGATATCATCAGTATGCACTACTAAGTAACCATCAGCAGCCCTGGCATAGCGAGCGGCGAAACCATTTGTTACGATAGGAGCTGTTACGGTGTATAAATATGCTTTTGTAGAAGCATTATACACATATACAACACTACCTGCATTTGGTGCGTCCGATTCGGATGCTACCACATACACATTAGTACCATCAGTAGTTACAGCTCTACCAAACTGGTCAGAAGCAGATGTACCGTAATCGTTAGGATTTACTATGGTAGAAGCTAACTGGGGGGCCTCACTAGTGGTGGACACAAGAGTATCCCAACTAGCAGATGAACCATCAGTGGTTAGAAACGCACCCGTCTTACCTGTTTGACTCGGTAAACTAGATCCTGCTGAAATAACTGGAGGAGTATATGTGAACACACCAGTAGTATTGTCATAGGAGATAGCTCCATCACCATCAGCGGGGTTTTCAGCACCTACCGAAAGGTCTGTGAGTGCAATACCACCTGCTGAAATAACTGGAGGTGTATATGTGAACACACCAGTTGAGTTATCATAAGCGATAGCTCCATCACCATCAGCGGGGTTTTCAGCACCTACCGAAAGGTCTGTGAGTGCAATACCACCTGCTGAAATAACTGGAGGTGTATATGTGAACACACCAGTTGAGTTATCATAAGCGATAGCTCCATCACCATCAGCGGGGTTTTCAGCACCTACTGAAAGGTCTGTCAATTGAATCCCTACGGTAGTTGTAACCGCATCCCAGTAACCCTTTGATGCAATATAGGTGTAAGTAGCATTTCCTGCTGTAAAGGTTTGTCCATCAGTGGGGCTATTCGGAAAGTCAATACTTGCCATTATTCAGTTCTCCTAGTATTTTAGATATTATTACCTAATTTTTTATTTTTTAAATTTTACGTTTAATTAAATTGAAAGTCAAGATATTTTTTTCTACGGTATATAAGCTACACGCCACTATATACTCTAATCCATTGAGAAGAGTTACCGTCATTGTAGTAAACGAAAAATTTAAGTACAGAAGGATCAAACCATATATCTCCTACTGTAGGATCTAAGGGAGCCGTTTCTGAGATGGCTAAAGAAGCATCAGCTCCATCAGCTCCTGTTTCACCTTGAATACCTTGAGGCCCTATCTCTCCTTGAATACCTTGAATACCTTGAATACCTTGAGGGCCTGTCTCTCCTTGGATACCTTGGATACCTTGGATACCTTGTGGGCCTATTTCACCTTGGATACCTTGAGGACCTACCTCTCCTTGGAGACCTGTTTCTCCTTGGATACCTTGAGGGCCTGTCTCTCCTTGGATACCTTGGATACCTTGGATACCCTGAGGGCCTGTCTCACCTTGGATACCCTGAGGGCCTGTCTCTCCTTGTGGGCCTTGTGGGCCTGTCTCACCTTGAATACCTGCAGCTCCGCTTAAGTCAGTAACGTAAACATAAATAGAGCCATCCCATAAATATAGCTTACCGTTATCTGGGTCTTCAACATCTCCCGTTTCAATAATAGCGAACTCACCAGCATCTATAGATGTAGGATTAGTATCTGCTTCTAGTAAAGCTACACTAAGGTAAGTTTTTGCAATTCTAAAACCTAATCCAGTGTCGCCTTGAATACCTTGAATACCTTGAATACCCTGAGGTCCTATCTCTCCTTGTAAGCCTGTCTCACCTTGAATACCTTGAATACCTTGTGGACCTGTCTCGCCTTGAATACCTTGTGGACCTGTCTCGCCTTGAATACCTTGTGGACCTGTCTCGCCTTGAATACCTTGTGGCCCTGTCTCACCTTGAATACCTTGAATACCTTGAATACCCTGAGGTCCTATCTCTCCTTGTGGCCCTATCTCACCTTGAATACCTTGAATACCTTGAATACCCTGAAGCCCTATCTCACCTTGTAGACCTACCTCACCTTGGATGCCTTGAGGACCTACATCTCCCTGCGGACCTATAGGACCGGCAGAATTCATATTTACCCATTGAGTAGAATTACCATCATTATAATAAGTAAAAGTTTTAATAACAGATGGATCAAACCATAAGTCTCCCTCCACTGGGTTAAGAGGGGCTACTTCTGATATGGTTAATGAGGCATCTTCTCCATCAGCTCCATCAGCTCCATCAGCTCCATCAGCTCCAGCAGGTCCAATAGGTCCAATAGGTCCAATAGGTCCAATAGGTCCAGTATCCCCATCAGCTCCTCGTAAGTCTTCCGTTATGAAACCTAATCCATCATTAGAGTAAAATGAAACAATACCTGTATCTGTAGCATAATCACCTCCCGTAAATCCTAAACCTTGAATACCTTGGATACCTTGTGGACCTTGGATACCTTGAATACCTTGAGCCCCTGTCTCTCCCTGTAGGCCTTGAGGACCTTGTGGGCCTTGCGGACCTTCTGCCCCTCTTAAGTCTGTAGTACTAAAGCCTATCCCTTGATCGGAAGTAAAGGTAATAATACCTGTTAATGGGTCATATGCCCCACCAGTAAATCCAGAGGCTCTCAAATCCCCTGTTACAAAGCCTATTCCATTCTCTGAAGTAAAAGTAACAATACCTGTCTCACTATCGTAGGTACCTCCGGTAAAGCCTAGCCCTGTCTCTCCTTGTATGCCAGAGGCGCCCGATAAATCTGTTACATACTCATATATAGAGCCATTCCATAAATATAACTTAGAATCATCTGGGTCTTCCACATCTCCTGTAGTAATAAGAGCAAATTCACCAGTAAGTATAGAGGCAGGGTTATCATCTGCTTCTAGTGCGGCTATGCTATCGTAAGTTTTTGCGATTCTAAATCCAAGACCCGTATCTCCTTGAGGGCCGGTATCTCCTTGAAGACCTGTAGGACCCGTGTCGCCTTGAATACCTTGAGGACCTATCTCCCCTTGAATACCTTGAATACCTTGAATACCTTGGGGTCCTTGTGGACCTTGAATACCTTGGGGTCCAGTATTACCTTCTATACCTTGAGGTCCTTGTACACCTTGTGGCCCCCTAACATTTCCTGCTGTTAGTACTGTTCCATCACTCAAAGTAAGTAAGAGATCATCTCCTGAAATTAAAGACGAAGTTATACTCACCCCTGGTATACCTATATTAGAATAGGTTAAAGAATTCCATGCAGTATTACCATCACCGATTTTTAACCAATCTGTATCAAGCTCATAACCTAGTTCACCATCCGCTAACACAGGATTTACTGTTGTCCATGCTGAAGCACTATCTCTTCTTATCTGAATTTGTACGGCCATTTTATGCTCCCCCTCCGTTAAGGGTTATTGTAGAAGTATTTCTAACTGTAACAGCAAGTCCGCCATCTATGTTTAATCCGCCACCATTGGCTAAAACAAATGCTGTTGTCGCTATTTGAGTAGTATTAGTGCCTACTGCTGCGGTTGGGGCAGTAGGGACACCTGTAAAATTAGGGCTATCGGTAGAGGCAGTATTAGCTATTTGAGTATTAACAAATGCCGTAGTAGCTATTTGAGTGTTATTAGTGCTTACCGCCGCAGTTGGTGCAGTCGGTACTCCAGTGAAGGAGGGGCTAAATATGGGAGCTAAGTAAGATGCTAAGTAAGAGGTTGCTGTATTAACAAATGCTGTAGTAGCTATTTGAGCATTACTAGTGTCCGAACTTGCAGTAGGAGCTGTAGGAATACCAGTTAAATTTAAGTTATTTAAAGTACTCACTAATGCAGGTGTATATCTAAACTCCCCTGTGCTAGAATTATAAGTTATCCCTCCCTCTCCTTCTGGCTCGTTATTTATACCAATGGACAGATCGTTATATTCTATTTTATTATGGGTAATACCATAAATATCTAAAGTAGAGTTAGAATAAATAAATAGTTCAGTACTACTTTTTGCAACCCCAACTTTAATATTAGTACTAGATATAGTAGTCTCTAACAGACCGTATAAACTTAAGTAATACTCAGATCCAGTAACTAAACCTGAAAAACCACCTAAAGGGCCAGATATAGCTACGCTAGCAGTTTCTCCAAAAGCAGTATTCTGAGTACAGAACCCTATAAAAGTAGTATTATCAGTAAAATTCTCTGCTACTCTAGAGACTAGTCCTGTGCTAGTTATTCCAACTGCGTTTAACTCACCAATTGAAGAATCTGCTGTAAGATCAATAATTAAAGCTGATTGCGAACTACTTTGTGCATACCTAATATCTAGATCACTCGAAACTAAATTAGTAGGAATTATATTACTGGATACACCTATTGAAGTACGTTGAGGTAATAATACCCCGCCCGCTTCTGAGGCAGATATATTTGCTGTGCCAATACTAATAGTGTTAGCAGCAAACTTACCCGATTGTACCCAAATATTTGCAAAAGGTTTGGTAGAGCTACCAAGGTCTATACCCTTATAAACTAGTACTCCACCTTCTATGACTGAACTTGCCCCCACAGAAGGTATAATATCTACAGGAATGTTTCCAAACGTAGAAATAACATAATCTAGACTAGCTACATAAGGTCCTGTCAAAGCAGAATCGTAAGTAGGCACCTCTACTAACCCTGTAAATACAGGGTCTAGTAGATTTGCTTTAAGTGGTAGTATATCAAATATAGTATTTCTAGTACTTAAAAGTTCTGTAGATAACTCCGAAATATCTGTTAGAAGTTCTGTAGATAACTCCGAAATATCTGTTTGTAGACCCGTGAAGTTGCCGTCAACCTCAGCATTAGTAAGAGGTCTATCAATAGATGTACGGAGAACTAGACTGGTAGTCATTATGGAGTTTGATCCGCAAGCTGCACAGACCAAGTAATTTGTAAACTATCCTGAGGAGCTTTGTTTACAATCTTAAATCTAGTCCTACACAACATACTTTGATCTAACCCATAAGTAACAGCGGGACTACCAGTAGTACGCTTATACGCGGGCCCATTAAATATTCCTGCTTCAGTAATTCCAGTAGTAACAATCTCTGACGCATTGCTAGTAATAAGGCCTGCAGAAGTTAAAGCAGGGTGATTCTCTCCGAAAAAAGCTACAAATACTAATCGATTACCAGTCTTACGTAGTGTAGTAGGAACACCAGTAGAGCTATATGTACCTTCAGGACTTACACCTGGATCTGGACTAATGGATTGGTTACCTACATTATAAATTCCTTGGTAAAAGCCATCTACGGTAGAACCATTTTGCGCGCCATAGTATAGATCGACTCTGCCTGCTTGGGGGGTATGTGTTGGTTGAGCGTTAGGAGTCAGACCTATAGTACATTCAGTAGCTAATCCAATATCAGCCGCGGTAGGGGCAGGAGCAGAAGGCTGGGTCGTACCATTACCACTGATTTCACTACTAGTATTTTTCCCGAGTGCCATATATCGCATAGATGCTGGGAACCCGGTATAGCCTACAATATCTGAGCCTGTTGTGTCTATGAGTTCTGTATGGGAGTTATAAGTACCATCAATTAGACGGCCTACAATATGTGCTAGACCTTGATCTACCACCATATTTTTTACTGTTTTATGTTGCTTTACTTTTCCTAAAGCGTCTCTAAGGACAATATTAACTGTACCTCTTGCTGCTAATCCATCTATGTGCATGTCTATTCTCCTAAAAATGCAGTGCCGACATATGCTTGTGAAAAATACGCAGGAGAATAATCTTGCGCAAATCCAGATGCAGTAGCGTCGACTTCTACTGCATCCACCGGGTTTCTAATATATTTTGCTTGTCTATAAAAAGTTTCTTGCGTATCTATAGCTTCTCTGTAGTTACTGTTTAATAATGATACAAGACTATCCGATACATCGCTTATAGAAGCGGAATATACAGGTCTGACTGCTCGAGCATCACTAATAATATTAATTAATTCAGAAGTGTCTTTTGTAATATCTAAATAATTATCACTATAAATTTTTATTTTTTCAGTTTTTGTTAATAACGGTTTTAAGTAGCTTACGTCCTCAGTACTTGCTATAGGTTGAGTAAATATAGGTACTCTAAAAACAAGACAAAGAATGTCAAGCAATATATCTAAAGTGAAAGGTTTATCTAGAAATAAATAATTTTTTAACCTTACATTTACTTCTTCCTCAAGTCGTTCTTGTCCTGTAGGAGATAAAAAGTTAAGTTCTATATCCTTTTTTATATTAGACTGAGTTTGTACTAATTCTGGAGCATAATGTGCTTTAGCAGCTAATATAAATTCTTCAATGTCAATAAGCTGTTCTGGGAAACGTATGGGTACACTCATTTTTAAACCAACGCCTTGCCAGTTTAATTCCCGTCTTTCTGCTCTTAAATCTACCCTAGACTCTTGTCTCTCTGTTGTATTATTAAGGTTCCATGTATAAGTACGATTGACATTTTGTGGATAAATACTAGGAACGAAACCTGCAAAAGAAATTGGATAAACAAAACTTATGTCAAATGTTTTTTTGTCTCTATCTATGCTTTCTAGTAATTCTGTCCTAATTTTAGCTGGTCCTGAAAGATCTACACTTATAGTCTTTGCATTACTATAATATGTTGTTAAAAAGTCAAACTGTATCCCAACCGAATTCCAATTTTTTTCTCTTCTCTCAGCTCTTGTATCTACTCTGGACTCTTGTCTTTCTCTTGTGTTGTTTAACCCCCATGTATAGATGCGTCCTAGTGTGTTTGGCTGATACCCTGTAAAAGCAAGTGGGTTTGTGAAAGATAAATATTCTGTCCTCTTTGTAGCTTCTTCTATATCAAGCCGGTCAACTGGAAAGATAGACTTTGCTGTAAGTGGCTGACTTATAGCCTTTACATTATTATAATATGTTGGTAAAAAGTCAAACTGTATCCCAACCGAATTCCAATTTTTTTCTCTTCTCTCAGCTCTTGTATCTACTCTGGATTCTTGTCTTTCTCTTGTATTGTTTAAACTCCATGTATAATTACGTTGTAGAGAATCAGGAAATGCTGCAAAAGCCAAAGGATTTGTGAAAGATAAATATTCTGTCCTTTCTGTATCTTCCTGTAATTTAAGTTCAGAGTATTTTAGTTCTGCTTTTGCCGAAAGAACCTCTTCTACTATTTCTACTTCTTCCTTCTTATCGTTTGAGAAGTCAAACTTTATACCAACCGAATTCCAATTTTTTTCTCTTCTCTCAGCTCTTGTATCTACTCTGGACTCTTGTCTTTCTCTTGTATTGTTTAAACTCCATGTATAATTACGTTGTAGAGAATCAGGAAATCCTGCAAAAGCCAAAGGATTTGTGAAAGATAAATAATTTTTCTTTTTTACGTCAAAGTCATATAATGTAGTTAATTCCTCTGCTATATATGCGTAGCCTGTTACGCTATCTTCTTCTAACAGGATTTTGTCTGCTGTATTATCTTTATAAAAGCTTAAAGAGGCCCCTATACCCTGCCAGTTTCCTCCATGACTTCTTCCAGCTTTAGATATAAATAAATCTGAGTCTAACCCACCTAAGAATACTAATAAGGAGGGCAGGGACTCTAGATTTAATGCCTCTTCTAATATACCCACACTTTTCGGAACAGAGATGTTTTCTAAAAAACCTAAGATAGATTTATAATTATTAGGTCTTTTATAGTTAAACTCCTCAGAAGCTGCTACTTTACTAGGCTGTGTATTAGAGAACTCTGGTCTATTATAATTTACTATTCTACTAAGTTCAGATAATGTTGCGGCAGTATCTTCTTTCTTCAATAAAGGTTCAACAGAAGGATACGACAGTGTAGAGGCAACCTCTATATTAAGCCTCTTTAAAAGAACTCTAGCCTCTTGTTCGCTTGTTTCAGCTACATCTGCAGTAATAGTTTTATACACTTCAATATTTGATAGTGTTGAGAAACTAGCTATACTGTCATCTAAAGCCTTTAATAAATTAATTAAAGGAGTTTCTGTATTTAAAAAAGCTAGGTCTATCGTACTTGCAGGATCTATTTCTATAGTTCTAGTAAAATAGGTTTTAGCTTGTGATAATATTGGTTGTAAATAGTAGTCAAAAGACCTAAGAACAAGGTTATTGCTTGTTACTTTACTTAATACAGCTAATATAGCACTACTAACAGAGCCTGGATCCTCTGTAGTGTCCGCTAGTAAACTAGCGGATCTAACACGTAGTACAAAACTAATAGAAGCATCAGATACATTAGGTGCTTCTACATTAAGTAAGGCTATTGATAATATAGGATTCATCTACTACCTTACTAAAACTTGGGGCGCTCACTAAATCTAGTAATCCCAGAATTGGACTAGATACCTGATAGGTACTAGGTACTAACCTGGGATAGGACCCTGCTGATATTTTTTTAAAGATCACACTATCTATTATAAAAGTGTCTCTTGTTACAAAAATACTCATCCTATACTACTTCGTACTCTAAAACTGATTTGTTCAAAGACGGTTTGTATTGTGCCATCCCCAAAAGTCAGCTCAATTTCTCCTTCGTAGTAACCTTCGAGAGCTGTATTAACCCAAGTTCCTAACTGGAATACTAAGTAACCTGTTTCAATCGTGGAAAGATTGACATCATAAGGCACATCAATGCTAACACCGGTTGTGCCTTTTCTACGAATGTATAGGTGAACAGCTCCTGTTGCCCCTATAGGGAGAGGAAAAGCAGCACCAGTATCTTGACGAACAAGGTTAACTTGTAAGTTAGCTAGTGTATCCCCTGCTACTAGTGATATTATATTCATTAATGTACCTTTTCTTACTATGGAAGTTATTTTCCTACTTCTTATATACTGTTAAGAAATTCCTTCTTGCGGCAGTATTAGTTACTGTACAATTATACTATTAGTAACATTTTATGTCAAGATATATTTTTTTAATGGTGTTAAACAACAAGGTTTCCTATTCGCACTCTAAGAAAACCACCTGTATCCCTTATTTCTATCCTAGTGTTTACGCCATCAAAATATATTGAATTCTGTTGTCCAGCAGTATTTGCTGATATTCTTAGTTGTTCTGCATCTATACTACCTGTAGTTATTTTGCCACCATTAATAGTAGTAGTGCCAGTATTAACTACAACTGCAGGATCATATACAGTGGCTCCAGCTACTAAGTCGGACCCGCTGAAGGTTACTACACCTTCAAAATTAGTATGTACTGATACTGTGCCATAACTTGCGTTCGTTGTTATAGACTGTGCCGTCTGCTCTAAAACTATATAA
>Ga0255752_10003955_pt1 | contig 15168 bp, 9 predicted proteins | sample 011ome_25_FD_179952 | JGI IMG/M metagenome (GOLD analysis project Ga0255752, IMG submission 179952) | Coastal salt marsh microbial communities from the Groves Creek Marsh, Skidaway Island, Georgia - 011512CT metaG (version 2) | ecosystem: Environmental > Aquatic > Marine > Intertidal zone > Salt...
GAGACGTGATTAAATATCTCTCTCTGTGTATATGTGCGCGAGAGTCTCGCAGAATATAAATGACGAGAAGATATGCTTTGCTTTTTATGCAGAGTTTTTCAAGTGCTTTTTCTTGTGAGATTTTTTTGTCATGTGTGGCTCTGGGGCCATTCTCTTTCAAACGGCTCTCTACTAAAAAAACCCAAAAACGAACACTTTTTCACTCCCTTGCGCTTGAGGGGACGATCGAGCGTCAAAAAGTTCCTTCGAGAGTGCGCTCTTTTCGGCTTTTTTTCTGCATAAAAAAGAAGCACACACAAAACTCAAATGAACGTCCTCTCTACGCACGCGGTGGCGTTACACGGCATGAACGCGCGAGAAAGTCAGAGGACCCCGACGAGCGCGTCGACATCATCTTTAATAGCACGAAAAAACACCACTAGATCACATAATAACAATACGAAGAAGAATATCAACGCGGCGCGGCATCATCGTCGACAAAGAAGCATCATCAGGTACGCGAGAGACAATAATTGGAAGGATTTTCGTAGGTTTTTGACGGCTCCATCATCGAGAGATGATGATTTGTCGTGGGTTTACGACGTAAACGAGGACCATTCTCGGTCTTCTCTCCTCCTTTTCCTCCCGCTCGAGTTTTCGCGTTTTATTGCGTCGTCGTCGTCGCCTCGTTTTACTTCAAGTGGTAAAGCCGCCGCCGCCGTCCGCGCGTGAAGAGCGCTTTCCGTGTTCTTTTTTCAAGGGGATAATAAAAAGCGGACAACGCGGAGATTCATAATAATAGCACTGAGAGAGTCATCTCTCTTTCCTTCTCTTTCGACGATGCGAAGAAAGATCATCCCTCTCTCTGTTTCGTTCTCTTTCGCGCTTCTTCTTTCGCGAAAACGCGCGCTGACGACGTCTTCTTCTCTTTAACTTCTTCTGAAAAAACAACATCAGATCTCGAGCGATTTCTGACCCGCCGTCGAAATCGCCGTCGTTCGACCTTAGCAACCTCTCCGAGATCGCGGAACGCCGAACGCGAAAAATATCCGCCACGGGCGCAAACTTGAAAGATTGGACGCCGTCTTCGTACAGAGCGAGAGAGGCGTTGCAACAGCCGAACTACACGGATCAGTCGGAAATCGATGCGGTTTTGAGGCACATGGAAGATTTACCGCCGCTGGTCTTCGCCGGGGAGTCGAGAAAGTTGCAAAGCCAGTTGGCCAACGCGGCGAACGGAAACGCGTTTGTGTTATTCGGCGGCGATTGCGCGGAGTCGTTTAAAGAGTTTAGAGCGGATAACGTGAGAGATACGTACAGAGTTTTGCTGCAGATGGCGGTGGTTTTGATGTACGGGGCTGGTATGCCCGTGGTGAAGTTGGGGAGAATGGCTGGGCAATTCGCCAAGCCGAGGTCGGAGGATTTGGAAACCATCGACGGCGTATCTTTGCCGTCCTACAGAGGGGATAACATCAACTCGTGCGAGTTTACTCCGGAAGCGAGAAGACCGGACCCGAGCAGATTGATCAAAGCGTACGACCAATCCGTGTCTACGTTGAACTTGTTGCGAGCGTTCTCCAACGGCGGCTACGCGGCGATGCAAAGAGTCAGCAAGTGGAACTTGGAGTTTATGCAAGGCTCGCCGAAATCCGCGCAGTACGAAAAGCTTGCCGCGGACGTGGACAGAGCCATCGAGTTCATGCACGCGTGCGGGATCGATGAGAACCATTCGGTGATGAATTCGACCGATTTCTACACCGCGCACGAAGCCTTGCACTTGGGCTACGAAGAATCCTTGACTCGATTGGATTCGACGACGAATGATTTCTACGGCTGCTCGGCGCACTTCTTATGGTGCGGCGAACGCACCCGCCAACCGGAAGGTGCGCACATGGAATACTTTAGAGGCATTTCCAACCCAATTGGTATCAAAATTTCCGACAAATCCGACGGCGACGGCGTCGTTTCTTTAGTGAAACACTTGAATCCGGACAACATTCCGGGTAGAATCACGCTCGTCTCGAGAATGGGCGCCAAGGCGTTAAGAGAACACCTCCCCAGACTCATCACCGCCATCGAAGATGCGAACTTGAACGTCTTGTGGGTCGCCGACCCCATGCACGGCAATACCATCAAAACCGACAACGGCTTCAAAACGAGACCGTTCGAATCTATCCTCGAAGAAGTCATGGCCTTTTTCGAAGTGCACGAAAAAATGGGAACGCACCCGGGCGGCGTCCACTTAGAAATGACTGGCCAAAACGTCACCGAATGCACGGGAGGTTCCGGCAACGCGAGCGTCTCCCAGACGGACTTAGAGTTGCGTTATTTAACCCACTGCGACCCGCGCTTGAACGCGAGTCAAGCGATCGAGTTGTCCTTCATGATGGCCCAAAAGTTGAGCGAAATGAAAGCGAGAAAACGAGCCAAGCAAGAGTAAATAAAAAAAGTACGAACGAGAGATGACATTGTAAAGCGAGAGAGAGAGAGAGAAAGAGATGAAAAAAGAAGTAAAGAAGTAAAGGGAGAGAGAAGATTTTAAGAAGCGCGAGAGAGAGTGAAAGAAAGAGAGAGAGAGAGAGAGAAATAATACGCGAGATTTTAATACACAACACACACGAAAATACATAATACCTGCATCTTGTCCTTTTGTTTCAGCCCAAATTTTGATCTAAAAAAGAAGAATAAAAAAACAAGTTTATTCCTCTTTCCGCCACAAATTCTTTGCTGCTTTATCGACGCACCACACATCCCAAATGCGTTGGTCGCTTCTCGCGGCGGAAGCGCAACTTTTTTCCCCGCATCCCTCCTCCCGAGGAGGTGTTCGAGGAGGAGGAAAAGGAGGGAGAATGCGCTTTGCGGTCGTTCGAGGAGGAGGAAGAAGAGGAAGAGGAACAGGCGCCGTTTTCACAGTCTTTTCCGCGCTGGGAAAGGCAAAAAAAGAGGATGAAAAAGAGGAAGACTTTTCTATGTCGTCGTCGTTTGATCTTCTTTTCTCGAAGAAGAAGAAGACAAAGAAGATGAAGATGAAGAACGAGGTGCAGGAGGAGGACGGGGGTTTGAAGAAGAAGAGATCGTCGCTCTCGTTCGTCGGGAATTTGTTTTTCAATGAGAGTAAGAAAAAGAAGGATAAAGAAGAAGAAGAAGAAGACAAAGAAGAAGACAAAAAGTCGAACTTCTCCCGCTTTTTGTCAGGGGGAAAAGTATCATCTGTATCATCGAAAGGACAAACAGAACAAACGAAAGAGAAGAAGAAAACGAGTACTAATAAGTTATCTCTAATAAACGAAGTTCCGGTGGTTGGTTCGATCGCGCGCGCGATAAAATCGAGACGGGTGGATAAAATTGCCGTCCCGGTCGTCGGGACGTTTTCGGAGCTGTATAGACACGCGGAAATCGCAACCATGAACGATTGGGAGGAGGAAGACGTGAAGGAGTATTTCAAGAAACGAGGGGAGGATGCGAGGGTGTTGGAAGTACCGTCGATCGATCAGAGAGTGGTTTTGGCGGTGAACGATCGGGAGAAGAGGATTACGATTTGTTTAAGAGGGACGAAGACGTTGGTGAACGCGGCTCAGAATTTAAGATTGACGACGTCAGCACCGACGTTTAGGAATACTAACATTAGTTTAGGTGGTAGTTTCGGTAGTAACATAGATGGTACGCAGCAACAGCAGCAACAACAAAGGCGGTTCCCGACGATTAAGTTTCCGACAATCACCGACGCGAGGAGGAAGGAGCTGTTTGAAGAGTTTCCGGATTTTAACGTGAAGATGCATCGAGGGTACCGAACGATCGCGATGGTCGTGAAGAGAGAAGTGGACCAGTTTCTGAAAGACGGGTACGAGGTTGATTTACAAGGCCACTCGTTAGGCGGAGCGTGCTCTTTAGCCTTGGCGTTGCTTTATCATCACGAAGGCAAGACGAAAGTGAGAAGAGTGGTGACGTTTGGGAGTCCAAAACTCGGGCCGAAAGATACGCAAGACGCCGCAGAAAGAGCCGGGTTGAAAATCTTAAGAGTGGTGCAAAAAGACGACATATTTCCGTTTTTGCCCATGTCTCGACCAGGGGTGACGCAACCGTACGTGCACTGCGGCGAGGGTATTTATTTAGACAGCGACCAACCCGGGAAGTTTGCGGAATTGCCGCGATGGTACGGCGGGTCCGGGATTCTGTGGAGGCAAAAAGCCATAGTCACGGAAGCGTACAAAAGTTCGTTGAAGAAACGAAACGAAGCGTTGCAATCGATTGATTACGATCCGTTACAACCGGAGAAAATTAACGTGCCCGGGATTGGACCGCGAAACGAGAAAATAGCAAAGTGGGTGAAACGCATTCGACGACAACGATTTTTGAAGGCGCGACAGACTCTGTTCTCGTTCGCGAACGAGACTGCGGCGAGCGAAGACTACGCTTTAGCGGCTGCTTTAGGCAGAGAAGAGATCAAGGATTTGTCCGACGCGAGCTCGGGGTCGTTCGACGAGGAAGATTCAACGTTGATGAAGACGGATTTGGAGCCGAGCAAGATGGACATCGTGGATTTATCGAACAAAGAGAGACGCTTAGAATCGAAGATGACAGTAGGTCCCACGATTTTCGAAAGACTGAGAGATTTGCAAAAGTTTGACCAAAAAGAACGCGTGAGACGGTTGGAATGTCACAGAATGGTGAGGTACCGCGACGAGGTCAAATCGCTCATGGACGTCGGGCCGCAACAAGTTAATTTGAACGACATGTTCGACGATTTATACACCAACTTCCGCGAAAGAAAGAGCAACAACAACAACAACAACACCGGGACCGCTACGAATAATACGGGGAGCTCCAATAGTAACAAAATCGCCTCCAATGGGAGTGGAGTCAAAGCGCCGAGGTGAAAATGAACGATAATATGTAATAAAAGCAAGGTACCATGGTACCATGTACCGGGTGCGTAGTTATATCTATTATTTACAACGTGTCATAGTAGTAGTAGGTATGAGATTAACCCATTTTCAAATCCCTCGCAATGCCTTCTCTATTTCCTCTTCGTTGAATACCAAATCCTCTTTGCAGAACTCGCACGTCACTTCAATTTTACCATCTTCTTCTATAATTTTCATCGCTTCTTCTCGTCCAAGACTGGCGACCGCTTTCAACATTCTACCTTCCAACTCCTCCCGACAACACGGCCCATATTTTGGCGTCAACCTCGTTTCCACCTCTTCGAAGGCACCCAAATCTCCCAAGATGGCTTTGGCGATTTCCTCCGCCGTCATCCCGCTTTCCACCATCGTACTCGGCGAATCCAAAGTCGGGATATGTTTCTCCAAATAATCTAACGTCTCATCGCTGGCAAACGGCAACACCTGTACCATATATCCCCCCGCACCCACTACCGTCAACTCTCTATCCAACTGCACGCCGACCGAAATCGCGCTGTTCGTCTGTTCGCTGTCGCGCATGTACACCGCGATATCTTCCGCAATCTCCCCGGTGTAAATGCTCACCTGCCCGTTATACGGTTGCACCCAGCTCGGATGCGACCGAGACACTGAAAGTATCCCTTTCCCGACTGCCATCCCGACGTTCAACTTCCCGTCCGGTCGTAACGGCGGATCCGCTAAAGCGTTCCCGACTAAGCACTTCGCGTTCCCTAAGTTGTCACTGACAGCCGTCAGTTGCCCCAGAGGTCCGTCCCCTCGGAACGTCACTTGCACGGTCTCTTCGTCTCCTTTGAACGACCCGAGTAATAACGACGCGATTAAGTTTCTCCCGATCGCCGCCGTGGCCGTCGGGGCGGCTTTGTGCCTCCCTTGCGCCTCCGCGACCATCTTCGTCGCCGTCACCGAAATCACGGAGAGCTCTTGGTTTTTGCTCATCACTCGATAGACTTCGTCGTCTTTGTTGCTGTTATTTTTCGTGGTCATACGCGTCGCAGCGCTTCTTTTCGTCGTCGTCCTCTGAATCGTCCTCGTTCTCAAAACGACGTTTCGTCGTCCCACGACAGCCGCGCGTGAACACATCATCATCTCTCTTTCAATTTGTGTGCCGTCTTTTCCCCCACTTCTTAAAAAGTAATATTCTGTTGCTTTGATTCGTATTCTTTTAAATGCCAATCGGGGCGAGACGCGACAAAATTGCAAAAACGACGACGAGCGCTTTATCGTCCTCGTCTTCTTCGTCGTCTTCATCGGATTTGAAAACCATCGTCGCGGCGTTGTGTGGGTGCATCGTCGGGTGCGTTTTGTACATGATTTTTGGGTGAAAGAGAGAGAGAAGAAGAAGCATCTATCTCACCGCGACGAGGACGACGCTGGGAGGGAAAGGAGAAGGAGAAAAGAGCGACGACGAGGGGAAGCCGCAGACGATGCTTCTTCTTCAATTTGCGGGGTGGAGTTCAGCGGTGGACCCGTCGTTTTGGCACAAAATTGCCGAGTTAAAACTGAATCGAATGCACCTGTCCGAGAAAGAAATCGAGTGCGAGAGCGAGTTTCACATGTCGAGAAACGACGGCGTGGACGTGCCGATGTTTGTGAACGGAGGGAACGTTCTTGCGGACGAAGATGATGCGAATGGTGCTTATGGTGGCAAGAACGACAAGAACGACGGCATTATTGGATGTTGGCGCGCTCGAGGCGACGCGATGAACTTCAACGTGAAAGAACGTTTGTTTGAAATGAAACCGAACGAGGAGGCGAAGAGGATAGGGCAGGATCTCTTGGACGCGATGAAAACGATGGATGCAGATGTAGTCGTAAACAGATTGAACACGTTCAGAGTGTTTATGCACGCGGATTTGAAAAAATGGAAGTTTTTCTATTGGTTCTTTTTTCCGAGCGTCATGTTTGCGCCGTACGAGTTTGTGGAGAAGAGGAGCGGGGACGAGGAGGAGACGTTGTGCGGGAATGAGAGCAAAAAGAGCAGAGAGGAGTGCATGAAATCGTGGCTGGATAAGCCGCAAAGTGATTTCGCGTGGTGTGTGGAAACCGTCAGAAAAGAGAACAATACCTACGTTTCTTCCAATCACGCGTTATCCAAGTTTATGGAGCTGTGTAAAGATGTTACCTCAATAGAAGATGGTACGGATAGAACGCTGGAGATTTGTTTCGTCGACACCGCGACGGGGGATGCGCCGAGCATTTCTCTTCTCAACGTGCTCACATTTTTGGACGTTCGATTCCAACGAACGAAACCGATCGACGTCGCGTGTATTCGCGCAAACAATAAAGGTATTTTCGAGTTCAAAACGTGTTTGTTTTTAAAGCAGGTTCAACCGATCAAGAACGAAGTTCTCAAAAATATTGACACGATAGGATTTAAATGCATAGGATGGGAGCGCGACGATAAGAACAGACTGAAACCGAGGAAAGCAGATTTGTCCAGCGCGATGGATCCGGAGAAATTAGCCAGAGAGGCGGTCGATTTGAACTTGAAACTCATGCGATGGAGACAAGCACCCACATTACACGTCGACGCTATTTCAAAATCGAAAATTGTATTAGTCGGGGCAGGCACTTTGGGATGTTCAGTCGCGCGAACGCTTCTCGGTTGGGGCGTTCGAAACATCACGTTCATCGACGACGGACGAGTGTCCTTTTCAAATCCCGCGCGGCAAAGTCTCTTTACGTTTGAAGACTGCTTAGATGGAGGCAAACCGAAAGCTCGAGCGGCAGCGGAGCGTTTAAAAGACATCGTGCCAGATATTAACGCAAACTATATAGAAATGCGGGTACCGATGCCAGGTCACGCGGTCGCCGAGGTTGAACGCGACGAAGTTCTCGAATCGATCGATGCCCTCGAAAAGGAGATTCGAAACGCCGACGCGGTCTTTTTATTGACGGACACGCGAGAATCGCGATGGTTACCAACTGTCTTATGCGCTGTGCACAATATTCAGTGCTACAACTGCGCGTTAGGCTTCGATACCTACCTCGCCATGCGCCACGGCGTCCCGACCGACGCCCTCTCCAACCGCAAAGGATGCTACTTCTGTAACGACGTCGTCGCTCCAATCGACTCCACGCGCGACCGGTCTTTAGACCAACAGTGCACTGTCACGCGTCCAGGATTGGCGCAAATTGCCGGCGCGTTAGCCGTCGAACTTTGGGTCACCGCGAGCGAAGAGGCTCGTCGAAAAGATGAAAAATCAAACGCCTCCTCCTCCATCTTCGGCATTCACGACGATCTCGCCGACCACGAAGCGAGCGAAATCCCTCACCAAATCCGAGGCTCACTCCGTCAATTCACCCAAACCATCTTCCAAGCGCCTCCGTTCACCAATTGCGTCGCGTGCTCCGAAAACGTCCTTCGCGAGTACCGCGAAAACGGGAAAGCGTTTCTTCTCTCTGTCTTTAACAGCGATAAAGGAGACGTGTTAGAGCTCGCGTCCGGGATTCGAGATTTGTTAAAAGGACTCCGAGAGGATGATGGTGAGGACGACGACGACAACGACGGGGACATATTCGGCGCGTGTTCGGAGGAGGAGGATTTTTAGCATCGATCGTCGCGAGTCGTCGTACCGCGCTCGTGACGGCTCGTCCGTCTTGTACAATACCTTCTGTTTAATTTTCAAGGAAATCGCCACAAAACTTCCCCTAAAAAACAAAAGAAATGGAACGAACGCCTTCCTCGACCCGATCGCCGCGAGACGGGACGACGACAGAAGAGCATCATCGATCGTTTTCCAAATCTCCGTCTTTTCTGCGAATGAAGAACGATGATGATTTGGGCTTCATTTCTCCGGCTGTAAAGGTACTACTCATAGTTCGTTCATCACATCATCGGGGGGGAACAAAAGATATGAATTTGCTTTCCCGAATACCTGTTTTGTTTACTGACATCTCTCTCTGTTCTTTTCGCATAAACATAAACGCAGAACGTGGCGAAAGACTCCCCTTATGAGGCAAGCGTGACTTCATCCGGTCGACGAAAAAAATCGACGACGACCGTCGTCGCGTTTGGACGTACAACTCCCGTGATGATGAGGAAGAATGAACAGCCAAAGGGAAAAATGGGTGTCGCTTCGCCAAACGTGTCGGCTTCGCCGCGAATGAAAACAACATCGTCTCCTTCACCGGCGAATACTACTACTACTAATAATAGCACTGCGACGACGATAAAACGAGATTCGATGGAATACGTCAGTCCGAAGTACACGAATAAGTACGCGCGGGAGCACTCTCGCGTGTCGAGAGTAATAACCGCCGCCTCGGAGAGTACGAAACCGGCGGCGTCGCCGAGAGTGAAACGAGCGATGGAGTACGCGAGGCACAGAATGATGGAGACGAACAAGGCAACGACGAGCGTCGGTTGTAGTACGAGCGAACGCGTGGCTAGGATATTAGCGGCGGCGAAGGCGAAAGTACATTGTAATACTATTGACGTTGGCGGAGTAGTAGTTCCTCCCGCGGTGGCGAGCCGAGAAGAAGACGAGGAAAAAGAAGAAAAAGAAGAGAAGAAGAAGCCGCATGTTGCAGAAAAGGATGTCGTCGTCGTCGTCGCACCGCCGCCAATGCCGAAACCATTGGAAATGGTAGCAGTAGTAGAAAACGAAGGAAAGAGAGTCGAAGAAGTCGAAGAAGTAGGAGTAGAGATGAGAGCGCGAGAGGAGGAACAGAAGGAGAAAGACGAAGCAGTCGTTGCGCCAATTCCAGCGCCACCGCCTCCACCGTCCGCGGTAGCCAGAGCGGTTGCGTTCAAGTCGCTCGGTTCCAAGAAGGAGTCTTTTAAATCACTTCCAAATGCAAATCAATCGGTGTTTTGGTTGAAGAAGTGCAACGTGGCGCTCGCGCGAGGCGACGAGGAGGCTGCGTGTTTGGCCTTACGCACAGGTATTTCGAGAAAGGCGCAACCGACGGAGGAATTATCAGAGAAGTTGAAAGAGTTGGTGACGATGAAAATGAACGAAGCGATAGAGGCATCGGAGAAGATCGAGGAAGCAGAAGAAGTAGAAGTGAAGACGCCGAAAGAGGAAGAAAGTACGAGAGAAACTGTGAATGACGCTTCTGTCGCGCCTCGCTCGGCCTCGTCCTCGGAAGAGTTTGAGTTCAAAACCATCCAAAAAGTAGATACGGCTGATTTTGCGCAAGCAGCCATCGAACACGAAAACAAGTTGATTGTTTCCGAAGCGATGGCGATGATTGTTCGTGAGTCGCCCAAGTCGCCCACGACTGAAGTACCGAGACGCCAGTCCATGGATAATAGTAGAAGTCAAAGGACGCTAGAGTACGAAGGCGTGACGCCACCTCTGCCGACGATAGCGACGACGCCAGATCCATCAGCTACTGCGACTAATCAAACCGACGAAGAGTTTGCGTTCCGCGTGTCTCCTGCATCTCAAGACGCTCCAGAAGAGTTTCGCGACCAACCAGCGCCGGCGCCCTCCTCCTCCTCTCCACCAACCGCGTCGCCGTTGTCTATTTTCGCAAAGCTCATGGGCAAGATTATCACCGATACGCTCGAACTCACGGATGAAGCTGCCAAGAAAGCAGCTGCCGCCGCGCAGTCCCCACCACAAATTACACCCTCGACGTCCTCTCCTGAACCGTACGTCTCGCCAGCCGTGATGGTTTCCACTCATATTTCTCCTCGCTCGCCTGTTCGAAGGCAGCACTCTCTCGATATGAAGAAATTTTACGAGCGAGGAGAAGAAGAAGTAGAAGAGGAAGTCAAAGCAGCCGGGGAGAGCACGCCGCAACCGGAACTTTCCCCGTCGAAAACACCGTGGTCGAAACTCAAGAAAGTAAAAGACGTCAAGTCGGAGAGAAAAAGTACGATCAAAAAGAAAAAGAAGTCGTCGACGCCGCGGCGTCCAAAGCTCGACCGATGATAGATTTTCTCAATACGGAGTAGTAAATAAACACAGATAAAAACAGAATACCATTAAAACGCAACCCACATCATCTCACTCATGCGTTCAGCTGTACCTCCAACAACTCGTCCTCGTCCACGGTGGTAATCTTCACGCCTTCCCCGACCGGTTCCGCGCAGCACAACAAGACGAACCCTTGCTCCAAGACGTCGTCGGATAACATCGCGTTCGCTTGCTCGACTTCTCCGGTCACTTTTTTCGCCGGACACATCATGCAAACGCCCATTTTGCAGTCGTGTCGTAAATCAATCCCGGCGTCTAAACCGGCGTCCAGGATGGTTTCCCCGTCTTGCACTTCCACCGTGTAATCTTTTCCTTCGTGGTTGATGACGACGGTCGCGTGCGGATGAAGGTGTGCTCCTCTTTGATGATGAATGGTCGATGTTTTCGACGAGCTATGTTTGGAGGACGCTACATGGAAGGATGACGATGCGACTGCGGAACGGCATCGGTGTGAGAGAGAAAACATTTTTAAATATGTGTGTCTCGTGACGTGCCGCGACAAAGATATACCAAAGCGACTGCTATTGAAGGTGTTGAAGGTGTTTTGTCTTCTCTTCAAGGAATGAGGCACTCGAGTTTAGAGGGACGAGGATGTGACGATGTGATGCCTTTTTGGATAAAGATTTTTTGTGTGTGAAAGATGAGATCCTTTTTCTCCTAGTTTTCATCGCTAAAATTATTAGTATCTTTACTCCTTACTAAGTAGTTTTCATCGCTAGTATTCTATTTTAAAGTAAAACTAATCAATCGTGAAGCATCATGTCGTCTTCTAAACCGACTCTCGGGGACGCCACGGGGGTATTATTTCTGCTACTGTTGCTCGTACTCAGAACGCGAACTTTCGCAGGCGGGGTCGCGTTCGCGAGAGGAGGCCCCGGGGTTTTCTTGGCGGCTCTTTTCAACGTTTTCGCTCGCGCGGTTAACCGCGCGGTGGCTTTTTTCAAAGCCGTTTCGACTTCCATGGTGTGCCTGATTGTTTCGATGTGCGCCCAGGTGGTTTGAGTGCCTCGTCGGATGAATCGGTGCATGTCTTGTTCGCTCGGTTGGGCGCCGATGGAGCAATAGTCTTTGAACGTGAGCGATGGGAGGACGGTGATGTGGCCTTGGAAGTCTTGGACTAAGATGCCTTGCAACGTTCGCAAGATTCGAAGGTTCAGTAAATCGACTTCGAGGAGTTTCTGGATGGAGTATTTGATGTTCAAGAGAAGGAAGTTGGCCACGCGGAGAAGTTTCGTTACCGCGGCGCGGCGATTTTTACCTCGTTCGGCGTAGGTGGATCTTCGTCGACCGTGCGACTCTTCGGCGAGGTGCAAGACAAAGTTCAAGTGTGGGTTCACTTGGGAGACGATGAAGTTGTTGCAGTTGAACAGTTCGGTTAAGCGCGCGGCCGGAATGTCTTGAGTGATGGTTCCGTCGAACGAGGAAACGCCCGGAGGATGAAACGATTCCAAGCTGCCGTCGGAGGCTTTGCAAAGAATGGGCGATGGACGCATGAGTCCCGGTAAAGCGCACGAGGCGCACACGGCGGTTCGCACTAACGCCCGAGGAGACGTCACGTGGTTCAAAACGAAACCATGCCCGGAACCGACGCTGACTTGAATGCTCACGTGTCGCTTTGAAATCGCGTAGGCTTCCTCGAACGTGATGTCGCCGAAATACTTCTTGGTCGTGTTTCCAAAGTCAACCTCGGACATTAAGACGCCATGTTGGAGGAAGTGCGCGATCATTTTCCACACCGGCGGGAACCATCGAACGCCGTGTCGAACGCTAATATCGTCCTTAATCGTGCCCAATAGATCCTCCTCGGAAAGCATGGAAATGAACGCCGCCACTATAGATCCGCCGGACGTCCCGGAAACCACCGACGGGCACAAACCTTCCTCTAACAAACACCGAATGACGCCAAAATGGTACATGGCTAACGCGCCGCCACCAGAGAGACACAATCCCGTCCTTCCTAAACTTCTGTGCGCCTCGCGGACGAGTTTTAACGTATCCACGACATCTTCATCTTCGCAATACTCGTCCGAGGAGATGAACTCAATCGCGCGCACAGTTTCATCTTTAAACCGCGTGGCGAGTAACTTTGTGCCAACTCGCGAGTGTTGCAACTTCATCAATCTATCTAATCCAGCAAAATTTCTGTGTAAAACCGTTCGCAACGCTAAACCAATCGCGTTTACGTCTTTCCTTTCCCTCGCCGCAATCATAGTCTCCGCGTATCCTCTCACCAACGCGTAATCGTACGCGTCCGACGTTTCGTCCCTTTTCCAATCATTACCACCTTCACCGGTGTCCACCGGTAATGCATCCAGCTGCAAAGCGATGTCTAGCCACTCCTTGTAATCCTTCGCCAAACGTAATTTTTCAATCAACTGTACGCGATTGGTTGTGGCCTTCGTCTTGCTCCCGGCCGCGTTGACTAACAACGACGACTTTTCCAATCGACTCACAAAAAACCACTTTAAACTCAACACTCGATTTGCAAACACGATCAAATGCACGCCACCTAATAATATCAAGTTCAACGTCAAACTAAACAACTCCATCCCGACTAATGCGAACGCCAACACGTGCGCGAAAATGTTCGGGAACAGCGGCGGCGCCACGGCGGATCCAATAATCGCCGATATCGCAATCACAACTTTACTCGTCAACCATCTCCCTAACTCTTTCCACGCTAAATAGAGCACGAACAACCAAAACAGAACGAGAATTAACGCGGCAAACGTAAACGCGACTAAAAATAAAGTCACTTTTCTATTCTCTCTCGTCCAGTTCGTTTTATACAACTCGTATCCCAAGTTCAATCGAGACTGCATCGATTGCGACATTCTCGCGATCAATCGAGAGGCGTTCTCCGAGCTCGTGCTTAACAACGTCGTCATCCTCATTCGAACGTCCTCGATCAACTCCTTCGACGCCTCAAACGCCAGATCCGGTAAGTCCGGTAAGTCAATCGTCGATATCGATTTTTTCAAGTATTTCAGCAAATGGTTGCTCGAATTTTCTCGTTTCATGTTCGTTTTAGAACTTGTCGTCGTCGTTTCCGTCCTCCTCTCTTCTTCCAATTCTCGTTGATCCTCCTCCTCGATCATCGCCTCGTCGTCGTCGTCTTCTCGACCACGCGCGGCGTCCTCCTCCTTTTCTTTGTCTGAATCTTCCTCCTCGTCTTCATCGTCGATCGCGTTCCACGACGATTCATTTCTCTTCATTGTTTTCGGGAGACCGTTATCTGTTTTTTCTCGTCTCGGGATGTGATGACGATCGAAAGGTTGTGTTATTTACGTTTTGTGCGCGCGTGCGTTTACTAACCGCGTTTCGCCCCTCGAGTCAAAGAACTCCCTCTCAAATCTCTCTCTCTTTATCTCTCTCTCTCTCGGCGCAGAAGTGTCTCCTCGTTTCCGATGATGATAAAGAAGACGACGGTTACTAAAAAGTGAAGAACGACACGAAAGGACGGAAAAGTAGTGAGCGAAAATTTTAACCAAAAAATAACAAAAAAAAGCAAAAAATACGCGACAAAAAAAAAGCGGTTACCCTCTCACAGTAACACTACAAAACACACACGTTCGCATACATAAAAGAGAAGCAGGTGTGTTTTGCTCTATCTGATATCTTCGAGCGATGATGGGCGCGCGTTCGATCAGATCTGATGAGAACGTTTCTGAAGACCACGCGCGAGAGTGATTGTGTCATAAAGTCTCTTCTCTCGTTTTTTGCTCGGTTCTGGGGGTCTTTCTCTCTGTTTTTTTTTGTATCTCTCTCTCTTTTTTGCGTCGCGCGCGCGCGCGCTGTGTCTCTCTTTCTCTTCTTCTTTCGCCGAGGACAACGCACCAGGGTGGGGAAGAAGATTTCGGCGATGTTTTGGACGATGATGATGAAAATAAGTGACTTCTGAACGTATGCGTTGATGTACAAAAAGATCGTCCTAAAGATGATCTGAGTCCTGGACAGACGCGTTTCTTTTTGTATCTACTCTGAACAAAGCTTGCGTGGGAAAGAAAAGAAAAGAGAGAGAGAGGATAGATTTTCGTTGGCGATGATGATGAGAAATACTTAACGCTTCTACTCTCTACTGAAATCAACGTGATTGATTCGTAGTAATCTGAGCCAAACGATATATAAGTCTCGTTTACTAATACTTACTCTGCTACTACTACTGACCCGTTTATCTTCTTTACCTTTCTCTCTCTTCAGATACAAAGATGTCATCGAGTTATCGTCCAATTGCGAACGCGACTCCACTCGGTCTCCTCGCGTTTGGTACAACAACTGCTATTCTGTCCGCAGGTTTATGCACCATCGCCGAAAAAGATCGAAACGCGGCGTTG